>Ga0157362_1000869_pt1 | contig 11518 bp, 13 predicted proteins | sample AttlaeALBM3_FD_111480 | JGI IMG/M metagenome (GOLD analysis project Ga0157362, IMG submission 111480) | Fungus gardens microbial communities from leaf cutter ant in Ribeirão Preto, State of São Paulo, Brazil - Atta laevigata ALBM3 | ecosystem: Host-associated > Fungi > Mycelium > Unclassified ... | reverse complement strand
TATATTTGGATCTTCACTAGCTATCGAGTGAGCTTCATCATGACTCTTAATGACTAGAGCTGATGTCAGTAGGTTCTTCACAATGTTGAATGCATTGGTAGTGAAGATTTTGCTGGTCCTGCGCCTTCGAGCGATTTGGAGCAAGGATTTAATGGGTGAGAGAAACATGTGCCAATGGACTTGTTGTATTGACATTTTTGAATTTTAGTCTCATGGATTATATATTTCATGACGGCAGGTATATCTTGTAGAGCTTGATTTCTGGTTGATAGAGATGACTGATGGTCAAAATTAGCTGAGGTCCTGGTAGGCTTTAAAGACAGTACGATATTTAACTCAGCAACTGATCGTATGTTTCAGTCCGCGATGTCTGTGGTGATAGTTAACGTATATCTCATCTTCGTTTCCGAAGTGCAACTTCCTCTACATGGTTGCTGGGTGAATACAACATATCTTGATAATATGGACATCAGTATTGCCAGTGCCTTTGAGTATGTGTTCTAGCATATTTCGCTTTGCTGACTTGCATAATTCTCACACCAGAAAGTATTATTAGGGCGACAGCAACAGCAATCGAAGTCCTCTTGACCTTCATCAGGTTCACCATACAAAACACAAATGGTTTTTGGTGATGGAATCCCCAGCCGTATTTCCTACATGAAAACATCGACTCGTTTATTATATGTATTTTACCGCGATGGAACCTTGTTATTGATACCGTGAGTCCATAACTGGATATTATTATTCTAACTGATCGTGTATCTATTCAGTCTCTTGGGTAAGCCTGGACTATGAAATGAGTGAGTTAGAACTCATTCTTTCCAAAGTCTTTTCATGCCTGGAAGCCGCTTTTTTCCTAAATTCGTCTGATGTTATTTGCAATATTCTGGGTTAGTATGTTATTATTGTTGCTATTCTTCCCCTTACTGACCCTAATCACTAGTGTTCAATACTTCATTTATCCCTCTATTGTAAGCTAAAATCCTTCTTCCTTGTATCTCTGTGCTGATCTGTGTTGTTCAGGTGTCGCGGTTGATACTCAATTTACTGGACGCAAATTGTTTTTTGGACGAAAATATAGATTCCAGCACAATGGAATCCCTCAGGTTCCGTCACACAGAGTCCACTAGGGATACTGAAACAGGTATTTCGCGAGGTAATAGAAGAGCTACTTCTCAGGATGAAGAAATACATGAAGAGGCAAGATGATGGATAGAACATTCGGCATTGTTCATCCCAGTAGATGATCTTAGACGCAGATGTAATAACCATTTTTTTTCTGTTCATTTCCCACCACATGATTAGCGAGTTGTGATGAACGAATCGAGTCACTTGATACCAACAAGACGGTGAGATCATACAAGGTGCACGACGTGATACTGGACGACAATGACCCGAGGAGTCCGCTCGGGTCGATAGTAAAATGAAATAATGCACTAATTATATCCATATATAAGAATCAAGCAAGAATAGAAATCTACGCCATCGACAATTCATGGACCATGGATATTGTATCTCACTTACCTTGATCTTTGTGGGGCAGCAGTCATTAGTACAAAACCATTGAGAGGGATCGAACAAAACATGAGTTTGATCAAGGAATGCCTGATAAAACGTCAACCGATTTTAACCACAACGTGTTTCATAGATGACGCACCTTGTATAGGGATCAACTTTGAGACCAGTCAAAGTGATATCTAAAAGAGAAATCTCACGGGCGAAGTGTTATTCTTCTCTTTATTCTTCTTGGAGTTGAAACGAGATATCACCTCTGCGAATAGGGTGGGAGGGCCTATGACTTCGTCATGTAGGCATTTAAAAGTAAATCAAATTAGCAGAAATAGCTGGACTGACCACTTACATCAATAATAAATAGGTCAGCGAGAGAGAGACATCAGATTTTTTTCATGATAAGGACACCTAGAAATCCTCTCTTGCCAGTCTTCGATTCACGAACATCCAGGCTGTATCTCAAATAAAAATACGAGTGAGATGATAACATGACAGTATACATACAATGATGAGACAGTGCCTATACCACGGAATAGCTGTGTTTTTTGTGTGTGATTCTGGAAAGATAGTCAGTCCGTGCCCGTCAAAGGGTCAAGAGAGAGAGAGACAACGACTCGGGCTGAATTATGGCCAGACTGATGTGATTGGCTGCATATCTCAGGTCTCGAGGACAATGGTAACGAGCATGACACGACGAATTACTTATTGATGGATATTTTTATATCCCACTCACCCTTCTCTCGACGGTTCTGGATGAGTAGGTTCAAAAGGACTGGGCATAGTGTTGCCTGGTCATCCTTCTCCTCTATTTTTTCAATAATTAACTACCGTCTACTCATTGCTCTTTTACCTTCGACAGCACTTGAGTGACGTGTGCATTCGGATCTAGATCGTTCCATCCGCCACTACTTTGCGTGCTCAAGCGACTTGCAGAAGCAGCAAAGTAGCTTAACCTGTTGGCGGTCAAGGCACTGTCTGCCCTGGGACGCCAGTTTTGTCTGAGGGTAGGGAGGGATCGACATGGGGCGACGTGGCTGTGGCAGTGAGTCAAGGGTCACGTAAATCGTCGTGGGCAGTGGGACGATGGAGAGGGTCGGAGGCAGCGAGACGTCAAATAAAGGGTTTGACTTGATCGAAAACTGGATTCCGGTATGGACTCTGAAATTCGATTTTGCGGTCAGCGTTTTGCTCGGCAAGGGTGGTGGTCTTGTCTGCATGAAAATGGGACAAACTGCAGAGGAGAATGCAAATGGCTGTGCACAGAGAGAGCAATGGGCTTGTGTTTCGTGTGTGTATGCGTGTTAAAGCGATCAGACCTGTACACCGGATTTTCCGGGGCCGGTGTTTTTGATGACTTCGGGAGCAACCTAGTCGAAAGAACTGGTGACAGAGGTGAGTTCCTTGCCCGGAGAATAGAATAGTTTTACTTTGTGAAACGATGAGCAAGAGGAACAAGGGTGGGGAAATGGACTTGCCTGCATCAGTAACCTGAGAGGCCAGCTAAAATCTCCTGTAGAAAGATAATAAAGAGCTCTCTGCGAGCCTTTTTTTGTCCATGGGATATGAGTCGAAATGGATCTCCACAGCCAAAACAAGTGAATATGATAGCGGTAAAGGATACAAAGCAAAACAAACACTTGGGATGGTTCTTTTCATTCTGCTCACTGATTTAAAAATGCTAAGCTCGGTACTCTTCAGCAAAATTGAACGATATTATGTGCCAATGACTCGGTTCCTCCCCGACATATTCTCAGAGCCAAAAGCGTGGGAACACACGTGATAGTTACCAGTTACCATTCATGACTAAGAACGATGCTGTACGACCACACTCTCCAGCAGATCTCCAGCCCCTCTCTCTAGAGCACAGACAGCCGCACAAATGAGTATGCTGACCGAAAACTCCAGATAGCACAACATGTCCTCCGCTTCTCCCTTACGCAGGCGATCCAGTAAGCAATGGAGCTCTCCGATTCCGATGTCTCTAAAGTCGGCCGCAAGAAGAGTTTGGCTCATCTGGTCCACGAGAAATTTGATCCTGACTATCATCAGTGGTTCTATCGCAACCATATCGCTCGACTTAAACAGGATTAACTTCTCTCTGAGAATACAGCAACGGGAAACTTCCCATAGCAGGACATTCTTCGACTGGGACAGTCACTCCTTGACCACGAGGAGGATATGCATGAATCAGGCTTCGCACTCTCATTGGTACCCCTCAGTCAGCATCCTCTGCCAGACAAAAAGCGAGGCTATTGCAAGGGCCCTGGATCCAGTGGCCTGTGGATGGTCTACTGCTACATCATTACGATCTGGCTTCCGACTTTTCGCATATATCAATGTGGTGGGCTATGATAAATGTTACCTGTCACCCAGTCCTCTCGCTTTAGATCTTCACAGTTCAGAGCAGCAGCGTGCATGGTGAGAGAAGATGGGCCTTCTCAGTCTTATCCTCACCCACCGCAGGTGTCGGTTTCGCTGAGGCTTGCATGGGACACTCGGAACAAGGTTTCATGGTGTCTCCGGCTCGTGGGACAGTGTTTCGAGTGTGCCCATTGCCATTCACGGCTATATTTATGACTTGACCAATTTTGAGCCCCCTGCCACAACGGGAGTAGGTGGCTAGAATCTCGCTGTAAATGATGCCTCATTCCTCTTCCAAAAGGTCGACCAGCATTGTCTTGGCGCTGTTACCAGAACTCATAGTTCAACTAGTACTTGTGTCGATTGGTATAAACAACATTCATAGCCGCATAGAAGGGAATAGCGCCAAATCGACTGGTCATGAGTCTGGGGCCAACTGGTATATCTCGACAAAGTCAGATAATGAGACCGTATGACCAGGTACACTATACATGGGATGATGTCAAAGATACTAATCGAAATTTGGCACTCTTCGAGTTGTATCTATTCATGCTTGATTTCATATTGCTCAAACCAACGCTCTCTTGCTAATTCTGTTCTCGATCTCCAGACTCGTCTAGTTAGAAGCACATCGTTCTTGTCTGGTGGTGTTTTTGCTGATAATCCCTGCCCCCTCTCTCATCAATGTCGTTCCTCAGTCTCCTCCAGAATATGGGCTCTTCAATTTCCCCCTCGCTCATTCAATATGTTTGGCCACTGCCTATCCTGAATTGATGATGCTACCCTTGAATGCTCGAAGCAACAATGTGAGCCTAATGTCCTTGTCGCTCAATTTGGCAGCCCTCTTGAAGCTGGTGCCGCGAAATCGGGCAATTATGGCAAGCACGACCGCCAAATTGCATTGATGGGTTCTTGCAGGTGATGTTCGATGAGAAGATGACGACTTTCGATTTGGACGGTAACTGTTGTTAGTCCAGACCGATACGAGTTGGTTTTATGCTCATGTGTGGATGCTGATACCAAGGTTTTCGCAGATCCCTTATGGAGGATGGTCAATTATATGGTGCATAACGAACAAATCATGAGTCTGCGGCGAAACAAAGATTGCAAACAAAGCGGAAATCTTCGTGACGATGATGCAGGGTTGGTCATGAGCTCTTCGTTTCTGACCTCCCTTACTCAATCGTCTAGCCCTTGAGTATTCGGAATCACTTTTCGCCACATGATTAAAACTTTCGAATTTGGTGGTGTTACTTGGTTGTTTCAGTATGTGTCGCATCAAAGAACCAAAGGGCAATCCTACTATTGGGTTCCTATCCTGACATTATGAATGGTTAATCTGAGAACAAATATTGTCGATGCCCTTGACAAGAAAGATCTCTTCCTTCTCTCTTCCTTCTCGGTGAAGATTGATATCTCACTATTCTCATAGACGACATTTTCCAACTGTAAGAATTACTTCAAGTACTTTGCAAAACTATCGTTCATGATACCTTCCGCGTTCTCCTTTCCCAGTGACATCGTTGGATTAATTCGACCATTCACAACCATGCAGAACCTGTGTTGGTTCGAGATTTATGTAGTACTTACTTTCTGCCCTCGTATGACTAACAAAGAGTAACTATACAACATTATCTTCGGGATGAGCACCCTACCCTATCCATTATCTTGCCTCTTCATGTATTTCTTCACCCAGGGAGGTAGCCTCTTTATCACCTTGCGAAATATCTCCCCAGGGAAGTAGGTATAACGAAAACCAAAATCCAATGACCAGACCCTAAGGAATGGATAATCTAGGGAACCCTGGATGACAGAACCTGAGAGATTCCTTTGTGCTGTAATCTATATTTTCGTCCAAAGGACAATTTGCTTCGAGTAAACCGAGTATCAACTGTGACATCTGAGCAACACATGAATCAGCAGTGATGAATATAGGGAATAAGGATTTTTGCCTAAAATAAAGGGATAAATGAAGCATGAAGGATAGGATAATCAGTAGAAGACTAGCAACAGCAACAACATACTAGGATAGGATATTGCAAATAAGATCAAGTGAATTTTGGAGAAAAGTGGCTTGCAGACAAGTGAAGACTCTGGAAAGAGTGTTTTATCCTACTAGTTTTATAGTCCAGGCTTACCCAAGAGACTGAATAAACATATGATCAGTTAGATCAATAATATGTTATGGACTCACGGCATTAATAACAAGGTTCCATCATGGTAAAACACCTACAAGAAACGAGTCGAGGTTTGCATGTGGAAATACGGCTGCGCCAAAAACCCTTTGTGTTTTTCATGTCATGGTAAACCTGATAAATATGATAGAACACATACTCAAAGCAACTATCAAGACTGTATTCTATATCATCGAGATGCGTTGGACTCAGCCAGTAACCATGGAGAGGAACCAACACTCCGGAAACTGATTCGATATATACAACAGATACAATCGGTCGGTCAGCTAAGTATCATAATGTCTTTAAAGCCAGCAGGATCTCAGCTAATTTTAATTATCTGTCGTCTGTTGATCAAAAATAAAATCGTACAAAACATACCTGCCGTCACGAAGCACAGAATTAGCGTGACTAGAAATTAGAAAAATCAATGTATATAATGAGTCCATTGGTCCATGCTTCTAGTCCTCTCACCAATGAAATCCTTGTTCCAAAAGGCGGAGGACCAGAAGAATCTTCACTACAAATGAAGTCAGCAATGTGATGAAACTGTTGACAACAGTTACTCTAGTCCTTCAGAATCATGATAAGACTCACTTGACAAATAGCCCTTGAAAAAGACACCCAGCAAGGAGGTAGGTCAGAGCAAGCAGAAAATGCATTTGACCTATACCAGCACATCCTAGTCAATGAAGATATTGAAGCTGAACCAAGGATGATAGTTTTCTCATCCTGTATGAACGAAGTCTGAAATTTTGGATCAGTTTTCCCATTCAATAAAGTCAGGGAACCACACTTACATGATGCCTGCCCAGTTACATATCAGAACAGAAAGATAGATAACATGTAGTTTTGACCACTTCCTCCTGAGATTTCATATGTCAGTAGTTGGCCCTTGAATGGGAAACATGCTTGTGGAGATACTGAACCTAGGAGAGAAGAAATATGTGGAGTCAGTGATTACAAATGGAAAGACTCACCTGTCGAGGAATGTGATAGATAAAATCAGACAGCATTAAAGTAGCAAAGATGATTTGAAAAGGATTCAGCTGTTGCTGCGAGAACAACAGAATAAGGAACAGCATATATTGGCTGTAACAGTTATTTAGGTCATAAATCTAATCTATTATATATCAACTGGTGTTGTTTGACAGATATTCCATCCAATTGTGCACAGACCAAAAAATCCGATGAATTCTGATATCGATTAGTACATTGCAGCCATGATGAAACTTGACCCAAGTTGGAACAGAAGAGCGGTTCCAGCATCTCAAATTCTACGATGGATGATGGAAAATTATGATAACTGAAGGAACTCGGCTGTGGTTTTCAGGCTTTGCCAATTAATTGACAGCTGATAACAAACAATTTCTGCATAGTCTCAAGCTGCAGAAAGTGTCATTCAGGATATCAGTCATATGTCAATCGGTGGACACTTGGCGGTGCAATGCTCATCACTATGGTCTTTGAGATGCAAGTGAAGCCTTCGCTGCTGCATCCCAATGACACATTTTCAGGCTTGATTTATATTTTGACTGCAACAACTAATTGCAGGTCTTATCTACCCCTCGTATTGCAGTGTTGAACAACTGGAAAACTCTGGATAGGAAAACATCAAACACCTGTCTCCATCATTACCCCGAACCTGAGTATATATTTCCAGGGTGCGGTACTGCATTTCTTCTAATTGATAGAACAGCTCCTGTCTGTCAAGGTGCGTCCATATTCAAGTCATTTCTCACACATTCTGGGCATTGTTACTCTAATCGTTTGATCATTAATATCACTTGCCTGGTACATTGTTGTGGCAAAACTCGTGTGTAGCTCCACTCTGTACCAATGATGACTCGTGTTGTATCAACAATAGCAACAGACAAAAGCACAGCTTTTGGGTCCATGGTTGTCTTTACGTTCAGGTCATTCAGACGAGGTACTACTGAGATTGATCTCTGATAAGATATGCCTGTTACAGGTCCAAACCAAGTTAAAGATACAAGGTCTGTCTGTTGTTCTGAATCAACAAAGGTGCCAGGAATGTCCATGAAAGAAAGAAACTCAACACCACAGATATGCGAAAAATGTTCTCAACCACATTCATAATTTCAACCCTATGTTTGACATCCCGCTCACCTTCAAGTAACTGCTCTCAATTTTCAAAAGGGCAAGTATGATGAGATTGTATACTGTCTACTCTACATGGAGAAGCGGCAGAAAATCATCCAGATTTTTTCCGACTACCTCGGTCCAAGGAATAGACGGTTGTTGATGAGCAGATTCCTTTTTCAAAAGAACCAGGCATAGTAACGTCTTAAGCAAGGTCATCCCTCTCCTCCTCCTCCTTCTCCCTTGGTAGCACATGAGTGACATGCGTGGAATCGGATCTAGATCGTTCCATCCCCACTACTTTGCATTGTTGAAGGGTGCAATTCGAGACCGGCTCGGAATTCTTTCAATAGCCGGCTCTGCGGCTAGTTTCTGTTTCATCTCCATTCCATCATGAAAATTTACTATTAGTCATCGAAATACTTTTTAGCCATATATAAATGTACTCACCATTTAGCTGAAGTTTGACTCATTTCGTTCGGACTTCAGGTGTGTATATGGACATTTTCACATTAATATAATGACTCATTTCGTTCGGACTTCAGGCATCGTCCTGTTGATTGTTGAGGTTCATATGCGCACATTTGCTCCCCTGCCTATTCCTCTTGAGATGCATGCTCGACCGACTTGCAGTAGCAAAGTAGAAAAACATGTTAACATTCCTGGAACTGGTCAAGGACTTTGCTCCAGTCTTGTCTGAGGGTGGGGAAGAGGTCAACGACTGGGAATGGCGTCGAGATGGTAGTTGTAAGCAAAGGGTCGCGGAAAGCCTCCTGGGCGGGGGACAATACTGAGAGTGGCAAGACGTCGGTAAAGGACTTGGCATGATCAGAAATGGAATTCCAGTACGGACTCTCAAGCTCGATTTTTGGTCGGCGTTTTGCTGGGCGAGAGCGATGGGGCTGTCAGCGTGAAAAGGGACATAGCTGCAGAGGAGATCATAGGAAATGGTGGTCGTACAAACCGAGAGAGCGATGAGCTTGTGTATACGCGTGGAAGCGATCATACATGTGGACAAGATGTCCACGGGTTTTCCGTGGTTAGTGTTTTTGATGATTTGGGGGGACAAGGCCAAAAGAGCCGGCGAGGGAGGCGAGTTGTTTTTCGGTAGAGTGGGGGAATTTTTCTCTATGAAAGGATGAGCAAAGGGGAGTCAAGGGTGGAAAAAGTCGACGGCATCGAGGACGGAGGTGAAGGTACTGTGCTCAGTAGGTTTGCCCTTTGCGCGGACGTACTCAATGTAAGACTGGAAGCCCTTGTAAAACTCTACCGGGTGAGATAGTAGACGAAGAGAGCAAGACTCATTCTTTTCAAAGTCCTTGTATGCATGGAAGCCAATTTCGACCTAAATGGATCTGATCTTAGTTTGACTATCGTAATCTAGTATGTTGTTATTGTTACTGGTATTTCCCTTATTGACCTAAATTCTTAGTCTTCCATATTTCCTCTATCCCTTCATTGTAAGTAAAAGCACTTTCCCCTATCTATATCATCACGGCTGATTCATGTGTTGCTCAGGTGTCACGGTTGATACTCAATTTACTCGAAGCAGATTGTCCTTTGGACGAACGTATAGATTGCAGTACAATGGAATCCCTCAGGTTCCGCCATTCCGAGTCGAGCATGGACACTGAAGCAGATATTTCATTAGGTAATAGAGGAGCTACCCCCTTGAATGAAGAAATACATGAAGGGGCAAGATGATGAATTCACCCTGGTAGATAATGCTATATGTAGACGACATTGCATCACATGATTAGCGAGACAATTGATACCTATAAAACGAGATAATGCACCAATTATATTCGTGTAGTTGAGAATCAAACAAGAGTAGAAATCTACATCATCGACAATTCATGGACCATGGATATTGTGTCTCACGCATCTTGGTCTTTGTGGGCAGCAGTCTTTGGTACAAAACCATTGAGAGGGATCGAACGAGACATGAGTTTGATCAAGGAATGCCTGATGAAAACGTCAGCCAATTTTAACCACAACACATTTCATAGATGACGGACCTTGAATAGGAATCAATTCCGAGACAAGTCTATCTCAAACAGAAATCTCGTGGGAAAAATGTTATTGTCCTCTCGAATGTTCCATTTATTTATTGTTTTGGAGCGAGATATTACCTCTGCGGATGGGGTGGGAGGGAGAGCCTATGACTTCGTTACGTAGGCATTTAGAAGTAAATAAAACTATCAGAAATGACTGGACTGACCACTTACATTGATAATACATAGGTCAGGGAGAGAGAGAGAGAGGGAGAGAGAGAGAGAGAGAGAGAGAGAGAGAGAGAACGACTTGGTTCTATGTGGGAGTCGTTGAGGTCATCTATATGTGTCATAGCCAGTACGGGATTAGTTGTCAGTGGCAAAGGAGAAAAATATCCGCTCATAGCTGAGACGAGGAGAGTGCTTACTCAACCTGTGCATTATTATTGAAACATTGCGGGGCTGTGAATGGTCAAATTAATCCAACGACCTCACTGAGAAAGAAACACGTGGAAGGTATCCGAGACAATAGTTTTGCAAACAGAATACATAATACATTCTTATGCTTGGGAAATGTCTTCAACATGCGAGTAGTGAGATAGATCTTCACCGAACCAAGGAGATTTTTCTTGTGAAGGTTATCGACAATATTCTTGAGATAGCGCTCCACAATGTCAGGATTCGCGAGGATGGGAACCCAATCATTAATATCGCCTTTTGGTGCTTCGATACGATACATATTGAAACAGCCAGGCAAACAAATAATACTACCGAACATGAACTCAAAAGCTTCAGTCATGTGGTGAAAATGCAGTACTCAAAGGACAGATAAATTCGAGTAAAGGAGGCCAGAAACGAAGAGCTCATGTTCGCCCTGCATCATCGTCACGAAGGTCTCCGCCTTTTTTTCGCAATCCTCGTTTCGCCCCAAAGACCCACGATTTGTTCGTCACGCACCATGCAACTGACCATCCTCAATAAGGAATCCGAAATCAACTGGTATTGATCTGGACTAACACCAGCTTCCCTCCAAACTGGGTTAAAACATTCGTGCTCGAAAATCGTTATCCTCTCATCGAACATCACCCTCTGCAAGAATGCAATCAACACAATTTGGCTGTCGCGCTTGCCACAATTGCCCGGTTTCACACTAAGAACAGTGGACACGCGACGTTACTTCAAGCATTCAACAGTAGCGTCATCATAATCGTAAAATCCAGCGTAAACGTTGGCCATTTTTTGACCTTTGTGACTATCAGCAATGGTGACGTAAGAGTGAGGTTCAACACCTTGAGGAGCAACAACAAAGTCAGTCATCATGGACAAACAGATTCCAGGAGTCATCAATGTAATTCCGGCACCCTTAACCATCAG
>Ga0157362_1000868_pt1 | contig 11525 bp, 11 predicted proteins | sample AttlaeALBM3_FD_111480 | JGI IMG/M metagenome (GOLD analysis project Ga0157362, IMG submission 111480) | Fungus gardens microbial communities from leaf cutter ant in Ribeirão Preto, State of São Paulo, Brazil - Atta laevigata ALBM3 | ecosystem: Host-associated > Fungi > Mycelium > Unclassified ... | reverse complement strand
TACACGGCACGCACGCGCGCGCGCGCGCGCACACACACGCACGCACGCACGCACGCATGCACGCATACACATACACAAACACACACACATAACAGAAAATGTCCCAGAATAACCACCAAATATTTCGTGCGTAGATAGACCGGACTGAATCGAAAAATCTTCTACCATTATACAATTTTCGCAATAATTAATATGATATTAATTACGAAGACGCTGAATATTGATTTTCAATAATTTTTTACTGAAATACTATCAATTTTATAAAAAATAACAAGAGACAAAAATTGTTTATTTTCTTCTTATAGAGCTGTTAAGAATTTTTTCGAAATTTTTTATTTATTTTTTAGTACTTCATTTTTTATTGGCAACTATTTTTACCAACATGAAAAAATATACGATATTAAAAAATTCTGAAAAAATTCTCAGAACTTTAGAAAAAAAAAATAAATTTTTGTCTCTCGTTGTATGTTAATCGACAAGAAAATCGATAAGTTCGCCTTCGGAACTTTATCCGAAAATTCTAATACCAAAAATGTCGAGACTTTAATAGTTTTAATAAGCACTTAACCCTTCGTGGTCACGCCTCCTGAGAATTTTATGTTACACAGGAGGCAAAATGACCTCAATATTTTAATTGATTGCCATCTTTACGGCTTTTGTTCTTTAAAATCACAAAAATTACTGAACATACTTTAAGCATTCTATAATATAGAAATGTAATATGAAAATGGCTTTTTAAAGTTTTTAATTTTAACATATTTAAATAAAATTGCAAAAACTGACGTCCAAAGAACAATATATAGCTGAAGACACAAAAAGGATATATTGAAACTTTAAATAAATGGCAGTTTAAGTCCCATTTTAAAAAAAAGATCTTAGAAATAATAAAGCTTCACACCTTTTAAAGATCTTCTGGACCTTCAATGACTAGAGTTAATTCAATGAAGAGTTAAAGTTGTCAAGTCACGGCCTAAAGTTCATGCGTTCAGACGTGATACAATAGAAAATGCAACTAAGCGCGTAAACTTTAGGCGGTATGATTTGCCTCAAGCGTTGTCTTTATCGAAAATCCTATACAGAGGGTCATTTTAATGTCTTACCCAAATATCTTTTTTCCTTTACCTTTTAACAAATGTTTCAAGTAGAAATTTTAGGCTTTTAAAGGAAACATCAGATAGTAATATTATTTTAATCTTGAATGGCGTCGCCAAGATCAGGTCAAAGTCACATTGATTTTTTTTAATGAAAACTTCCATTTTTTATTGCATATTCTTGTAGCTCATCTTGAGAGATCTTCAAAACACTACAACAAAAGATCTTGACAAATATTATTCAGATCATAATCCTGAACATTCAAGAGATTTTAGCCGTTGATCGAACATCTTGAATAACGACGATACTATAATTTCCAAGCCTCATAACTCGAAAAGTACTTAATGAAAAAACATTTTTGTTATAGTGTTTTTAGAGGTAAGCTACAAGAATATATAATGAAAAAATATAAAATCTCATAAATTATATTAGTTTTTTGATAAAGCTATCTTAATATCTTTATATGTAGAATAATTAGAGAAATCATATTAAATAAAAAATATATACATATATAGGATAAAAGTAATGATTAATCTTTCGCACAAGACAGAATAGACTAAACTGAAAAGTCTTATTAACTATTGCGAAAAATATAAAATGGTACAGAACTTTTTGAATCAATCTATTACGCACGATCATATTGTCGCAAATATTCTTTGGGGGACACTTGTGTGCGTGCGTGCGTGCGTGCGTGCGTGCGTGCGTGCGTGCGTGCGTGTGTGTGAGATATATACATGTATACAGGGTATCTGATAATTAATGACAAAATTCTCATATAGGCAGAATCAAATGTAAGCGCGCGACGATATAAAACCATTCAGAGAAATTTTCTTCGTCACAGACACGTTGTTTACAAGCAACATTAGAATTAACGTTTAGTAAAGACGCGCATCTCACTGAGCCGTCGTATCTTATCGCGCGCTTGCATTTGGTGGAAGGCCGGGCGAATTTGACTATTTTCATAAATTAATATCTACCATTGCAAAAATTGCAAAATGGTAAAAGACTTTTCGACTCAATTTAGTTCATTTTACCGCTATGCAAGAGTTTTACCGTTAATTGTCAGACACATTGTGTTTTTGTATTAAGTATATATATTGTACACGGTAAATGTCCGGTAAAGACCATAACAACACTTAAGGATAAATAATAAGATTAGAAACAAGACTGTTTATGTTAAATACTTTAAATACGAAGCGCCACTAAATGTCTGAATGTTAAAATATTAAGATGACTTAAGGATAGATTCCTAAGTTTTCATCATTTTGAGACAAAAATTCTAATATCAAAATATCAAACCTATAATAATTTTTAAATTATAAACATTTAAAGTTATCGAATTATACCGTTTAAAGCCGTGCATACACCTAACGAACGAACACCAATGTTCAGACATTCATGTTTATATTAAGCAGTGTATTCTTTTTCTTAATTGCACCGGATACTTTCGATTAGATTCGATGTTCATTATACATAGCAATTAAACTTGTGCGACTTTTATGTAATAAATAACAACATAAACTTTTGCATTCATTATTCATTTGGTATTCATTCGCTAAGTGTATACACTTAAAATTTGCGTTTAGATGTGATACAACAGAAAATCGATACAACCTAAATGCGCGAACTTTATGCAATATGATTCGCTAACTTTAAGTACTTATAATTCAAAAAACTATTACAACCTCGACATTTTGATAGAATTTTCATCTCAAAATGATCTCGAGAATCAATCCTTAAGTATTATTACGATCTTTCGGATCTGTCTAATTACATACATGTTACATATATAATATATATTATATATACGTATTATATATTACATATATACAAAGCGTCAAAATTACGACTTAAAAATACTATAGTAAGAAAGTTCTTAGAAAATTAACTAAAAAAATTATTTGAAAATTTTTATTTTAAATACTAATTTTTTAGATAATAAATTTAAATATGATATTTAATTATAGACTACGTTTAGATGACCATCTACGTTTACTGTCCACGTACGAGTTGCTCATGCGATAATACTAATGAAAGCTGATAAGCTTCAGTACACTCACTAATACTCACAGATGACTATGTAAACATAATATATCAGAAAATTATTTATTTTATATATTAAAATAAAGATTTACAAATAATACTTTTATTTAATTTTTCGAAAATTTCTTGCTATAATATTTTAAGCGAATCGAATTTTGAGACATCTTGTATATAAATATATACATATACACATATATATGTATATATATGTATGTACATATGTATAATATAGTAAAATACATATAAAATATTGACTGATAAAAAATTATAGCAAGTTTTATAAAAAAAATCTTTCTTTAGAACATGCCTTTTGCTTTGTTGTAAATAGTTGTAAATAGGGATGCATCGAAAAATATCCATATATATCCGGTATTATGTAGTTTGTTTACTATCTGGTCGGATATTATTAATATCCGGCTAAAATTTTATATTGAAAGTTTATGTCATTGATACAGAATTCTATTCTTTTCAACTGAACTTCTTTCACAGTTTACTTTCTTCTTTTCGTTTTCACTTTTAGGAAATAAAAAAAATTATTATCACTATTTTTCCTTTGCTTTTCTTTTTTTTTTAGAATTTTGGAAAATTTGTACGCATGTTCGGAAAAATATCCGATCGGATATTCGATGTCACATTCTTTTCGGATATTCGATAATTTTACGATCTGTACATCCCTACTTGTTTACTCATTTAACAGTATAAAGTTTGAAACTCAATAAATCTGTTTTCACCGAAATTTTCACTTTTACACTACATTAGTGTGTTCAATCAGCAAATTAAATAAATTCAATTTTTCTATTTTAATAAGGTGGTGGTTGATGTTGATAGGAATGTTGCGGTGGTTGACTCAAGTGCCTCTGTAAGTGTGTCACAAGTTGAGGCGTTGGTTGTTGGCCACCAGCAGCACCTTGTTGCTGCTGTTGCTGCTGTTGTGCAGCCTGTTGCTGCTGAGCTTGTTGTTGTTGCTGCTGCATAGCCAACATCTGTTGCCTCATACGTTGATTTATCGCTTGTTGCTATATAAAGATAATTAATAACAACATTTCGCAAATTCTTTATAAATATTGCACTTTTGCAATATATCTTATGATGATGTCATAATGTGATATATGATATCGCAGACCATACCTGTTGGAATTGTTGATTTTGCTGCAAGCTGACATTGGCCGTACCTACACCCGTTACGCCTACTGCACCTGGTTTTCCAGCGGATTGTCGATACGGAGGAGCAGGTTGGTTCTGAACACCTGCGCCCATTGGTCCCATTGCGTTCATCGTTACATTTGGCGCCTAAAGAAACAAGATATATTTTCTAGCATACCATTAAATTTTATAAAATGCAATTATTATGAGCTTTCTACAATAAGCCATACTATAAGAAATAAGCGACAACAATAGAAAAATATCAGAGCGAATCCAGGATTCGAACCAAAGTCTGATCTCTTTCATATTAGATAGAAGACTTCCATCGAGCCACACAGTCCTAACACTGATAGCTTCTCTGTTGTACCTATTTCCTCTAAATTTCTTACAATTACCTAAGCTTTAAATCTTAAACCATAAGAAATTGATTAATTATAGTCGATTAGTCTTCTCACATTCGACTATGACTGATCCATTTCTTACAGCTTAAAACTTTAAACTTTGATAATGACTTATTGTAGAAAGTACATTATTCTTATGCCATTATATTCTAAAGATAATGTCATTATGATCCTAAACATAAAAAATATCATTAAGAAGACTAGAATTAATACATCGGTTCAATTGTAGTCTATTTATATGTTATATTGTATATTTGAAACTCTTCTTTGTGATTGGTTTAACATACACTTGTTATATTTAAAATGAAATAGATACAGATATACTTATTTGAAGTTTAGTGAAAGCTCGTAAAAACGAGATAAAAAATTTTAGTAGTTCAAATACAGCGATAAAAATTAAAGAACAAATCTAAAATTGCAAATGAATAGAATTGAGTTATTTATCTTATGTCATTATAATGTTTAAAACATATACTTAAACATACCTGTAAATATGGCGGCCTTGCAGCACTAGGCTGCATTCTTTGTTGTGGTATATACTCTTGTCCCCTTTGTGGACCCATCATTTGCTGCTGATTAGGAAACATCATACTTTGTTGTTGATTCAAGATTCCTTGTTGCTGTTGCTGCTGCTGCTGCTGCTGCTGCTGTTGAAGCAACTGTTGCTGTTGCTGTTGCTGTGTTTGTTGCGACGTCTGTTGCTGTTGCTGTTGTTGCTGCTGCATCATTTGTTGTCCGCCATATCCCGCATAATTTTGATTCATACCTATAGAGAAAAATTAATCCAAGTACGTTTAAAAATTATACAAATATTGATTATATCTAATAAGACATTAGCATTTAATGCATTAGATCTGTTTTTTATTCCTGCACTACTTGAACTAGTACACACAGTGCAATAAGTTGAAGTAAAAAAAAGATATACCAGTTCAGATACTGTAAAATAAAGAATAGACCTATTATATAATAGCTAAGTTGTTCTACCTTTTAGATTCAGTTTCACAACTCACGGTTAACTTTTAATCGAATTAACTTGTTTCTCATCTCTTTCTAATTCTAGAATTGGAAAGAGATAATGAATAAGTTGAACCTTAAGAGTTAAGCGTGAATTGTGAAACTAGGCCTTAATAAACTTCAGCTCATTGTCTTACTCTCTTATGCTCTTACTCTTTTACTCTTTTGTTTACCAAATAGGAATATTATCACAGTTTATCTAAAAATGGGACCTACCAATTGGCTCTATAATTACTAATATTATATTTTTTCCATATTATTTTAGTAGTGTTTTTTCTTGGCTGCATTAGTGCAACACTCAGAGAGAGACAGTGTCATGATGGAATTAATAAGGTGAAACATTGCGCATAATGGCGGTAGCAATATTAAAAATAATCAAATGTTCCCCAATATGTACTTTCCTACATATACAATAATAGCATTTATACTGGAACAACCAATCAAATGTTATCCAAATTCTTTCTCTTACACATACACAGGAGTGTGCTTCACTTTATTAATTCCACCATGGACAGCGTAGTGTTTCCATGGCTGGTGATAAGCATGCATTCGACATGTATTTCTATACTACAGTATAGTGCAAGTTTTATACATGAAGTGGGATTTTGCTACATGATCTCTTTGAGACGGTGTAGAGCCAGTGTGATATTTAAAATTTGATAATAGAAATTAATCGGAAACAGAATTTTAGCATTTATACTTTTTTCATATTAGATTAGACCTTTACTTAGTATTTCATAATATGTTGCCCTTATTAATTTTACTCATTATAATTTTAATGTTAGGAAAATTAATGTAAATAACTTAATAAGACTACTAAAAATGATAGATCGCTCGAAGAAATTCAAAATAAAATTAAATAATAATTAAGACATGCTTCTTTCTGCTAAACACATTCTTGATTGATAACATCCTGAGATCTTTTTCTTAATTTGTACCTTGTTGAATTCCAGCATATATTCCTTGTTGTTGCTGTTGTTGCTGCTGCTGTTGCTGTTGCTGAGCTGCAAACATGCCTTGTTGTGGATTTATGCCAGGTGCTCCATGCTGCGCTCTCAATTGTTGCCTGATGAATTGCCTCTGCATTCCTTGGAATGCGCCTGGTCCGGCAACTGGTGTAGCGGTTGGTGGTTGTTGTTGCGAGCCCATGAATTGATTGGAAGGTAATCGTAAGCGTAACATATTCGACAAAGCTTGTTTAGATTGATTATTCATCCCTGGTCTCTCATAGCGCGGTCCACCGACTGGTGTAGGCGGTAACTGTTGACTGTATCCATATTGCTGTGCGGGTGTATGAGTTTGCTGATTACTGTACCATTGCTGTTGGGGTTGTGGAGGTTGCCCAGTAAACATTCCGGGCTGTTGCGCAACAGGAGCTTGTTGATTACCAAATGCAATTTGTTGTAATTGAGGTGGTTGCTGTTAATAATGAAAGGAAAGAAGGATAATGTAAAGATAACGTTTTGTTTAGTTTTTGTTTGATAATTCTTGTAATATATATTTATTGCATATAATTATTTATATATTATTGCATATAATTAAACTTACTTGCATCTGTTGCGATATAGGTGTCGTAGGTGTAGCGGCACCTTTTGCTCGCCTATTATGTCGTTTATTTCTCATAGCTTTTCCTTTACCATTAGTATTTACATTACCAACTCCAGTGCTACCGACACTGCCGCCGACTCGACCTGGTGAATCAATACTCATTGGAGTATCCGCTTTGCCAGGTTCCAATTCTTTCTTGTCTGGCTCCAGATCTTCCGGTGGTAATGGAGGTGGATCTAAATAATGGCTGGCTGGACGAATTTGACTATGCGTATGATATCGCAACAGTTTATGCGCATTTTGATATGTAAGTGGTTTGCGTTCCAATCGAACAGCTCTAAACCAAGCCCAGGAAAGTGGCGCAGGATTTTTATGACCTTCTAAGAGTTCCCATGCCGATACTCTTTGAGAATCGCATACTTGCAATCCCTAATTTTAAGTATAACACATTATACACTTTAAATATGTTAACATTATGGCTGCGTTCACGCAACGTGATGTATTTTATCTTTCTTTAATATTCGGTGAACAACAAGGATAAAATGATATATCATGTGCAGCATGCATGAAATGGAACGTACTTTATGTCTTTTTGTAATAATGAAAAGAAATATTTCTATAAATAGAAAGAAATCGTATCAAAAGAAATCGAGATGTACCTGTTTCTTATCGATGCTGTCAAATCCAGCGATCTTATTGCCTTTAGTATCAGTCAAACATCCAACAGGTTCGCATGTAATAACTTCCATAGTCAACTTCGGTAACGGTAAAAGTTGTCTTACAAAGCGAATGCTCGAAGAATTTCTATCACCTAATTCTTTTTTCAATTTTTTCATTAGATTTTGATAGTGTTTTTTATTTTCATCTTTCTCGGACTGCGAATCTGATACTAACGTGGAATGAATCAGTGTTGCTAGCATATCTATAACGGTTGTAAATAATTCTGCATTATTATTCAAATCTATAACACCATAGCTGACCAATTGAACTAGTAGAATCGCCCAGTCTGTCGTAGCAGTCGTATTTCTTTGTATCGTATCAAACACACCTCCGACGAGACTGAATCTTAATTGCAAAGCATCTTGTAATACTTCTCTAGTTTTAGGGTCTTCGGAACCAATATGTTTCTCCTCTTTACTAGTATTTAAAAATTGCGAAAGTTGTGAATGTAGAGATGTCAATAAACCTTCTCTTTGATCATCCTGACCTTTTAAGCATGTTAAGACAAGTGACAAAAATGGTTGATGATTAAACAATGAAGGCGATTTAGATCTACCTCTCTCGCGTCCTGCTGTTTTCGACCAATTGCCTGATTCTAATACCTGTCCTGCCACTTTTAAAACTCTGCCTTGTACTGCACTCGGCAACTTGGAGACTAATGGAGCAACTAACCATATAGAACCTGATTTTTTGTCAGATTTATTACTTAAAGTATTATTCAATTGAAAAACATCGATTGCAGCTTTTGCAACTGTGTCTAACCATTGAGAAAGTTCATTGGAGCTTGGCGTGAATTGTTTGTACATAAGCTGTAAATCTAACCAAGACATTCTTAGACTCCATTGTTCCAAATTTTCCAAAATATTCGTAATATGTGTTTTTTGATCGATAAAAGCTTCGGTTGGCGTTTCAGGATAGCAAATCATATGTAATAATTTTTGAGCTTGTCGTGGTGTCAGCATATTATCTAACAGCATGTCTTGATGACAAAGCTCTTCTGGATTTTGTAAGCATCTTTCCAATACCCATTCCTGACTGCAGATCTGACGCAAAACATGATGAGCAAAATCAGAAAATCCCTTGACATTTTCGGTTGTCATGCCAGCGCTACTACTGGACGAAGACATTGCTAAATCAAGGCCAAGATCATCGCCACCTCCTAAAATATCGCTGGTTCCCAAAATATGACTGATTGATAGTTCACCGGGCCCACTACTGCTCACTCCAACTCCGACTCCAACACTGGCCGGACCACCTCCTTTAGTGGAATGGCTCAAAGGTATATCAACTTTCTTCGGAGGCTGTTTAGCGGCTGTAGCATCTCCCACAACTAATATAGCCTTTAGAACCGCGAGTACTGGTCCTACTCTTATATTATTGTGTGCAGCTGCTAATAAGTGCCTATCGCAACTCAATTTTATGCTGTAACCTCTTGAATTTCCACTTGGAAGCGGATGAGGACTCGTACTGACCGAATATAAAGCTGGCTGCGGACATTCGACGGTTTTGAAGAGTCTCAATAATAAGTGACAAGTTAAACGTGCACCTGCTTCGACTTCAATATCAATATCTCCGCGACCGTCGTTACAAGTTTTCACTAATGATGGTAATGCTATATGCACAACGAAATCTTCTAAAGAGAAACAATGCCTTGCTGTAAACATAATAAGTTATAAATTATTAGATTAATAGATATCACAATACATATTTTAATAAATGCAAAACGTTTTTCCGCTTACCAATTAAAATCGATGTGAATATAGCTAAAGAATTGTGTATACTTAAATCTTGTACATCAACTTGATTTAAAACATCGATATAAAAAGCAGAACTGTTGGAAGAGCAACAAAGTGCCATAAGTACTCCCAACCATTCAGCATTGAGAGCATTGCAACAAGCAGTTAATTCTGCGCAAGTTATAGCAATATCGTTTAATTTATCATTATCAGTTTCACTACAAACTGCAACAATTGCATTACAAACGAAACTATAACGATTGGCTGGTGTCTCATTCAACTGTCTCGCCCATTGTGGTTCAATTTTTCCACCTCTTCGTGGACTAGTGAAGACATCCACCATAAATTGCGAATTATAAACGTGACTCGAAGGTGTTGGCTGCAATGTGCTATAGAGAGCAGCACGAATTTTCGGATATGCATTACTAAATGCTTCTACTCCGTGTGATTTTGTTTTCAAGAGAGAACACGTTGAATATAAGTCATATAAATGCGCTAATACGCATCGTTCGGCAGAACTACAATCACTCGGATTTGATACATGTTTTACTACTTTGCAGAGTAAATCAAATACCGCTGTTGTCTGTTCGGGAGATACTATAATACAATAATTTTTGTATATAATGTATGTATAAAATCATTAAATATATATATGAAATAGACATTAATATGAAAACATTAATACTTACATAACAAACAACAGTGATATCTCCTTAATACGCCGACTATGTATAAACTTAAATTTGTAGTATAACTTCGAACTAATTGACTGTTTCTAGCTGTCAATTGTGCTTCCACTTCTGGTAATTCTTTCAGAATTTGTATACAAACATCAATTAGCCCATATATGTTTAATGCTAGTTCCATTAGATCGAATAGAAAGGCTACATGCTCATGAACTGGTAAATAAGATGAACCAGCTAATGCAAATGTATTCAACATTTCTATCACTTGTGTTGCACATTGCCATGTTACAACATGTTGATCAAAATAACTTAGATTTTGGAATTTCATAGTAACAGCTTCAAAATTAAATTCACTTCGAGAATGTTTTTTTACTTTGCCTCCTTCAGCAACATCAATACTGAATTTTTTCCCAAACAATTTACATACTTCTTTTGTCATTTTTTTAACAACATGTCTAGCCTCATCTCTGATACGTCCAACACCATAAAGCAATACGTGTCGCTGATTGCAATCATGCTGACTACATGTCTCGTCCTAAGAGATATATATATACATATGTATATTTATATATAATCAATAAATTAAATGTTTATAAATTATATATATGCAAAATTTATCAATATTAATATTGTAGCAAATGTATATAATCTATATCTAATAATTACAATAAAATATTTCACAAGTATTATTATAAACATATAGAGGGATTTATATCTACTATAGTTGACCTTAAAAATTCATTTAAATTTCATTTAATAGAAAAATATGTTTAAAAAATTACTTGTGGTAGCGGAAAATGAGTGGTGTATAATAAATGTCTACTATGACTTGATGGCATTTTTGAATCGAGACTTTCATGACCTCCGTGACCAGCCAATGCATCCTCTTTGGGACTATCCGGTGCATCCATACTATTTTGTTGATCTTCTTTAATATGTTGCAATATCTTATCTAAATCGTCATCAATTTTACTGTCATCATAATCCATAGTACGTCCATGATCCGATACTTCCAATTTAGTCGGCTTTAAATCTATACCCGGAAAAAGACTATCTTCATCGATTGGTTCTCTGTTGCTAGGTGTTCCGGGTTTGCTAGCAACTGGACCTAATTAAAATAAAATAAAATTTTATAATTACAT
>Ga0157362_1000867_pt1 | contig 11525 bp, 3 predicted proteins | sample AttlaeALBM3_FD_111480 | JGI IMG/M metagenome (GOLD analysis project Ga0157362, IMG submission 111480) | Fungus gardens microbial communities from leaf cutter ant in Ribeirão Preto, State of São Paulo, Brazil - Atta laevigata ALBM3 | ecosystem: Host-associated > Fungi > Mycelium > Unclassified ... | reverse complement strand
GTTTATATCAACACCATCATGGATTTAAAATCCACGATTATTGAATTCCATTAAATTCACATCATGTTAGTGTTAAGGTTAATACCAACACAATAAGAATTATAGAGACATGATGTTAAATCTACACCGATATTTTTTAAAGCATCGCGCCAAATAACCAGGCGAACTCTCGACATTACGGTCGACGAAAGATCGACGATCTCTCGAAAACAAAATGTTCCCAGGTATCCACGCCATGTTTTAGATCGCTGAGTATCTTTAGTTATTACGGGCAAAGATGTTTGTCACGCAATCTTTCGATTTTTTTCTCCTCGTTGAGTCTTTTCTTTTCTCATGCTTAGATAATGTAGCAGAATATTTATTTGTATCTTCGTAAATATTACAAATATATTCGAAGATGCGAGTAATATTGCCATGAAAAAAATTGCGCTTGACAAAACATTTTGCCGATCATATTTATTTACAATTTCTGACCGATTAATTATATGACAATTAAGTCTGAAGCTTTCAGTACTGTGAAGGCGAGTACGAGGTCAATTGTGACAAGAAACAGTCGCCTTCTTATTAGCAGAAATTAATAATTAATTTATAAAAATCTTGTGAAATGATATCTTGTTTAAAGATATTAGAATCCTAATAAGTTCATTTATGCATTCTTAGGAAAACTTCCGACTTGTAAAAGTAAAGAACTTGTAAAAGTAAATTTATAAAAATATTTATAAAAACATTAACGAAAGTTTTAATCGATCTATATATTTTAAAAAATATAAGTATGGATTTAACACCATGGTTGAAAACCATGTTAAATTTATATTATATTATTAAGGTTTATATCAACACTGTGGCAAGAATTATATAAACACACCACAATTGATATTGATATATCATCAACATAATGTGAATTTAACATTATGTTTATAACTATGTCAAATCCACATTGATATTTTTTTATAAGAGCATACAAGTCAGCTGAAACCTTCATTAACGTTTTTACAAATTTACTTTTACAAGTAGTTGAAAGTTTCTTTAATAAAAATATGCTGAATGTCGCAGTAAAATTTTATTAAATAAAAAAATGTTTATTAATGGAGTGAAGGACGGTGTTTGATGTTGTAGAAGGACAGTATTATATTGTAAGTTCGAAAAACTGATCAGGAATAACAACGATCGCTTTTAAACAAAATACTCATCGCGATTTTAAGATGTGTGCTGATCGATTGACCTCAGCGAGAAGGGAAACTTAACTGCGCGACGGAAATCGCCTCGATCGATCAGTAACGTATGCCTCAGTTGCTTAAGCTCAAGACTTAGCCCTAGTGATATATGTATTTTGTGTATATGTGATGTATGCCGAATAAATTTTTATGAACCATTGCATTATATTCTTTGATTCCTCAAAAATTTTCTAACAGTATATATTTTTTAATATTAACATATTCTATACATGATACTCTCTCTTAATTAATAAAGCTTAAAAAATATTTCTATAAACACGCGGTACTTCCTTTAAAAAAAAAAAGTTGTGTCTTTGTTGATTCAACCGTTCAGGTTAGAAAAGAGTACAATTATTTATTTTCAAATAAAAAAGAATATCTTATGATGTCCTTTATATCTTTTCGAATATAATTATGAAAAGTACGTTCTTTATAAAGTGCATAAAAAAGTACAAATTATTTATTTTTTCAAATAAAAAGAATATCTTATGATGACCTCTATACTTATATTCCTCCGAATGTTTGTAATACAAAATATATTCTCTTTATAAATATAAATATTATAAATATCAAGATGTGATATAAAATGCAAAATTAAACGAAAGAAATTCTCTCTAATAAAGTAAATATTTTCAAATTATTCTATAATATTCTCTTATACATCACAATTAACAAAGAATCCATTGTAGCTCCCCCTCGAGTGAGTCATATATTTAAATATAATTATCAAATTTTGGTAATCCTATTTTGCATGATAGGCTGAAGAGGACATCTTTCCAATGTAATATTGCGTTATAACGCAGGCTAAATTACATAAAAATTGAGAGAAAAAAATACCCAATCAACCAATTTCATCTTCGAAGAAGGATAAAAGCGAATTAAGGAGGTTCGTTAACTCGCACTTACCTTGCTCTTGTGAATGTGCTGATGCTGATATTCACTGTCGAATTCTGGTTCGCTGAAGTAGCTCTGATCTTCCCAATGGGGAGGCAGACCGCCGCCGCCACCCGGCACCCCCAGGGGCCCCGGCATCCCTGTCACTCCATCGGCACTCTCGAAAAGTCTTAGGACACTGCGATCCCTAATATCTCTCAGGTGTGATCTAAAAACCAAAACGATCCAAAACTTTTATGTTGTGCTGCAACGCAATCATTGTCCCTTTATTAAAATTCACCATTGAATATGTTCGTATATTATCATAACGAAAATTAAATAAATTGGAATTAAACAACTCTATGCAAAGGTTTTAAAACATTGCAATGGCGAATATTTGCAATAGATTTTATAATAAATAAAAAATAAATAAAAAATAAATAAAAATAATAATAAAATAATAATAAATAATAATAAAAATAATAAATAAAAAATAATTGTTTAAATTGTTTGCAGAGCAAAATATATTTAACAACAGACTACATTCTTCGAAATATCATTTGACCATTTGAGAATAAAAGGTGAAATTTAGCAGAATATATTTATAATATGGCATAAAATTTACCTTAAATCTTCGAGTTCATAGAACATATCCTTGTTGCTATCGTGTATGTAAACTTTTACGTGAGGACTGTCCAGATATTCCATAGTGAGTTGTTTCGGAAAGCTTCTGACGAAAAGAGCTTTGACGGTATCTATACTGGTAATCTCGTTCGGCAGCAATGCTCTCTTCGTCTCGTTCCTATATTGCAGGAACACCAGTCCTAAAAAGTACAGAAATGCATTTGTTTCACTGATCATCAATGACAGATTTAAGACTGGTATCATCCATTGATTAAGATTTAGGGGGTATTATTTTATGATATGTTATATCAACATATATTACAAATTACCTAGTGGTCGCTCCAAAGTCTTGCTGGGCGTTCGTACGACGGGCAGGCTACTTCTTTGCTTGCCCCCTCGCCGAAATCCCGTGCTAGAAGTCTCCACCTCGGACATGATGCCCGGGTCGTCATCGAAAAGCATCGTCGAAGGGGGTGGATAGCCGCGCGGAAGAGGCGACTGAAAGCACGCGAATTCAATAAGGTTTCGAGTCATTGATCAGCGAGTTTATTTATAATCCTGTTATTGTATCATGAATTGCTTATCAGCGGCATTCGTGAAGAAGAAATCATACGAGTCACTTTCCATACAGCACCGATTGTTCCAAAGAACTTTCAGAAAAGTTGTAAAATCATTTCAACCTTTCACGTTTTATATGCAACAATTCTGAAAGAATTTTGCAATGTCGTATAAAATGTTACAAAATGTTACAAAAATATTTCTGAAATCTTTCACACGTAATAAAATTGAAGAGTAACAGCATCACCACGCGTCGTTAAATAAATGCGGCGGAGCTCTTATTTCTTGTAAACAAAAAAAATTAGAATCTAGAATCCCTAAAATTGAACTTCAAAATAATAAATAAAATGTATTTTGAAAGTACAATTTCGTTTAGCATTGTATAAAAATTAATTTAGAAATATATTTATGAGATTTAAAGGATCTAATATTCTTGAGATTTTAAATTTATTTTAATAAATTTTCAGCAACATTTCAAAACATGACATATTTCAAAAAGATTAGCCATTTCAATAATCTTTCGGCAATATTTCAGAAAGGTTAAAGATATTTTTCAATAAGATTTTTTTCAGCAAACTTTTTATAAAGTTTCAAATGCAAAAATCGCTGATATTTTGTTATTCCAAAGTTGCCTTAGAGCAAAAACATTTTATGCTGTTTTTGAGATGTTTCAATTCATCAGAGAAACTATTTCTGAAATACCTCTGAAAGGTTTCTGTGCTGTACGAGTTAACATGTTCAGAAACAACATTCCTGTATGTACCTAACTCAAGTCTAATAAAATTAGCATTAATCTATTATCGATTTGTGCTGATTAAAATTCGAACGATTTGCCAATCGATAACGGCGGAAAATTGTGAGCATTCGTATAAACTGCGTACGGAATTGCAAATTTAGCATGATTTGTATGTAAAAGTACTTGACTATTCTGTAATAAATCTTACTGAATATTTCATACTGTGATCGTTATTATAGATGACCTATCGATATTATAAAAATATAGCGCATTTAAATATCGATATATCAAATAAAACTCACAATCAAGCATTTAAAAAAATGAATCTTTCTAATCTATCTCATCTGTGTAATTCAATTATCAATTATCTTATATAGCACAAACTTTCAAGGAACATCCTAGATGACGATCAGAAGACATCTCTATTTTCTGAATGTCCTAAGATAATTTCCAGGATTTCTCTCGAATAAAAGTGTGCTACATAGGATATCACTCAAAATTTTATTACCTGCCGCTGCGAATACATTCACAAAGATATTTTCTGAATAATTACGACACATGGTCAACTCGAGGATTACGTAGATGCCACTCAAAGAAAAACGATCGTGTCAGCATGCTGACATGCACGTTGACGAAAAATAAGAAAAAGAACTAATTCCGCAGGCAATCTTGCGTGAAAAACATGAAAATTAAAAAAATTACCTTTCTCTGGCGAGACTTGGTCCCCATCTGTCGGCGGCATGGCAGGTAACACGGAAACACACACACAAAGTAAAAACCAGTTAGATGTGTAATACATTGCGGGGTAGAAAAAGGAGGGAAAAAGAGAAAGAGAAAAAGAGAAAAAGAAAAACGGGAAAACCGACAATTAAATGGAATCATTTCGAGGAAGAGATTGAGTAAGAGAGGCGCCAATCACAAGCGATAGAGTTGCTCTTCGTTGACAGGTCGGTCGTGTAACTCGAGCGTAAATTGCGGCTGCAAATACTGCGATACATAGGCAGCAGTTTCCTGTTCGTAATAGGAACATGTTCCACGAATCGTTTTTCGGTTTTCGAAGCACGCTAAAGCGTTCGCGATGATCGAATCATTACTTCTTGCGTAACGTCCTTACGCTTCGTAAATCAGCAATTATACCCTAAAATGTTAATTTCCTCTTTGGGTGCAAAAACACTATCCGAATAGCTTCGAGTATCATTTTATTCTTGTTTAACACCATCTAAAGATAAAATGATCAGAGGGTAGTTTTCAAACATAGCCATGAAACATTTTCATGGCTTATACATAGAGATATGAGAGATGCGAATATGTAGTTTGTCAAATGTGATTAAAAAATAAAAGAGAAGGTACGTATATACATTAATTCCGTTTACCGTATTTTTTCTATATTTAAAAAGTTTCCTTATTTCGAAAGTGATACTCTCATGATAACTCAAACAATTAAGTTTCTGAAAAAAAAAAAAAGAAAAATAATTATATTTTTCAATTCGAAATTATCGACTAATCAAATAATATAAAAAACAATATATTTCTAACGTGATCAGATGTTATTTTTGTCGTTTTCATTTCATATCTCTTAAAGAACTATCCTTTTTTAGTTATAATAATTATGATAATTTTTTTATGAAGTTAAATTAGCTCACTTTTGATAACTGATAAAGATAATATTTATATATTTTTTAGAATAATTATTTAATTTATTCATGCTAATAACTCGCAAATCATTTTTTTGTGTCACTTTTAAAGTGAGGACGCGATACAACGAATATATAAATAATTAAATATATTTGCTAATATAATCAATATAATATGTAAATAGAATAAATAGAATAAAATGTATAAATTGAGTATATCTGGATATATCAGAAAAACGTTGATTTTTGTCATTTCCGTTAGGAGATGCTACATACAAAAGCAATTAATAGCAGCTGTATTTGAAAATAAATTTTCGCAGTAAGTTTGAATTACAATCCTGTCCCTTATATGGAATTTCCCGTTATTTCCTGGGCGTGTGTAAAAATACGTATACGCTATACACTATGTAAAAGAAATTGTGATTGTACGGAGGAGGTACATTATTTCCGACACATTAATTTGTTACGCAGCTACATTATCGCATTCCTTATAAAAAGTTACAAGAACTGCAAGGTCGGTGCTTATGATATGCAACATTTACATACGCAATTCACGTTCGAGAACGGGATGTGTTAAATACCTGAAACGATGTTAACAACCCTTTCAGATAAAAGATTAAAAGATAGGAAAGACAAAAGGAATAAAAAAAAGGAGAGAGAAGGGAGAGGAGAGAGAGAGAGAGAGACAGAGAGAGAGAGAGAGAGAGAGAGAAGGAAAAAACTGAGCACCCGTTGCACGTGAATGCATAACTATAACGAAGGGTTAGGGTCATTGTGCGCGCCAAGCTAACCAGAGGGATAGGAATAGAGATATATATAGAGATATATATATATATATATTTATGTATATAATATGAAGGAAAAAAGCGAGATTGCTGAGCTTGCTTGCTTGCTTGCTTTTATCGTGGACGTGATTACCGGCTCTTTGACTCACGTTTTCAACACACAGATTCATATCAAACGTTGTAGATACCTACAACATTATCATTATTTACAATTATTAATAAATAATTATTTCACGAGCATTACAATGTAATTAATTAATGTTTCCTAAAAATAGTAGTGTTATACATTATAATCTTTTTAGATTATGTATATAGAGATAAAAAAAATGGAAAAATTAACAATTTTACTGAAGATCTAAAATTTAGCAAGATACAGATCTGAAAATAATTTCAAAGTTAAAATCATCAAAATAATTATGTAAAACGCTCTAGTTGCTTGAATGGCAAAATTTTTTGCAGCATCGCTCATCATGTTTGAATTTTCTACATAATTATTGTGATAGTCTAACGAAATTATTTTCATATATTTATCTAAATTTTTAGACTTCAAGAAAATCAATTAAAGAAAAGTAAAAATCAAGAAACTTTATACATTTAGAATTTCGTGTAAATTTTATATATTTATTATTAATTATTTTATTTTGTTAATTATTTTTTAATTAACGTTTTTTAATTAACCTTTACTTAGCAATGCGGTTTTAAAAAAGTGATTCCATAACTGAACAATATAATTTCGTGATTTGAGACGTAATTTTATTTTTCACGAAACCATGTTGCGTCGTATCGCAACAAAGCATATTATAAACCGAGCCGCCAACTAATGGCAAAGCTAGGGAACATGATGACGTAACGCTCGCATGTTCGCTATCTCGAATGTGCACCACCTGCGCTCCGAGTTCGATTATCCTCTACAAACCGCAGAGACACCCCGAGGATGTTCAATAACCACGTACCAATCGATCGTGCAACATCCGTCTAACACGAATGCCATGATCTTCAGATCTTTTGAGCGTAATGTATGAAGTGTGAGATTTAACGATGTCTAAATTATAATACTAATTGCAACTAGTGATGTTTAAAACAAATAGAAATTCATTCGCGAAATTGGCCATCAGCTCAATATAAATTTACATTATTTTCTCGAGCAAAAAAATTTATAAACTTGTAAATTTTTTAATTTGTAAGTTTTTTTACGCGAATTAGTTTGACAAATAATTACGAATTAATTTAACAATTATCAGATATGTACATATTAAACGTAACGTTTTACATAAATACAAATTTTACATGATATTGTAAATGATGATATATATTTAGTTTGTTGAAATTACTGATATTATACAGTCTATATAAAAAGTCAAAAAATATTAGATGTTTATTAATAATTTATAATCTTCGCGTTTATATTCATACAAAATACAGGATTATAAGATAATAATATTTTCTCATTTTTTCTCTTATGCATATATTTTTCATGCTAATAATGATTTTGTGAAAATAAAAATAAATTTTAAATAAACCTTAATATTTTTACTAGGTTTTTAAATTATTTTGATGTGATTTAGTTGCGTTCACTAGCAATAAACATAGTGTCTATTTTTTATTCAAATAAATTTAATGTTTCTTTAAACGTACCTACTTATTTTAAACTCCTCTAACTTATTAATTTTATTTAAAAAGAGGAATATATTTATAACAGATAATGGCTGTTGCTGCTAAAACAAGATGCTTCAAGATGCAGACCCTAGAATATTATCCGCAGTTTCTAAGTGATTATCGTTAAAAGTTTACATCCAGGTAATTAAAGTGCAGAAAAATGAGTCAGAAATCTGGGACGTTAAGAGAACGAGCTATGTAAATACGTTTACGTTCAATAAGTCGGTACCCTTCAATTATCGGAAACGATGAACGCAAGAAACGAGGACATCGTAGGTGGATGATAATTAATTAACCGCTTCCTCTCGTTCCAGCGGTTCTTGACCGCGCAGTATCCGCTAAAGTAATAAGCTGCGAGTATCATTTATTATTTCCAATTAACATGTGGTTTAAAAATTTTTTTTTAAATTGGTCGCAGATAAGATATCTGGTCGAATATTAAAGTAGATTATATAGAGGCATAATATGTTCGCTATTTTCATTAAATACTTATACTGTTGTAACATTTAGATTAGATTGTTCCACCTTTCGGATTCAACTTCAACTTTTAATTTTTTACTCTTTTATTCATTTAGAAAATAAATTACCACCTAGTTTATCCAAAGATAGAACAATCTGTTTTTAATCGTATAAGTATTAAATATGATTAACATATGATATAAATAATTCTATTAAACACCGCATATGCGCGAATTATATTTCATCAATAATATTTCCCAATAATTATTGTACGAAAATATTGCACGCAAACGATACTGTAATCTTTTATCTATTATTAGGTTTAATGGTATTACGATGCATATTATGCGTCTCGTGGAAGTTTTGCAATAACGTCGTGAGGGCTTAATTACATCATAAGTTTGCACGTTCATCAATTATGAAAAGTTTAATTATGCATAATAGCGATTCGCGAAGTACATTACAAGATAAAAATAATATTTGTGTATTTTGAAATATTATGCACGCAGAAATCTCTAGAAATCTTGCAGAAAAAATAATTTTATTAAAGTTATCTAAGAGAGTACAACTTTTTTCGCGAGCGTTCGGAGATTGTTTCATTTCTACATTTTCTTATGTATTTTTTCTCATAGAAATCGAGTTATCATAATAATGACGCAATATTTAACGAGAAATTGTTACATTAAATTGAGATTAATAAAATTCTCATTCACATCGTTACGAAATCACTTCCAGTTATGATTATTTAAAAAACTTTATTTACAAAGTTAAATTAACAACTATGAATTAATTTTTAAATGATTGGAGCATAACTGACAGCGATTTCGTATAACAATATAAATAAAAATTTTATTCTTTATTTCAATACTAATTTTTTCGTGAGTGTAGTGTCATTATAATTTTTTGTTCAATTTTTTTTCCATAAAGAAAAACTACTAAGAAAATGCAGAAATAAAATAATCCTTGAATGATCGCAACAAGTGAAAGTACCTTCTTTTAACTAAATACAGATCTGGAAATAATTTGATTAAACCATTAAAATAATTATATAAGAAACTCAAGTGCAATGAGCAATGCTGCAAAAAAACTTTGATATTCTAGCAATTAGTTTCAATGTCTTACATAATTATTTTGATAATCCAATATTGCAACGTTATTTTCAAATCTGTATTTAGTAGAAATATTTCAGCAAAATTGTTCTTTTCATGTAGGAGAAGAATTCGGTTTACCCTGCTATACGAAAAGCGGAATCAATTCTGTTCCGTTTTATAGTGCATTCTTCAGTTTACGCTTGATCGCGCAAAAACACGAACGTTGTATAACTTATAAGACGGATGTTCCTAAAGCAAACAGTGTATGTACTTTTCTCTGACGGACCGAGAAAAGGGAGGAAGTTCGGGGTGAAAAGAGTCCGGGATAAAGAGCAAAATGTATATGCATTCACGTGCGCCATAAATAAAACGGTGACCCTCAGTACGATCGAGTAGACCCGTGCGGTTGTCTTGAATGAAACATTCTCAAAATGAAAAATGTGTGTTCCACTACGGTCTCTTCTCGATGGGAAAACGATTTTCTCCTTCGTTGCACAAACGATGTACATTTCCGTACATACGTTCGGGTAACTGAACGTTTGCCATAACCTTGGAAAATTACGGGGAATAACCCGCGTTTATCGAGATTATCAAAATGCCTGAGCGTAAATAATACGCCGGTGAGAATTTTATTTGCGAATAAAATGCGATTTTATTTTGTCAAACGAAATAAACAAAGTTTTCATTTTCAATCTGGTTGGTGTATTGTTCTTGTAAATATGCAAACTCATGCAGAACATGTTGCACACGTGAAAGAGCCTAAATTACACCGGCACATAGAGAGACGCCAGCAAAATTGGAGTGCCGTTGATAACGTCCATGCAGTCGAGAATCATTTTTATGCGTCTGATTTGTCGGAAATATGAGAGGAGTAGATGACAATAAAAATGTTTTTTCAAATTATCTTTCTAATTTATCATGACATTGTAAAAAAAATCAAAAATTAAACTGCACAAGCAGAATACTTGGAATAATAAGTATTTTACGTATATATTTTGTAATATTTATTGCAAAATTTTAAGTTTTATTTGATCTAACAGTTTTTCTTTTTTTAATTTCGTTTTCTAAAAAAGTTTTAATTACTGTGTTCATCACGAGCTTTATTCAAGTAATTTATGATATTAAAGAACTATTTCATATAGCAAGGAAAACGTTCAGTCACTTATCAAGAAGTCGAGTTTCGACAAACATCGACGCAGAAAAGGACAGAAAGGAAAGCCTTATGAAGGAAATTTCGATATGATACATAAATAGAGAAACATTATCTTATGACATAAACCTCTTGTACACACATTATAGAGAGATTTTGTGATCAATACGCAGATAATATATAAATATATCTGTATGATGGATAATAATTAACATTACATGTAAAAATTGAACAAACAAATGAATTATTCTAAAATTATTATAAAATATGGAACTGTATCAAAAGCATAGAAAACAGAAATTAGAAACTCGCGTTGAAATCACGCGAAATGAAAGATACATACCATAATTGAAGAGAAGGTAAAGGAAGCTAAAAAGGGTTCTGTTTATAAGGTTCTGCTGTTATAATTTGTACTCAGAGAAAAATAGTGGAGCAACCATAAAAGCGAGAACTAATAAACTGTATGTTTGTATGTACACTGAAAGAAATGTTTGGGATTAATTGGAATTCTGATTGAAAATGGACGAATCAGAAGATTCTAATTATCGATATAATCAGAATCTTTCGGTTTATCAATTCCACGTGAAATGTGTTTTTAATACAAATTTTCCAACTGTGTACAAAACTTGTATAATTGTTATTTTTTTTTATAGTTTTTATAGTTTTACTACTAACTTTATAGTTTTATCATCGTTATACTGAAAGAAAAGATTGGCTGAATATGGCATAGCATTTTTAATTGGCT
>Ga0157362_1000866_pt1 | contig 11526 bp, 3 predicted proteins | sample AttlaeALBM3_FD_111480 | JGI IMG/M metagenome (GOLD analysis project Ga0157362, IMG submission 111480) | Fungus gardens microbial communities from leaf cutter ant in Ribeirão Preto, State of São Paulo, Brazil - Atta laevigata ALBM3 | ecosystem: Host-associated > Fungi > Mycelium > Unclassified ... | reverse complement strand
CACACACACACACACACACGTATATGTACATATGTATATAATAAAAAGAGGAAAGTTATAAATGCAAAAGCAGACGATTGCACACTTACGAGGATTCATCTTTAATGAGTAAAGTCCATCCTCATCATTTACCAAAACGGACACCTGTAATAGTATACAACAATGAGATCGTTATTTTTTAATATAATTTATATACAATTGTTTTTTGTAATATCAAAATAAATACTAAATAAATTGTTGATATCTACATATATAATATGAAAAGATATATAGATTGTAAGTGATAAAAATAAATAGTAATGTGCCCGAAATTTTCTAGTTATAAATTACGTACCATCCAATATAACATTGGCAAAGATTTTCATTATTTGTAGCTTGCTGGATCAACAGATCGACTTGTTGTCGCACACTAAGAGTTTCTTCATGCGAAAAGTCACGCCCTGTTAATTTATCTCTGACTCTCGTTATGATCGTCAAGGCTTTCTTGTTCAACGCTTCTGGTTGATTATTATCAGCTGTGATTATTGCAAAAGCGCAGATTGTAGATGTCACGATAATAAAGTTAAGTGATTTTTTTTTATATAAATTATTTTTTGTTGATTTTAAATTTTTTAAATTTTTTATTACGTTTGATCAATTTTTATTAATGTTTTATTAATGTTTTTATATATAACACACAGCGCGCGCGTATGTAATAAAACTATATATAAAAACAATTAATTTATAAGCAAGGTGACGATGTTAAATTGAAATGACTTAAAAATTACCTCCATTTTCAATGCTACACGGAACACCCTTCTTTGGTAATGTGGCGGTAAGAGAATCGAGCATATCGCCGTGTTCCTGACTGCTGCTGGCACTCATGCCTTGAGTGTCCGATCGTTTGCCCTTGGGCACGGTATTGTCCATCAATCTCCAATTTAGGAGAGGGTCATAAACAAATGCCTCTAGAACCGCCATTAGACTATCCTTGTTTCGATGTAGCACGGACATCACGGACTCGCAAGTCCTTCTATACGTTCCCTCTATTCCGGTCACTTCCATCGCATTAATCAACATTCGCGTCAAACGGAATGGTATCTTCTCTGGGAACTTTTCGCGTGTCATCGCTACCTCGAAGCAATCTCCGAAGTCGATGTGCAATATCTTACCACTGAGACGGTCGAGCATCAAGTTAGACGGATGACGATCACCAAGACCGAGTATGTATCCCACCATAGACATCACAGCTAGAGAGCGCGTATAGTTCGTTCTACGATCAAACCATACTTCGCTCGACGGTGACTTCAGCCACAAAAGTCGCGCTAGGTCATCGCCGTGGGTATGTTCGAGTGCGTGCTCGAATACTTCAACTTTTTGCATGAGTATGAGATGATCATAGTCAGGTGCCATCTAAAAAAGAAAAAAAAACATAAAATATTATAAGGCAACGTACGGCTCCAAGAGCGATCAACTCATAATGGATGGTTCGACCTGATACGAGCCTTTTATACGAGGTGAATAATCCATTTTGGAAATCTATCGTATTAATTTAAATAAGAAAACAGAAAAGTTACATTCTCATATATCTTACAATGTATACTAGACAAATTTCTTAATATAAAAATTTTTAAAGCCTCCTCACTCGTAACATTATCCTGTGCTCGATATTCAATAATATCTTCTTCTTCTCTCTGTAGTCTCTAATAAGCGTATGAAGCGTATCACAATGCGGTACCCAACCGATAAGACCACTGTTTGTGGATAATGGAATCACAGCGTATCTCTAAACATAAAGTCATAATATTATTCATATTCATCATTTCTTTAACCTTTAATTAATATTAAATAATATTATAAATACGTAAAATGCTGAAAATTCTCTTACTTGAATAGTAAGGTTTCTTCGGAAGGTATCCGGATCATGTAACAAGAGAGTGTTTACTAAACCAAATAACTGCATTACCCTTTCATCTTGTCTCAGATCCTCATGACCTTTCAATAGAAACATGTAATCCTTACCGTTACTACCTACAAAATACATAGATATTAAAGCAAATTTCATCAATATTATTAGCATGTTTTTTATATATAATCGAAATATTCGAATCTAATTTACTTTTAAAAAATAACTGACCTTTAATGCATAACTTTCTTGGTCTCTGTTTGCTAGTTATCACCTGCATAGAACTATGAATGCTCGCTATTCTCACGATAGGTTGACCAGGGCTATAGCTTCCCGGAACAGCTAATTCCAAATCTCTGCAAATGAGCAATTTCGGACTGACATATTGTAATTCCAAACTGGTCAATTGTGGCAATTGTCGGGATATCCTCCGAAATACATGATAATATAAATCCCAAGCTTGATTTAAATCTCTCACGTTCCGAGATGTTTTATATCTGTTACACCATTCCTGTGCTTCTATTAAATCCCTTCCGTAAGCTTGATTGAAGGACGTCTCTTTTAGAGTTTGCGGCCCTCTTTCTAGCATGGCGTGTAAAGGCTCTAAAGTGTCAAACATGCCTCTAACATTCCTTTCCCCAAAATATAATCTACTAGCTTCTTCTAAGCCCTCGTGCCATAGTTCGTGCCATAAAATCGCAACTCTGATGAGCTCATCGCTCGCCATCATGGCCTGCTGGACCAATGTTGGACTGTGCTCACACATGCTCTTCAGGATTTTGTTAGCTGCGGTCTTCCTCGCGTGGCTAGCACTTTTTGAAGCTACTGTCAACGGATAAACCAAAGCCTGAGGATGCGTTTTTCCTATATCTATGAGAAGATGATGTATGCATCGACCGACCAGCGCTCTAGGAGTGTCGATTCTGGCTATGAGTTGTGGAATCACTTGCAGCCAAGTATTTATCTCTATTAATCTTATGCCTTCGACCACAGCGTCATACACCTCTGGCCACTGACCATAATCGAACCAGAGTGTAAGCAGGCGGAGGGTGTCTTGCAGAGAGTTACCATCCGACAAATTGATGGACCTGAAAAATCCCTCCACAGCTGGGACAGTAAATTGAGATATATATTGTGAGCTGGAGAGATTATTGCGCGCTCCGTTGCCTGCAGCCTCCATAGGAGCAGAATCACTACCTTGCTGATGCTTGTAAAACAAAACGGTCTCGTAATTGGTGTAAGCGAAGGCATGCCAAGCTTTATACCATGTGGGATCATGCTCCGTCGCTGCGGCATAATAAGATAATACCGCGGGAATAGAATGTTCATTTATACCCTGCAAGGACTCCAGCCACTCGCCGAGCTTAAGGTAACACCTGGCGAGCAATCTTTTTTTGCTTTCATACTGCTTCTCGTCCTCTTGATTAATTATCGCCGCTGTTGTCGGCTGCAAGTAGGTCTGCACAAATCGCTGCAGCTGATTGTAAGCCTCCTCGCGTTTATTCGCAACCCACAAGTGCTTACAATAAGCGAAGGTTACCTGAGGATGAGTGGTCGGTAGCGGCTGATCTGGAGTCTGGGATGGATCTGTGCCCATCAGCATCACCAACGTTTTGTGACACAGCATCAAACTACCGCTCTTCCGACAGAGACTGGCATATTTAAGCCATGTGTACATATCGTCGTGCGGTGAGACTACCAGCGTGTGTACCTGTATGATCTTCTGCCAGTCTTCTACTATCTTTTGTCCACCCTGAAGCCTCTCCCACCACATGGCCTTGATGGCCGCTCTACGTTCGGGCACCAGCTTAAACTGGATCACTTCTTCTAACTCGGCCAATTTTTGCACTTCCACCATGGCATTGTATGCCCGTTGATAGCTCTCACCAGCCATGGCAGTTAGTTCAGTGTCTAACAGATCCCTGGCACTATCGATAAACTGATGCGCAACGTTGTACTGTTCATCGTGGATCGCTAGTACCGCTCTGTAAAACGCTCCGTCTTGGGAATCTTTTGGTATCAACGAAACGTATTTCTGCATACTTTCCCATTGACCCAAACCCCACGCTGCAGCTGCCGCCATTCTCGACATTCTTTGCTTGGTATCGTCGGTCTGATTCGTCCATTGTTTTGTAGCAACCTCATGCAATTGTCCCCATTCTCCGAGAGCCTCCAGACAACGCATCTCTCCCAAAGTAGACTCCACATCTGCGGAATCGCTCTCCAGACGTTCCTGATACAGCTGCAAAGCTTTATCCCAGTTGTGAAGCTTCTCGTACCAACGTATTTGGACCTTGAGATCTTGCTGATTGTGATTCATCACATATTCCAACAGACCTTCCGCCGCTTCTTTCTGTTGAAGTTTGTTATTGATGGAAATCAGGGACTCGAAGACGCTGCTGTTCCTGCTCTTGTGGAACTCGTCCTCCTTGTAGTGTAACGCCTTGGCATATGCACGACAATGCATTGCCGTATCCCCGAGAATCTTATTGTCTAATGGCAGAGGACCCTTGTCAATGTGTTCCATGAATTCAGCCAAGTTCAGAATGGTTTGCGTCACTTCGGTGGGCAGATCGGGAACCATCAATGCTTGATGCAGAGTCTGTATCAGTTCCATTCGGTAATTCTCGGCGAGTTCGGTCCAGCACGAGACGAAAGCCGCGTTGAACAGATCGCGCGGTAACACAGCGTAGGTTTGCGCCAGCGCCCAGCAAGATCTCAGAGCCGGAGAGGGGGATTCTTTGAGGAGACCGATGGAGAAGCATCGTAGCCATTCGAGCCAATCGTCCTTGGATACCCGTCGCGTCGCTGTCCATGCCTTCTGCAAATTCGAAGCCGATACGTTCAGTTTCTTAATCGTTTCCGAAGGCGTTAAGGAGAACTCGCGATTCTTATTGCGCGAGTGCCGCATTCTCATCAGTAAGAAATCTTCGCCGTCTGCCGCGGTCGAGTCTGTGAGTATCTTGTCTACTAGAACATCATATCGTGAATTGACTATCTTGTGTTTCGTCATAACTTTCTGGACTAACACGATGAAAATCTGATACTTTTTGCCCAACTGCATCACGACAGCGCAAAGTGTGTCCATAGCTGTGCTCCTTAATTCTGGACATTGGTCCAATGTACGTACCAGAGTGTGAACGATTCGCGACGCGAAATCTGTAAAATCCAACGTATCCGCGAGGAGATCGACCGTTTCGAGAGCAACCTTATTCACGGCTATCGGGCAGTCATTTGCGTAAAACAGTTTAACGATCGGTGGAAGTACGAGGTGCAGGTAATTATCCAGATTGTTCCCGAATGTCTGTAGAGCCAGAAGCAGCTTCACCGTCACTGCGCGATCTTTGCTGCTATCATGCGTTAGTACTCGAAGTATCGGTGGCATCAGTTGTGGCAGATAGATCTTGAATTCCGCGCCTAGGGCCATTGCGATCTGCTCGACTAAAAGAATCAATGTGCTCTGTAACGGGCTATTCACAGTCCAGAATTCCTTAATCAAGATGAATATGTCATCCAAATAGTTGCGTATATGTTGCTTCACGATGGCGATGAGAACAGCCAATTGTTGGAATAGAAATTCTCGGAAATTCATGTCCGCCGTGTGAACGACGTTCAGGAAGCTCGGCATGACCTGAGAGATGTATGGTACGCATTTTATCCCAAGACTCTTAAATATGAAGGTCACCGCTTGCACCACCATGGTGTGATGCTGAGACAAGGTCGGCTCGCGAATAATTCGCATAAGCGTCGTAATGGCAATCGCTGGATAAAATTCTTCCAATGTGGACGGTGACATGTTCACTAGCATTTCACTGGTTGTCAAATCCTGAGTGTTCTCCACGTCATTCTTGGTATCTGCCATTGAGGTGAGCGTGTCCAACTGGCAGTCAATTTGTCCGATATTCATCTTGTGTTTATAGGGGTCCAATGCACCCAACTGTCCGAGCACTCTAATGGCCTCTCTTCTGATGATCGGCTGTTGTTCGGTTTTGAGGAAATTAATAAGAACATCCAGCAAGGTCGGATATTGTATGTACGGTTTCACTACGTGACCTGTGCTACCAACTAATTGGCCAAATACCCATAACGCTACTCCTCTTTTCTCAGGCGAACTGGCGTCTACCAACATTTCCAATAATATCGATGAAAGCTCGGACATCCACTGTTGCATCTCGGCACCGTTGACCTCCGCCAAATCACCAATCGCGCGCAGAACGGCCAGCACAACGCCGGGATTGGGATCGGATTCCTTTAACTTTGGGACAAGAACTTTTAAAATTGGCTCCATATATGGTCGAACGAGTCTCGGCGCAGTCACTACCAGATGATCCAACATTCGAGCGGCTTGTTCCTTGTTTCGACCCATACCTGAATGCTCCAATTCCGTCAGAAATTGCACTAAAGTCTTCCTCAACGATGGCATAACGTAAGCGGGATTTAGTGTGCTGAGTCGGCCAACAGTACGAACTGCTAGTTCTCTTATTTCAAACATCTCGTCATTCATGGCGATAAACAGCGCAGACAAATTCTCCGCTTGTGCTAACTGAACGTCAAAGGAATCGTCCAATGACGCCAATACCCACAGACGAACGTCGGGATCTGTGTCGGTTATTCCTACTACCAGCAATTTACCCAGAACAGTTGAGACAGTAGTGGTTACCGTAGGGCCGGACTGATTCAGTGTTAATCTCAATAACCTAGAGCACGTTTTGACAGCTTCCAATCGGACCTCTGCCTGTTCTGACGTTAAAAAGTGATCCGCGCATCTCTTAACGAACTGCAACAATGGATTATTGTCAAAGTTAAAGGTACCTAATGTTTTCAATGCAAGTACCGTCGACGAAACGTCATCCCCTGTAGAACTAGGACTAGTCGCCGTCCACGGTGCACCGGGATGTCTCAAAGGTTTTTGCATTAAAACCTGTGACAGCATTCGCAAGAGACCTTGAGATATATCCACCTGCAGAGACGGAATGCTGTGTGCCAGCTCTCTAAGAGCCGTGGTCAATATTGGGCTTAATCCGGTTTGAAACATGGGCTCCAGCAAATCCCTTACATCAGAGGCTATGATCTGTTTGACCGCGTGGCTGAGCAGGGTAATGCAAACAAACACCGCTGGCTCTAAGGAAGTACGCTTCTTGCTCGGGGTTTCCTTAGATGGTAGCAAACTTTTGATCATTTCCATAATTTTTGGCAGGTATGGATTTATTGCATCTTCCACTGCCACGGCTATAAAGCCGATCGATGTGAAAGCGGCGTAACGATCTTTCTCACGACTGCGTAGGATTAATAAAAGGTATGCCAAAGACTCTTTCAAATGATCCCTTATAAACTTTTCCTTGTTAAATGCGGCGAGCCTTGGCAATAGCATCATGAGGGCATGTTGAATATGTGGATTCCTCGATATTTTTTGATTCATAACGTCATTATAAATATCATCCAATCTATCCTGCATCAAACATCTGCAAACGGTCGACTCATGCGCTGGATACAACGTGTGCTGAGACGCAGTCGCGTTCTGGGTACAATATCCGGCCCATTTGGATCCTATCATTGTCCTCAAGCATGGCATTAAGGAAAGTATATCATTTTCATTTTGCGTAGAACCATTTAATCTTTCCATTAAAGCTTCATAGTTCCTTTCCCACTGGACATTGCTGCATCTTAGTAGTTCGTTCAACACTAATAGCGAACCATGTATCCTGTCATCCCTATTAATGCCCTTCTCTTTCGAATGAACTTCCTCGAATCCGTCGATTACTTCGTCGTAGCACTGTTTGTACCATTGTGACTTGTGCATTTGCTTCACAGTTTCTCTTTGAGCTGTAACTACCAGAGCCGCTCTCAAAGCTTCTACTGCGCCTTCCCGTATAGCTGGCTTAGGATCATGTATAGCGTTAAATATCAACTCGAAAAATGGCGTAACTTGTTGGAAAAAGTATGTTGGCACAGAGACAGCGAGTTCTCTTAGTACGAGTACGGCAGCATGTTTCCTGCCCTCGTGTCTGTCCGTACCAAGCCACTCGAAGGCACGTTTTACCTCAAACTCGACATACTCGGCTGTATAAGTACCAGACACTAGCGCCAACTTCCCAACAGTCTTTGCAGCTAATTGCATAACGCCTACGTCGTTGGAAGGTATCAAATTTCTAAGATAGTTAGCAAATCGTACTGTTCGTGTATTAAAATTACCTACGTCCGCTCCTATAAGGCAAACTATGGCTAATATACCACCTTTCTTTTCGTTAATATCAGAGGCGGATACCATTTCGAATATGTGATGATTAAATTCATCCATAAAAGCTATGATCTCCTCCTGTGATGCCTCCCGCAGTTCCCGCTTGACGTACAGACACAGATCGCGTGCTGCCTTGTTGCGGGCCTCCTCATTTCTTGACTTGAGTCGCTGGACAAACTGCTGCATCAGTATACTTGACATTGTTTTAGCATTAGATGTATAAATCAGAGTGTAAAACATAACAGTCTAAATTCCATCTTATGATTTAATGCTCTAAAAAAATCATTTTTATTACTTTGCATCACTACGTTTCATTATTTTCCATCACCTATATAATTACATGATACTGAACAATAAAATCGATACATTATTATATTACGTTTGCACCTACTTGGCTATATGTGGATTCCTTTTTGCGGCACAGCATTGTTGCTAGCAATACAAATACTTCCATTTATGCGATGAAAAAAACGTCGAGTTCTCATTTATACAAACGTAATTCAATACAAGTATATATACATATATATACGTGATGACATATCCGATCTCCGGTATTCTTCGTCCACAATATCATATTTCTTACTTATCATCCATTAACGAACAATCAGTTTGTTTGTTGCTTTATTGCATAACTCGTACGTCGTTCTTGTTACGTCCCGCGACAAAAAATATTAAGAATACAAATATCTCTCCCAAACGCGCGAAAATTATAACCTTACGAGCGAAGATGCATACTGATTGAATTGGCGCTACTGTCGTAAAATCGTAAAGGTAAGAACTCATGGACGCGTCATTTCATTTGACGCACGCGTCGCGCGCGTCACACGTCACTAGGGAAATAACTAAATTATAAGACTTCTAACACTGTCTCATTCGATTTGACGCATTTACAGTTTATGGCTTATTTTGAAGAAGCCCATTAAAAAAATTATCCAATCGCATTTCTCTTATGGGTCTTCTACAATAAGCCATTAGTCATAAATCAGAAGACAGAAGCTAAAAATTAACGACAGTGACCTAGTTTTCATCGAGAGTTTAATCCGGATCAGAATGTAGGAACCAACCAACTACAGTCAAGTATCCCCCTGTTACAGTAGAAAGACAGGGGAAAGACTCGACTGTAGTTGATTGGTTTTTACATTTTGATCCGAAATAATCCCTCGGTGGAAACTGGTAGGCCTGTGATTGATCAATTTTTAGCTTCTGATTTTTGATTAATGACTAATGTGTTTATTGTAGAAGACCCATTATGAAGACACACATAAAATGTGACTGGATAATTTTTATTATGCATACGTTTAGGGCCACTTTCACCAAGCTCCGATTAATTTAATGGACCTAGTAACTTTGCAAGATTTCAACTGAAGCTGATTATCAGAGAAAAAAACGTGAACTGAAGAGAAATTACTAGGTCCATTATGTTATCGGAGCTTGGTGAAAGTGGCCCTTATACGATTATGCAAGTTTGTGTGGATAACCTTTTAATGTTATGTAAGAACATGTGCTCCCCATCTTAAGTTTCCGACCGGCACCCGGCAATGGAGTTTTTCCATTCTTACATCGCGACTCTTATTAAAGGAACTAAAATATCGTCCGTACACTACTGCCAGTCCATTTTTAGTTTAGGAACTACGTGACTGCATACATTTTTTGACACTATCGATAAAATCGTATCATCGAAAGTACATGTAGTTCGTGTCTGTACTAAATATATCCTCAGGATATATAGGCTGTGTTTCAAAATTTACTGCCAGTACTGAAAATCTATAGTGTACGTGACATAAACTATAGTTTTTCAGTACTAGGCAGTGAATTTTGAAACACAACCTTAGTACACTACAGACATGTAATGTATAGGCGATTTCAATGGTAACAAGAAAAAGGTAACAAGAACAAGCTTCTGTAAGTTAAGTTTCTCTGTTGACAATTAAAATTTAAAAAATGTAAAAATTTAATAGTATCTAATCGTAAATATTATGATAAGTCTATTATGGGCATCATATATTTAAAGTAAAAGCATAAAGTATTTTCATTATGCATTTAAATAGAATGGATAAAAAATGTCGGACAATCATAAACCGAGAAGATGGCCAAACTTCGATTAGAGAGTCTTTAGCAGTCTTTAGAGCCGGTTGTTTTACTTTTTGGTAAATTTTATCTGTTAGGTAAATTTGGCAATCCACGCATGTAATTGGGTAATCTTGCTACTTACCCAACAGGTAAAATTTACCAAAATTTAACAAATCTTAGACTTTAGTGATTTAGATAAACGCGCGCGCGTGCGCATATCGCTACACGTCTTTGATCTTAGGATGCGAGAATAATCGATGATAAAAGAATTACTCGTAAAAATATCTATTACCGCTCTATTTTTATTATACATTAAAGTTTGTTAACCTCTCAATGTTACACGCGAAGATGTGGGATACGTTCGGAATTGGTTACCAATCTAAATAAGATTTTACCTAAATAAAACCTAAATAAAACTTAAATAAGATTTTACCTAAATAAAAATAAAGGCCGTTGGCGAATAATGTATGGACTACTTATATAAAGCACAATTATAATATATTTCACAAATTGTTTAAACATTCATACATAATTATACGAATTTTCGCATATGACGAAAAGGCGATTGAATGAAAAATTAGAAGGATAGAAGTATATTATAAAAACAATGTATTTCAAAGACAAAATAAAAAAATGTTGGGACATCGAAGAACGACCGTAAATTATAGTACCAAAATTAATGGCGTATAATACCGCAAAAATTTACGAATTTAACAATTACGAGGCCTGACTCTTCGCTGACAACTCGAGAGTCTTTTCAAATCTCTCTCGAGTCTTTGAATTTTTCCATCGCGTTCACTGCACAATTTCGGAATGTCGAGGATATATTCTAATTCTTATCGAGGTGTAATAAATAAATCATTTTTTTCTAGCAATATATGTTTGAATAAGCTTGAAGGCGGACAGGTGAAAGGAAGATGCACAGCTGCCGTAACCAGATAGTTACCGTCAGATAATTATCCACATCTTCAGTTTTTCCAAGTTTTTTTTATCGCCGAGAATTTGAAAAAATAGAAAGAAACTTTTGTAACTAAGAAATGATAAGTCATTGCATTGTCTGCTGCAATCACTGTTTGCATTTTTTTTGTAAATCGCGCTGGGCCAAAGCAAGAGTAATTTTTGAAAATGTAGTGGACAGAGCAACATTCTTTCGTCTATCGATCACATTTTTATCATATTTATATAATGTAATGTACAATATGCAGCTACATTATGATAATCGGTATGTCCAACGCATTCAAAACTGGCAACATTGTGGGTTTTTTTTTTTACCTTTCTCTTTTCTCGCGCGCATGTGTGTGTGTGTGTGTGTGTGTGTGTGTGTGTGTGTGTG
>Ga0157362_1000865_pt1 | contig 11528 bp, 3 predicted proteins | sample AttlaeALBM3_FD_111480 | JGI IMG/M metagenome (GOLD analysis project Ga0157362, IMG submission 111480) | Fungus gardens microbial communities from leaf cutter ant in Ribeirão Preto, State of São Paulo, Brazil - Atta laevigata ALBM3 | ecosystem: Host-associated > Fungi > Mycelium > Unclassified ... | reverse complement strand
ATGAAGTAATAACAAAATATATTATTTTAATTATTTTAGATATTAAAATTTTTTTTTAATAAAGAAAATCGCTCAACGTGATTTTAGAATTTTCAAGACTTAGGGGTTGTACACAACTTAACTAATAGCTATAAAATATCTTTCTTTCTTTTCCTCGTAAGCATGCCAACTTTTCTTACTTCAAGGAACATTTTTTTTAAGAAGTAGGGTAACGATGCAAATTAAGTGGGATATCGGATAATGTTGCAACAAGTGTCCTAGGCTACGAAAGAAGAAGGCTCATCTACTAAGATCGTCTGTCTCTTTTTTTCTGTTTCTGTTACTGCTCCTGTCTGCTCCCCGCCTTCAACTCTTCTCAACAACGGATGCCGTCTGCCTCCAACGTCCGTCCGCCACTCCGTCTCTCCGACGACCTACATTACGATAAAAAAAAAAATACGACGCGAACATTGACTGATGCAAACAAACGATGCTGACGTATTTCGGTACACGGTTATGACATGAACGGGCTCGTAAACGTAAAATGCGACTGAACGAATCAAATTCGTTGCACATATTTACGCTTGATTCCAAATCAATCACATTTCTAACTTCGCGTCCCGTTTTGCTGATGTAATCGCTCTCCCCTGTTTCTTTGTTCGTTGCCAACAATTTCATTGATAAATTATCGATGCGTATTTCTGTGCCGTTATCATATTATTCTGTATCTTTTGAATTTGGTTACTCAGGAGTGACCACAGTCCTTTTGGTATCAGCAATTCCTTATGGAAAATCATTACCACCGGTTGGATTATTGACGAAAACGGCACGGACATTCGTGCAACATGGCGCGAGTACCGAATTCGCCACTCAAGTTGTGGGCACGACCTTGGATAACGGTCGTCTCTACGCGAGAATTTTATCTACATCCAGTAGAGTTTACAAAAATCCAACGCCGGATTCGGCGAGTCCCTATGTCGTTTATCCCTCGAGGACACCGGAAGATGATTGGCAGCTTCGATTGGCTCTTGATAACGCACCGTTCAGAGCTGAAAGATTGAGTAGTAAAATCAATATCAAATCAAATGAAGAGAAAAAGGATATTGGGAATACTTCAAAACTGGACGAACTATCCAAAGAAAATGATATATTCAATAAAAGAGAACTAAATGTGGATACGCAGAGATTCAAGCCAGAGAAAGTTCAACCGGCCGATCTGCCCACTTATACTGTCAAACAGGAGTACGTGTCAAATAACTTCGATTCATTCGATGATGTATCGAGAAGCTTTAGACCTCGAACACCGAAGATTTTTAAACAGCAGGTGAAAACTCCGCAACAAAATAAGGTAGATATGAAGTCTTTCGCTACGGTGACCTATCATGGCTTCGCGGATTTCACGACAATGGTCGGCGATACCGTCATCGTCTTTTCGCCGAGCACGTCACCGGCACCCATGGGACGTCCCGCTACCACGATTAAAGGCGATGCTACACTTCGTCCGGATGATGGTATAGCAGTATTAAAGATTCAGCCAACGACTGTGATGGAACACGCAAAAACCGATCGACCTTCTGAGGGGGATCGGAAGCACGGTTCGAACGAGCAACTTCTGAGCACTATTAATCATGACAACATTCAGCCAAGCGTCACTGAGGAAATTGACGTCGAATCATCTAAGAGATCCACGGAACCGTTATTGTTAGTACCTGATGTCGAAACGGGATCGTTGAAGCCAACGGGTCTTGTGAAGGTCGTTGATTCTACTACTTCGTTAGACGGTACCACGACACATTACAAAAGTCTCATTTATGGCACATATATCGGCACGAATTATGCGCAAATAATTCATACATCTTCGAACGTATATTTCTTCCCGGATGATGCCACCGTAACATATGGAGCCGATGACACAACTACGGAATATGGTACAACTGAAACAGAATTCGACGACCAGGATACTACTGTCGAAACACTGCCTTCTACTACGCCGATGACCATTACGACTAGCGAAGAAGAGATGAATGAACTGACTACTCCATTGAGAGGCACAACAGACAGTGTCTTAACAACACTGAAGGACATCTTAGAAAGTGCAAGAAGAGTATTAGGAACAACTGAATCGGTGATACCGACTTTAGATGACGAAATTCCTAATGATATCGTACCAGGAGATCCTCAGGGTCGTAGTATCAAAGGTGGCTCTCCTCAAAATAATCTCCAACCCGAACCTGACTCAGGCGAGGAAGAAAAAGTAACGTTAGCTACTAGATTACTGCCATCTACCGTCTACAAGACGTTTACATACTTCACAACTTTCTTTATTCCAGGCGGCAGCGATCAGACTACGACTTCGGTACGTTCTCGAGAGGTAGTCTCTTCCGAGGTAACGTTTTTGACAGAGTTAATTCCTATCTCGACCAAAAATTTAATTCGTCCTACTACCTCGCCAGGCTTAAAGCAGAAAACACCAAGCTTGCCTGATGAAAGTTTGACTGAAGAGGAACAAACTACCAAACAAGATGAGGAGATAGAGCTCATTTTTAAAACTTTGTACACGACGTATACATATCTAACGACATTCTTCCAAGAAAATACATCTAGTGTATCCAGTCGGCAAGTTGTCGAGACTAATATTATCACACAAACCGTTGGACCAAACGGTGTTTCTGCTGTTGTTGCCGATCTCTTCAATAAAGATGAGTCTGTTTTAATATCGCCAACGACGATATCACAGAACATCTTGCCGTCGGTAATAACAAACGGTCGCACTCCCGAGAAATTCTATAAAGATACTGAACTAGAAGTTCCTGATGAAACGACAGAGGAAGTTTTAACCACTTTCCAGCAGCAGGATACCACATTACACGAAAACATTCCAACGGAATCTATCACAACTATTGATGATTTTGAAACATCTGACAGCTGGACCACCGATTTAGAACCAAGCCCCACGCCAGCTATGGCGAGCGTAGAAATACAGGAACAAGTGAAAACATATTATACGACATATACGTACTTTACTACTATCTTTGTAGACGATGAAACAGAAATCGAAACGCGAACCGAGGTTTTCACTAATGTCATCACAGAGACAATTACACCTACCAAGGTTCAATCGGTTCCGCAAGATACGGCTCAACCAACGACGCCGAGATCTCAATCTGTTGAAAATAAGCCTGCGCCTCCTCCAGAAATTTTGGCTTATTTAGAAGCTCTTCAGCGTCAGAAGTCACAAGAAGAGGCACTTTTATTAGCAAAGAAAGTTCAGCAAAATAACATTGATCAAGTAATACATGCTGAAACTATCGAAAACAATACTGAGATTACAACGGAAGAACCTACTACTTTGGAAGATCGGTTCACCACTGAGCGTTTATTTCGTGATTTCCAAGTAGGCGCGCAAGTAACTCCTAATCCTTCGACTGAGGTGGAAGTTCTGGGATCTATGATTACGGACGTCGTATCTTCTTCCAGTTCTGGTGGCGGCACCGTTCTAGATGTGGACAAAAGAAACATCGTTCCCGAAGATCAGGAATTGTCGGAATCTAACAATCATGAAGTAGAACCCGCGCCGACATTGCTTCTACAAACTAGTTACACAACTTTCACATACTTCACGACAATGTATAAGGGTGATCAAACAAATGTCGCCAGTCGCCTGGAAACAGTTACGAATGTTGTCACAGAGACTTTAAGGCCGTCCATCGCAATGCCGGTTCCAACTAGCACTCTACCGGTGACATATTTCACAACCTTTACATATTGGACGACGTTCTACAAGGGTGGTGACACTATAACCACTAGTCGTGAGGAAACAGTCAGCAATGTTGTTACATCGGATGTCTTGCCTACGCCTACAGTAGAGCTCGGAGTAATAATGACTTATACGCCAACTGTAAATTCACCGTTAGAGGAGAAATCAGCCAACGAAGAGGAGTCCAAGATTACGGCGGATAATGAAGTAACACCTGTCGACAGAGCTGGATCTGAAAAATCTATCATCGAAAATATAAACGAACCATCGTCAATAACAACCAAACCTGACGGTCAAAACGCGGTGAACATTTCATCAATTTCACCCGAGCCCACAACATTTTACACAACATTCACTTACTTCACTACATCTTACGTCGGAAATGAGACAATCTTGTCCAGCAGACTGGAGACTATAACAAGCGTATCGATACCAGATACTACGACACAACAGGCAACTGGTCGCGCAATTGGTGGATCTATGTATCCGTCAATTCAGACAATAAATACCGATGGTAAATCCGTGACACCGTCTAAGATACCCGAAACTTTCAAAACAGGTTTGATTTCGACAATACGTTCGAGTGAAATACATGAAGATATCACGACTCATTACACGACAGATGTATATGGTACTTACATAGATGGATATTACGCACGAGTGGAAAAGAGCTCGACGAGAATAGAAACACCGCCTTTACCTTCTTCATCGATAGCTACACCGGTTCTCCCTACAGGAGTTTTATCTTTGAATAGAGGAAGTGTAGTAGACGCTGACGAAGTCACCACTGTTTACTTTACGACGAAACAAATTGGTACGCTTTTCGAGGGTACTTATGCTAAAGTGATCGAAAGTACGTCAAGCACAAAGATAGACGAGGAAAGAAAAGCAAGCATTCCGCCGACTCAAGGTCATCGAACTGGCCTAGTACGTTTGATTCAAGGTCAGATGGAGAATAACGGTACCATTACATTTTACCAATCAAAAGTAATTGGCACCAGCATTGAGGGAAGATATGCTCAGATTATTGAAAGTACTTCCAGCTTCTTTGTGCCGAGTTCCACGAGAGATATTGCACCAACTTCTATTCTACCTCCAAGTCAATCGACAGGTATACAAGAAATATCACCTTCTCCCGCCGTTATTCAATCTTCCGAAGATCATTCAGAATCTTCTGATCAAGATGAGGACTCCGGCCAGAATGAAGAAGACGACGAAGAGGATGAGGAAGACGACGACGGGCAAAGTTCTAAAAAGAAATCACGATTGACATTCTCGACAAGAAAAAGAACTTTCACGCCAGTTATCAGACCATTCGCTTCTAGGAATAGGCCAACTTTTAATCCGAAACGTAAAGGCGCGCAAGCCGCGACAACTATTACCAGAACAGATATAACCCCGACGATAACTGCTACTTTAGCTGGCAAGGGTAACAGGTTCGCATCATCGCGGGGTCGCGTCACTTCGCCAATCGGGCCGTACTCTTCGACGTTATCCCCCTCAGGTTCCAGAAGATTTTCAGGCAGACGCGGATCCGCCACTACTTCAAGCTCGACATTCCCAGCGGGTAGTACTCGAGGTAGAGCTCCGCCCAGAATAACTCCGTCGTCCGTGTTTCAAAGCAACAGACGCGGTCCTACATCTGTAAGAGGATCCTCTGCTAGGATCGCAACTCGCGCTTCAAGTTCTGCATTTCCCAGTGCCTCATCGAGATTTCGTGCAGGTATCAGACCATCATCAACGTTATTGAGAGGGCAACCTACCATTAGACACGACGATCAAGAAAACGATGCCAATGAATTCACCACGACTACGCTCATAACGGATGAAACACCGTTTACAGAATATGTCGACGGTGAAACTAATACCACTCCTTTGCAAACTACGACAGAATCATCTAGAAGATCTACGAATCCGCTCCTGAGATTCCGCAGACCCATTAATTTAACTAGTAACGGCAGATCGGTAACTACTTCAAGACCATCAACGACCACAACTCCGAGACGATCGGGAAACTTAAATAGACCGAGCGCGCCAACAATTCCTAGAGTAACCAATGGACGAACAAATAACAGAGCAACTCCTCCGGTATCTACGAGAACACGACCCAGTAATACAGGTCTGTTCCCACCACGTGGATTTCTTGGTAGAAAGCAAGAAGCAACTACTGAAGAATCGACCGAGCCAAGTGAGGAACAAAATGAAGGCAACGAAGGTTTGGAAGACGAGCCCGTTGAAGAAATATCAGATAATGATTACGAAGGATCGGAACATGAAGATAAAAGATCTAACATAAATGTAAATCGTCGTTCCGGAAAAGCTGTTGGACCCGTCGTACAAATTAGACCTTTCGGAGCCAGAACAAGAAGAATTCGACGTCAGGCTAGCCAGCTTAGAGCATACAGTAGTCGTTTCCGTAGACCCGCTCAATCCTCTTCTACAAAAGCGGAAGAGAGATCCGATTCATTAGACGCCATAGTAAATAAAGAAGACATTATAAAAGCACCACCGAAACCTTCCGCTCGTTATAATCGTGCGCGAAGTTTAACATCTTCACAATCACAGAAGTTATCTAATTCCGATCAAACGGCAGAAACATCAGAGCTATCAAGTCAGCAAAGTAAACCTAGAACCAGATCGAAACAATCTGGAAATAGAAATGGATCTGTCAGAATAAAACCATCTCCGGCCTCGAACAATGGAAGACAATTTACATTAAGAGAAAAGGACACCTCTTCTAACAGATCGGGATACAAAAGGCCGACTTCTCCTTCCAGAATGAATAATAGATCTACTAGTAAACCTGAAAATGGTAGAGTGAGACCACCAAGATTACGAAATGGATCTTCCAAACCGACAGAATCTTCAACGAATTCTCGAAGAATATCATCATCTCGCTCAAGATCATCAAACGGAAGAAATGGAAGTAGAAGAGTTCCTACAAGAGGTAGAGGAACCTTTGAAGATATTCGGGAAGCGCCTACCATATATCCAAATTTCGACGGCACTATAACTGTAACACATTATGTACCAACGGAAGTAACAATTCCTGTCGTGAACAATGGCGTCACAGAACATCGAACTATTATAACGCAGCAACCAAGCACTGAAATCCTCGGACCTTCTCAATATAGTACGGTAACAGCTGGAGACGGAAAGCCGCTCGTAGTGATCGTTAGCGAAGTGACAGGTACCAATAATCAAGGCCAGGCCGAGATTACACGATTCTTGCTGCATGAGACACCCACTACTCGTATTTCGCACACCCTCGCAAGCCTCGGTGGCCGTCGCGTCTCTCAATCGATTATTATACCTACGACGGTGTTCTCCGTGGAAAATATAGTTTCTACGATACAACCTTCTTTGCCTGGCAACGCTCCCCTCGCCAATATTCTTCTCTCACAATTACTTCTGGGTCAATTAGGTCAACCGAATTCTTTGTTATCCCAAGCCACACCCACTACGCAGTATAACACACGCACCACCTCCTACGTCACTACAATAACGAAACATCGAAGCACTGTCATTCCCCTCACCTTCCGCGGCAAAGAGATTCTGACGACTTTAGTCGACTCCTCGACCAATGTCGTTACTGCAACGGAATTCATAACGGACACTGTTGTGGTGACTCCAACGGCTGCGATACCGGCGGCTAACATAAATTCTCTCTTGTTGTTACTCCAACAACCGCAGACGCAACTACAGAATCCCAATCCGTTACTGGATCCTCTGTTCGCGGTTGCTCCATTTACGCAGAGTAATACCTTACCGGGAGAAGTCGAGAGAAGACATCAGCCGGCCGATTCCGATTATAAACACGATAGCTATGAGTATTATGAGGACGACGAGGAAGAATATCAAAAGTCATCCAGACCACGCGGACGCGGTAAATTGAATGACAAGAAAAAAGAATCCAAGGCTTCTGCAAAGGTTGAATCTAGCGTGGTGACGCTTTACGTTTCCGGCCGCAGACCCGGAGAATTCAGCACTGTTCTGAGTACTGTGAAAGTCGATTCTGTGTCCAGAAGACGAAGAGACGCTTCGGAAAGAGCCATTGAAGTCCGACCTTCCATACCACCGTCGTTGCACGCTGGACCAGTGACCGTTGCCATTCTGGCGGGAAGTGAAGATCCTATCGATCATGCACCAACACAAAGTCTCGAGAGCGTAGTGGGTGACGTCGGACGGCATATTTCCACGTCCATCTATACCTAATTTTACTTCCCTCTGTGTTATACAAAAATCCTTTCCCGCTCCTTATTCTCGTATCTCTCTTTCCCTTTATATTATATGTCCATTGTTTTATTGGAACCCACTTAGAATTGCCCTGGAGACTAACCGGTTTTTCCGAATTTCTTTCATCTGGAGAGCGTCGGTTCAGCTTCTTCGGGTATGTCACAGTGGGAAAAAACCGAGCAACATCGATAAAAATTAAAAGTTGCTGCGTATGTAATATAGAAAATCCCAAGATTGCCGGGATCCCTTTCCTTAAAATTGCGTAAAGGAAAAGTCATTGGGTAATTGACTTCGGTGAAACAAGAATCATTCGTGAAAATGGCCGTCCCATATTCAGTTCGCTCTCTCCCAACCTCTCTTAAACTTTTTCTCTTTCCTTCTTAAAAGTATCCTCTTTGAGCATCGTCCCTCATTTCCTTTTACTAACATAACCTCGATCTGCCGCCGCACGCGCGCCCACACGACAAAACTGGACATGATACTCTTCCGTCTCGCCAACAACATTACAACAAACAAACAAGTCCGATAAAGCGCCCAATAACGTTATTAAAACGCAAAATGTATATGGTGAAATTCAATCGGATGAGCACACAAAAACCGAACACGAGACGGCAGTTATTTAACTCCAATCAATCAATGCATCACAAAAGCAACACTCGAGAACAGCTTTATCGTTGCACTCTGTTTGATCATATATTTTTATTAGATCGCGGAGTGAACTTAAATACAAGGCGAAATGTGATTCGAACAATCGAATAGAACAGTCGCCTTTGCAGGTAATCTCTACGCTGAATCGGTGCAATATGGAAATAGGAATATTGACCGCAGGAGAGAAGATATTGATGATACATGGTCCAACGAGGATTATATAAACAATGGAAGAATCGACGATGATGACGAAGCTTTTGAAGAACCACGGAAGCGTGTTAGAATTCGAGTACCCGTAGTGCGTAGCAGAACTGCTAGACAACATAAGTTTACGGTCGTCAGGCGCAGACCCTTGACACCTCGCACCAAAGATATCGCGTACACTACGTCTATCACGCATACACCACGAAGAATCGTGGTAACGCGTGTCAGAACTATTGGATCGGAAAACTCGATTAATTCAACTGATATTCCGGCAGACTATGGAAGTTACCAGCCTACTGATTTTGGAAGACATAAAGTAACTATAACTAGACGTAGAAAACTTCAATCTACGCCAACATCGACTCAAAATAAAGTCAGAGTGACCAGGAGAAAATTGGTCGCCGTGCGTCCGATATTTCCAACATCAACTCTTGCTATTATCACTACTGGATTCTTCACTGCGCCTTCTTCCGAATACGATGAATATTCAGATAAAGAAGATGAGGAAGAGTACGAGAGTGAAATTGTTAGAGAAAAAGATCATTCTGTTACACCCAATCTTGAAGAGACACCGAATTTTATTGATAATAAACCAGATGAAGAAGCGAGTTTTGTATCGGATGGCAGCTATGCTATATCTGAAGAAAATACATTAAACATGCCAGTGATTATTACTGACAATTTTTTTTTCCCTCCATCTAATGATGAGGAAGATGAAGAATATGAAGATGATGACATGACTACGACTGAAAATGCAAACGAAATCACAACTTTAATGAAAGATGAGCATCCCACAATTTCTCCTAAGGATGAAGATAATATTGTACCTAATAAGAGTGAAATGCAACCAGACAATATTACTATAACGACAACACCAATCAGCCAAACATCAACAGAATCGTCGGAAGAGCAAACAATAAAAGCTCCTGAAGGATCTGATGCATCAATAAATATAACGGAATCGATCGCTTTGGAAGACGTTAATAATACAAAGATATCAACTAAAACTGTTATATTAAATGAATATGTACCGACTACTGAACTTACTGTTAATAAAGATGATGACGATAAATTTGCAACGAAAGAACAAATTACTACCATTGCCATCCTTGAAGAGCAAACTACTTTCATGGAGGACATCACTACATTAAACGTGCCCGATGAATCTACGACCATTCCTGATAAAGAAAACATCACGACGGAAGAAATTACATCAATTACCGAGATGACAACGATTGATAAAGAAAATAAAGGAGAAGAATCAATCGAAGCTGCTGAAGCTACAGAACGCAGCGTGATGCCAGAAACGATCAGCGAAAACTCAGAAGAAATTCTAACAGTACGACCACTACAACCGGATGTTATAATTGACTCTAATTCGACCCAGATTTCTCTAATCGGAACGGTCCTTCCATCTGATACTATCATAATCGCACCGAGCTTCGAAAGCATTATACCGCTTGAGACTACGAAGTCATCGATACGCGACACTGATACGTCCAATTACTTTGATGATTCGTATATACCCAGCGTGATACCTCTCAGCGCAAATTACACCCGCGAGACAGTCTCCGCGAAAGTCACGAGCGAGATTACGCCAGAGGAGATCGAAGCTGGACTAGCGGATGATCTTTACCTGTCATTATCTCGTCTCGATTTCCCCGAAATCTTACCGTCGAAATCAGCCACGATTAAGCCACTAGAGACTAAATCCACGCCGGATCTCGCGTTGGAGCCCAGTACGAGCGTTTATTATACGGAGACGGTAGTGACGTCGACGCGACTAAGGACGTATACGTACGTGGTGACGCAACTTAACGGACTGGAGACCAAAGTGACGTCGTCGACGACTGTACGACCGAGAGTGACGACACTTACGTTGACGGTGCCTGTCACGGTGACTATCACTCCTACCGTGGAGTCGTCAGCCGGCTTCATATCATCTGTGTATAATCCAGTACCCGTTGTCGGTGAGTAGTACCTTTTATCCATCTGAGACCTCTCTCTCACAACGATCGCACAAGTGCACAAAAACGTTGAAATGATATATGATATATAAATAATGTTTTAACGAGATAATATTGATCGAGACGCGTAAACTTGTTAAAAAACGAGATGGCGAAACAGGCTATTTCAACGTTGAATGCACACGGTGATTGCCATGTGTAATATAATCCTTAGACTAAACTTTTTTTTCACTATAGACTTCCTGATTACGCGAATTCTGTTAAACTTGTACGAAACGGACTGTTGGACTGTGTAAATGCTCTGTTAAATTGTGTTAATTGGCTTTTGGTATTCTAAATTTTTTCCTGTACATTACAGCCCTGTATGAAATGTAAATACTGTATATGGACAAAATGACGCTGTATATATCTGAATTTGCGTTTTTTTAAAATGTATGATACATATAAATATTAATCTCCCCCTATATTAATTACATAACTTTATTAGTTGGATCTTTTTCTGTAAAAATTTGTCGTATATTCGATTGTAATCCGAGTATATGATTCTTTTTAATCTTTGTACATTAATACAGATATTATTCGTTGATTGAAACCACAATAGGTAAGCCTACAATCTTCCGACAATATCTTTCACATTGCTACTATATTTTTTTTTCAATATCTTCGAATAAATAGTAATTAAATTGATATTGTAAAGTAACTTATATGCAATATGTTATTTATGCAATATATTATTT
>Ga0157362_1000864_pt1 | contig 11531 bp, 6 predicted proteins | sample AttlaeALBM3_FD_111480 | JGI IMG/M metagenome (GOLD analysis project Ga0157362, IMG submission 111480) | Fungus gardens microbial communities from leaf cutter ant in Ribeirão Preto, State of São Paulo, Brazil - Atta laevigata ALBM3 | ecosystem: Host-associated > Fungi > Mycelium > Unclassified ... | reverse complement strand
TATTGACATAAATAGATAAATAAAAAAAAAACAAAAATAAAAAAAAAAAAAGTATAATTTAACCTATACCGTGAAAAGGTTAAAGACAAACAATTTAAAGACTTTATTTTGTTTTCTTTTTATTTAAAATATATGCATGTTCAATTTTATTTTTCAGCATTATATGCTGAAAAAGATATAATAATTAAGTAAAAAAACAATTACTATTTAACATATACTTGTTTTATAATTTAGCATAAATTATGTGTTTTAAGATTATATCACATTGGTCTTAAACTTTCTAACGATAGTGCATATGCAATATTCAATTTTCAAAGGATCGCAATTTCAATTGTACATGCAAAAGTTTGGAAAAGTTTATTCCTGATTATGTAAGATCGCAAAACGAGAATGAAAGTATCATGGCAAAAAAAAAAATAATATAAAGTGAGACGAAGGAAACTTCTCGTGGGCGACGGAAAGAATCATTAGGCAAAGAAGATGTAAAAACCGGCGAGAAAAGAAGAAACGTAATAAGACCAATACGGAGAATATTGAAGAGTCACGGAGCGAAGGGTCTTCGTAGCAAATGCGAACTTGTGAGTTGATAGAAAAGGGTCGCTAATCGTGGACTTTGATACCACGAGACCGAATAAGAGGTTCCTTCGGATTGCTATGGGGAGGGAGGATCGCTCCGAAGTCCACGATCTTTCCTGGCCTGTGGCTTCTTTATAAACACATATCGCGTATGAATAATATCACCGCCCTGGATATACGTATCGCGATAACATCGTCCGCGATCAGATTTCACTGTATTCTCGAGAGAGCACTGTTTCAACCTCCGTATCAATATCACCCTTGAGGACATTAAAATCTACTTCCATCGCATTCGTATCTCAGCATTATTACCTTTTATACGATTCCGCGTGCTCGCAATAACCGTCCCGTGATCAAATCACATCCACTAAAGACGAACGATGTGTATCCACCATTAAAGAAATTTCGATAGCGACAATTTGAACCGCGATCGGACACGTTACTCAATCTTTCGGATTCTTGAACAGAAAGAGACGTGAAAATCGGAGATAGAGGACCAAAATCGTAATGTGCGTCAAACTTGATGGAAGACGAGTGGACGTCTCGTCGAAGTTAAACGATGATTATCCAATAATTTATGAGAGATCAATCGACTTCGAACTGACAAGTGACATAATAAATCACGTATGATTACGTCACAAAATTCTGTTGAATTAATACGAGAATATAAGTGTCTACAGAGATTATCTTAGTTATATATTTACGTCAAGACGAATAAAGTCTGACGAATAAAGTTCAAGCATATCATAGCATGAAATATTTCTTTTTTTTTCGTGAACATGTTTTGATTGATAAAATACTGATAGTTCTCCATTATATAATTCGGTTAATCTAAATTTCTAAACGATCTTACCTGACTATTAAAACGGATCGTAATTATATTCAGCTAAAGAGATTTTCTATTAAGATGGCACACGACACATTCAGATATAATAAAGTCAATTCAATATCTCTTCAGATACAGCATTAGCACATCGTTCATCTTCGTGGAGCTCATCACGAATTTATGAAATCAATCTTGCTACAACAGCAAACGTAAAAACTGGTCGCAACGTCGTTGTGCGTATGTACGGACATCGAAATAGGCGAGTGAAACGTCGAAACTTTTTTGTTCTCTTTCTCCCGCGCGCGCTTCATGGCCCATGAACTTTTTGCCATTTTCGCACGAGATTGATCGCGTAATCCATAACATCCGGGCTCCCGCACTTTCCATATCGACGTTCGAGTTTCGAAGTCTTTCCCAGACCTCATCGTTCCGCAGCGAACTTCGTCGAAGTCATCAAAAAGCAACGCGACCTGGTTCGTTGGAGTTTTCCTTACGAACTTTCACTTGCTTCCTTTCCTCGTGCACGTCTATCTTCACCCTAGGTAAATACTTCGGCCTAGTCAGCAGTCCCGGAGCATGCTGTGCGTGTTGCAGACTCCGGTTCAGCCCTCTTAGCAACTCGTAAAAACGATTCAACTTTTTCTACGTATATAACAAGATTTCGAATCGAATGTACTGCAATTTATAAAGTTCACGTAGTATTTTATATTTAAGGTACTTAATTAAAATTTAAGATAATAAGTTCGACAAGTTCAGAATTGTATTAGAGAATTGCAGATTTAATTAATTTTGACTATAAAAACGAGCAAAAGTAAAATATATTTTTTTAACGCTATCAGCGTTATTTGGTATGTTTGAAATAAGTTGTAAGATTCATTTAGTACAAAATAATATACCTACATAGTACAAAAAATATGTCTATCAGTTAATTGATTAAAATAGTATTTACGATACAAACAGCAATTTGTATAAAATATCTCTCGTTTTACCCAAATTCAAACTACTTCTAGAATAACTTTCGCACCGATCGCAAAAATGCTGCCATTTGCCGCCTAGCTGCGTTTCGGAACGCTGCTATTATACTGGTAATAATGAAAATTCGTTTCCCGATTGGCGCGTAGCGTATCGCAGCAATATACCGCCAATAAAAATGAAACGCAGCCTCCGAATGGATCGCACATTAAACGGCCAATCGATGACGACCCGTCTATCGTCGTTCGCTTACCTCCTACTTCGAATAACACGAGAGAGAGAGAGACGAATCTTTCGCACGATATACCTCGCCATGATCGTACTTCGTTAAAGCCAAGCCCATAGCCAACGACCATTCGTCCTCGCGCCTCATCCTTGATGCAGAAACGATCGAGCCGCTATCCAAATCCGCCATTATCGGAACTCTTGCCGCCTCGGTAGGTACCTACCCGTGAAATCGTCGATAGTAGAAGAAGAGAAAGACAGATAAAAGAAAAGAAAAAGAGAGGCATATGTGAACAGAGCAGAGAAAGGGTAGACAGAGAGAGGGGAGGAGGGGGAGACAAGATCGGTCGAGAGAGGGACAGATATAGAACCGGCCGTAACGTCGGAAGAGCTGGCAGCAATTTCCGGTGGCTTTTGTGCGCCCTTTAAAAACGCGAACTGCGGATGATGCCTGTAGGAGGAAGGGGGGTACGGCGAGAGAGAGAGAGAGAGGGGGGGGGAGGGGCGGCAAAGAGTTTCGGGAATGTATGTACGAGTGGTCCTTCTGGACCAACAAATCCCCGGGGCGGAAGGAGAGAGCAAAGTCGAGAGGTTAACTGCGGGTCCCTTCGCGTTCCTCCTCTCCATTCGCGTGTTTTATTTTGCCTCCTTTCAAGCGAGTTCGTTCAGATTCGAAATGCATCTCCTTACGCTTAAGCGCTCGGGCAAAGATAAATTTTCGCATGAATAGTGGAATTAAGTCGGATCTCATACGTCGCTCACGAACGTTTTCATCTGGCTCCATCAACCGTTGATTTTTCCCCTTCGCGAGAGATAACATCCGACGGTGACCTAATTTCATCGTCAAATCGCGCGAGCACTGCGTAATACCTCAATACCAAATTCTGTGGTCTACAAGAAGCTTTTCCCTTTTTTTAAATATAATATTGCTTTTCTCTCTCTTTCTGTCGTTCCATGAAAAAAATGACTTGCAACGACGGATATTTTGTGCTAATATCATCCTACGAAATAGATCTCATCTTATGAAACAGACCTAAGCCTCGAAGAACGTTTCCCCATTACGATCTAGAACAGATCCCCGCTTGCTTCTCATCGCCTCCCCAAGGATGCGTGGTACGTAAGTGTATGCGGTTATGTACACACATATACACATCTTTTCCAGGGTTAGAATCCCAGTTCTTAGTACTTTCTGAAGCCTCAGCTTCTCTCCTCTCGTGTCCTGGTTTTCTCGTTTCTTCTTTTTTTTTTTTTTTTTTTTTTTAGGACCGCAAGCACGGGGATCCTGGAAACGCGCGTTTGATTGGCCGAATGTTATGTGGTTCCGTCGATATGGAACGATGGAAAAGGACACCGAAAAAAAGACTATCACGAGAGGCAGAGAAAAGAAGAAGGACTACGAGAAAACGCGTAAGGTGGAAAAGAGATAAAGGGACAGAGAGAAGAAAGGAAAGAGAGAGAAAGATATAATATATCGACTGCTCCGAGGGTGCGTGGGTTTCCTCGCAAAGGGTGCGTAGTGTTCAGAGAGAGAGAGGGGGGCGCACACGTAGGGGATAAGAGGGAGACTTACAAAGGGTAAGAGGAGTACGGAGGGTGGCGGAAAAGGAGGCGGGGGCAGGCGAGGACAGAAGAGGAGGAGGAGGAGGAGAAGGAGGAAGGGGATAGTGGTCGAGAGGGTGGGTAGTGGGGGATGAAAGGGAGAAAACTAGAGGGTGCGTGTAGGCCTGGAGAATCAGTCGCGGGCGAGCTGCGTTCGGGGTTTTATCTATAGCTCTGTCCCCTCTATTCCCTTTTGCTCTCTTTTGTCGTGCTCGCTCGCTCGCTCCGCTCGTGCCCTCTTTGTACGCACACGTCGAACCTCGCGTATGTACCAGCGAGATTCTACGCGGTATCCGATGTGATCGCTTGCTTTCGGTGCGAAGAAACAAAAAACGGAGAAAAGATAAACAGTAAGAAGACTCGAGTATCCTCGCTGGAACTTGTTTGGTGTCGAACTCTTAAATATCGTAAATCCGCTGACAATACCGATCTGGATACTCTTCAAGTGGCGCGAGATACGTGTGCTATCGACGATCTCGCGTAAACTCTCCATTTCGTGCTGTGATAATTCGTGACGCGTGTCGACGATCGTGCGACCTTGATTGTGTGCTCGCAAAGAGCAGAAGTTCGAAAAGTTCGCGGGTCCGCACACCCGCCAGTACCTACGATCACCCGCGCTTAATTGTTCCCCAATGGTTCATATTCTGGAAGTGGTATCGTCGCGTCGGAACGACTTGCAGATGGTGAGTGCGCTTGCGCGAATAGTTTTAAATCTCCCCAACTACTCTCCTTTCCTCTTTCCTCTTGCACGTGTCTCGTTCGGTCGAAGATGTGTATACACGTTAAACATTCGTCGCGTCGCTCCCTGCATCTCGACATTTTCCAGCGACGGATCGATCGATCGGCGGATCGCGAGACAGGATTAGGCTCGTGGATGTCGGATTTCTTCCCCAGAGCCCCGCAATGGTCGTGTGCGTCTCGCTCGAACACGCTTGTGATGCATGCATCAAGATTCAAGTCACGTAGCCGCTTTCGACGTACGATTCGCGTACGCGGAAATGTACGGTGAGATCGTAAAAGCCAGGGGGAAGGAACGACGACGTTGGAAGATGTCGTCTTGACGGGCAACCGTGTAAATGCATATGATACCCTGCGACTTTACGACCGGTGCTGCCGATTTCCTCGCATTCGTCCTCCTTCCTGTCGATGCGGTATCGCACGGTCCTTTCACGAGCTCAAGTCGTAAAAGATCCTCGCTCGCGTGTGTTTACGCGTGACTATTTCTGGCGGTCTGATGTATGCGCGTGGTGGACTCGGATGTAACGCAACCTATCCATATGTCGCGCAGCTTCTACATGCGTAACGTTTACAATAATACCCCCGTCATGCTGGTTTTCCTGCTTCTTTCCCCCTCGTCCTGTGCATAATGTTAGCAGCGTGTTACTGCACGCGAGCACGACATACGCATGAATCGCGAGCGTACATCGACACGCGAGCAGCTGTTTCAATGTCGCGGGCGTGTCTGTATTCGGTTACTCAGTGGTTTGGGAAAAGGGGAGATGGAGAGACAATATTTTGCCTTCGTCTGATTGGAGCCATGGCATATAAAAAAACGGAGGCAGTAAACAGTAAACGAATTTGCCAATTAAAAAGAACATAAGGCAATAATGTAATAAGCAGTAGCCAATTTAAAATGTTGATTTGCTTACTGATTAAACAATTATAAATAAAATTTAGACCGATAAAAATAAATCAAATTAGAAAAAGAATTCTATTTTCGGTTGAAACGGATCTTAGTGCTTGATATTAATGATTGATGTTCATATGCAAATTTGTAAATATATTTTTAGTTTTATAAACTGCTCTGACTCAGTTTCTTGGACTTGAAGCGCAATCAAACTGAAAATAACTCACTATTTAAATCTTTTTATGTGCTGTAGCGTTAAATCCGTTTTCCACTTTCTGGTTTAAACTTAACTTCACTTAACTTGATAATAATGTTAATCACTATACTGGTAATTTTGCTAAAGTGATAATTTCAAAAGTTACTATTAAACTTTATTGAAAAAAATGACTGGTTGGATTATTTAGAATTCTGATTAAAAATAGACGAATCAGAATTTTTTGGTTTATTAGAATTCTAACTTGAAATAACAGAAATTCTGATTGATACAATTAGAATCTTCTAGTTTGTTCATTTTCAACTATAGATATTTCTCTCAGTATATCGATAGAAAAATATAATTTTTATTTTATATTGGAACTTTAAAAACAAACTCAATTTTCTAATTTGCTAAGCAAAACATCAAAGAAGAAAGATTAATTAAGAGGATAGCAAATTGAACTAATTTATTAAAATTCAGATTCGCAATGAATAATAATTAATTTTTAAATGATACATAAAGTTTAAACTTTTGACTTAGTTTTCATCAAGCCAAACAATTAAATATTATTTTAAAAGTTATTCATCATTATAAAATCATTAGTTTAGTAATTAATTATAGCTAGAAAAATATAACTTTTACATTATTATTAGGCTAACCACAAATTAATCAGAAAATAAAAAAACCAGGCTTTAATGGGGTGAGTTTTTTCTTATTGTAGGACTACGTCATTTTAATATTACGTCGCAACCGTTTTCGAAGAATCGATTCTCCGTACGTTTCTCAGGAACGAATTAACTAAAGCGCGTTCATTAAATAGAGTGATACTCGCCGATGCACGAGATATATTTCGCATGCAATTAAAAAGCGAGGAAAAAAGAAAAAGATTAATTTTCTCATACGATGCGATCATAGTTAATGCAGCTATTCGCAGTTTGTACGTGAAATATGTTTAAACTTGATAAATAAAAACATCCACGGATATTTTAAGCTCTGTCGACCTGCCTCGCTCCCTCGATCATAGGACCTTCTTCATCTCTCGCACGTATCGTTTATATTTAATGTTTATCAAACGTTTGGCGATTGTATCGGAAATTCTACGTTGCGAGGGCACATGACGAGTTCTCACGAGACGCTTACGGGCTGGGTGTTGATGCAGAGACGTGCATCAATTAATGCGGCGGCACACGTGAATGTGCTGGTGCATAACACCGTTGGTAATGTGGCCCGCCACATGGCGGCGCGACGCTTTGCATGGCACATCAATCCTAAATCCGGATGTTGGCCCATCGCCAATAATAAACGATCGTACGCACCAATAGACGACGAACGAACATCTGAACCAGCATCTGGATACGAATCCACGTCATCCATGTCGATTAAAATTCGTAATAACGGAACTCAAATAAAAAGAAAGTTTCTCATTGGATTTGTCGGTTCAATCGTCAACTACCCTCCTACATGAAATGTCCCTTATTCTAAACGTAAAAAATGACAGCGTTTTGCATTTCATTCAAACAAATCAATCATTCATCGATCAAGACAAAATTGGAATTTCGTTGAGATTCTATATGGACCGACCGTAATTTGAAACGGTGATTCGGGCGACGTTGAAATTCGATAGATTCCGACAATCACATGCATTGTTAGGTTTTCGAACTTTGTGATTCTCTTTTGACCTTCTTCTCCAACTTGAAATCGTCGAAGATCTTGGCGTTTTCTCGGATCGCGTCTTTTAAGCTATAACTATTCCTCCGACGATCTGCATGATGTCGGTTTCTTATGCGCGACGCAAACATTTCGCCGGAGCAGATCATGTAGAAGCAATGAAGCTTCGACGTTGTTACGACTGTAACCCGCCAAATGGGCGACGATGGAAGCTCGGAATGGCGGTACGTGACAACGGAACCGCGTCAAAGAGCGTTGTAAACCGTTGAGGCAATCGCATCCCGCCTCGCGATTTTCCAAGCGTTTGTCCAGCCGACTGCCACATCCAACATCCCGGTGCTCGCTACCGCAGAGCCGTGAAATAGAGAGGCGTATAACGTTTGACATTTAATGCGCGCCGAAGCATTGGCTTAGATTACAATCGGTGAACGACGAGTACCCCCGGAGGGAGGGCGCGAAAGCTCACTCGACTCGAATGCTCTTTCGGCGGGGGTGGTATAGTCGACGCTCAAATATTTGTAGAGCGTTAGGGAAAAAACTGATGGAGCCAAATAAAAAAAAAAAGAAAAAAAAAAGAGAGAGAAATTGAATAGGTGGGAAAGCGAATGCTTTATACCTCGTACAGGTACGATCGGGTAATCGTGTAAAAAAAATTCGCTGGCCGTATGTCAGAGTATGGTTACAAAACTGGGAAAAAGCGCAACGTAATTCCCGTTTCGAGAGAATGCGTTACTTTGCCGCAGTACCGTAACCCGACAACACAGTAAAGAGATACAGGGATAGCGATATCGCGGCAATCGTTCGATTTCTACTTGCGTCTGAATTTTAGCACGATGTCCCGAAAAAACACGGCCGACACGACCGCCATGGAATTGGTTTTCTAAACTTACATTTTTATTTAACGGACATGGCACGAACGTGATCATCGACGTTCAAAGTGCAATGTTCAAAATGGAAACGTTACATGTTTCCGTTAAAGACAAAATTTGCCCTACAATGTGTTCCTTTAGTGAGACAATTCGCGAATAAAGACCTCGTGCACAGCAATATTGTACGTGCAAAATTGTGAATAGAAAGTTATTTTTATAGAAAGTTATTTGTGAATAGAAAGTTTTTTATTGTTTCTTTAACCCTCCGCCGGCAATATGAGATCTTCAAAGGTACCATCGATATTTTGATTGTGAATTTGGTAGATATATTTGAATTAACAATAGAATACAATCTGACTTTTTTATGATGATAAAAACTCGTTACAGCTTTGACAAATCTAAAGGAATTTTTTTTAGATTTTTATTCGGAACAATAAAAATTTCTTTTTTTCTTTTTTAATAGTACTCTCTTAATGCTTAATTTATTCAATATCATATCTAGAAAATAAATCGTCATTTATAAATCGTTTACAGAAATATAAAAATAAAATTCCATTTTTTATAACTTGTAATTTTATTATTATTTATTATTTTATTTGTCTTATAAGAAAATTATTTATTTTATAAGAAAATTTATTTTATATAATTATATTTATTTTATAATTATTTATCTTACAAGAAAATTAATATTTTCATAAATTTCCACTGAAATTATAACTTTTACATTACAGAATTTTTATATTGTATTATTTTTGTCACATAGTTTTTACATCAAGTTATTTTATTCCGAATTTCGTGGTTTAGCTATGCTTAATAAACTGATCAATTGACTATTAGATTCCTACTGCATGTAGTCAATCATATTCGCATTAGTTTGAGTGCGCATAGTCCGCATGGCAATCATTGTTATATGGCATGACGTTCAATCATACGACACTCTGCTCCCGACAATAAAATTCAAATCCTATTTATAATCACGAACAGACAAAACGGCAGGGCGCCAACCGTGCCGATGTGCCGGGAGTGCAGGTGCGCATTTATTTATCCTGAATTGCACTGGATCGCAACCTGGGCTTCAATACGAGTTAACACTCGGCCGGAGACGCATTGTTTGATCGCGTCAAAAAGTGACGATAACGCGCTAAGCGCGCGATACTGCCGACAAATTCGCACGGAAATTGGACGAAATATGAGTATGAACAGCACAATGGAATAGTTCTCTCGTGATTGGTCAGCGCTCTGCCGCGAGCGATTCTAGACGAAATGCACGCCAAAAAAGTGTACGGACCTATTTCGAAGAACCAGTTATCCGCTTATACAAACAAAACGTCAAATGTCAATCACCGACGAAATTAATTACGGGTTGCAATTAATTTGCCAATTAGATCACGGCCAGGATCCATTTAGATGTAATCTGCTCGCTGACAGCTCATCCTCTTTCAGTGTTCCCTCTGCTTTGGTATCTGTAGTATCGCAACATCCGACGCGAGCACACAGAGAGGCCTGGCATTTGCTCCGAAGCAGTCGACAAATTAGCCGTATTAACGGGCACAACCGCGAACGCAGATTTCGCGCAGTTAGTATGTAGTTCCCCACTTGATATCCACGCGAAGGATTATTCAAGTTAACTCGAGCCAGACGCTTGCGAGCGCGCATCCGTAATAATTAGAATAACTGAATTATGTAACACGAAAATGTCGAGAGAGCGCTCGTAGCCGAAACGTGTCTTCGGCGTGCTTTGTCAATTTTCGTATTCGGTTGATGAAATCATCCGCAATAATATGCAAAAGGTTCAACTGTAAGTTATGATGGAACTTTTTTTAGAGAAAATCAAAATAACATTAAGTTTATCAAGCTTAATAATTAATGACTAATTAGATGCCTATTCTATAATTCTTAACGACAGTGTTTGTTATATTGTCATTGCTCAGTTTTCTTACATTCGCGACGACGATGTAATAACATCCCAGTTGTCATTAAGAATTACAAAACAAGTCTTAAACTATGTAAAATTTAAGCTATGAACTTTAAGAAATTGACCAATCGATAATCATAGTTGATGATTTTTAAACTTTAAGTCGTAAGAACTTGATCAAACATAATTGATTATTCTCTTCACTATGATTAGTCAATTTCTTAAGGTTTAAGTTTCATGCCTAAAAGTTTATTGTAGACGCCACTTTAGAGAGACATATCCGAAAGTGCATGAGAATATGAATGATAAATATGAATATTTTTTGTCAAAGAGATCTTGAAGTCAGTTATAGGATCGGTATTAACTTGCCGATGGGTAATCAAGTAATGAATACACCGTCGGCAAAGACCGTACGTATATAAATCATGCCAGCGAGGAGGATGCCAGGGGCTACAGGGCGAGCCCTTATCTCCAATCAGTACATTGATTGCACGCAGGCAGGTCAAATACCGGCAGCGCCACTCGGCCCTAGCACGATAGCTTATTCAATTTCCGAAACGGCATTCACCATTCAATTCGGCGGTTATCAGCCTATGCCCATCCCCTATCTGGATTTTGCGTGATTCTCTAGAAAACTGCGTGAATTCGTTCCAAAAGAAAAAGCTCGGATTCAATGGGTATAAATCGAGATAATCAAGGCGTGTGGGCACGTGATCCACTCTATTTTTACGAAAGCCATGCAGATCTTTGAATTTCGATCACGAGGAAAACTCGAGAAAGAAAGTTTTCGAAAAATTAAGTAAAATAATTATTTGTAGTCTTTGTTTTAAGCATTTCTGAGAAGCAATAGTTTCTTGTTGAAGTGCAATTACTGCACGCGCAATTTATAAACAGATGACCATCTAAACGTACACTCAGAAAAATGCTTGATTAAAAATAGACGAACTAAAAGATTCTAGTTATATTAATTAGAATTCTTCAATTAGAATTCTAATAGATAGAATCAGAAAATTTTGATTCGTCCATTTTCAACCAGATTAATCCAATCAGACATTTTT
>Ga0157362_1000863_pt1 | contig 11532 bp, 2 predicted proteins | sample AttlaeALBM3_FD_111480 | JGI IMG/M metagenome (GOLD analysis project Ga0157362, IMG submission 111480) | Fungus gardens microbial communities from leaf cutter ant in Ribeirão Preto, State of São Paulo, Brazil - Atta laevigata ALBM3 | ecosystem: Host-associated > Fungi > Mycelium > Unclassified ... | reverse complement strand
GCTAATTTGTTGCTAATTAGTTGCTCACTTCCCGATATCATTGTTCCATCTCCAATCCTCGAAAATCACCCTTAGCCACCCCGAATCAGCACATCATAAATTGTTAATTCTCGAAACATCTTGACTGATTATTCTTCGATTCTCTGATTTTATTACTCGCGATTCCCGATGAATCCGATTTTGTTGGTTCACTCCCGAACCTCGAAAATCACCCCGAAGCATCTAGAGTCAGCTCATCACCTATAAATTGTTAATTCTCGACTGATTACGGTTCTCAGATTTTTTTGCTTTTTGTTATAGAGCAAAAACATATTGAAAAATCTGTACTGTTAAACAATTATCTATAAATAATCAGAACTACAGTAACAAAATCGGATTTTTCGGGAATCGCGAGCAATAAAATCACAGATTGGGGATGAAGCAACAATATCGGGAAGTAAGGAACAAATTAACACAAAAAGAATATGTCGTATTTTTTATTTTTTTGAGTTGCTGTGCTAACTTTATTCTTTTGCTAGTACAACTGTTGGTTTTTCGGAATTGGCTGGAGCAACAAAATAGGAAATAGAACAATAAATTAGCAATAAAAAAGCACTAAATTTCTATGCAAATTTTATTCGTTTGTGCTGAAGTGGCTGTGTCAGCTTAATAGATGTGAAGAAATATGCTTCCACAATTTGCTTTTAAATTTTACTCAACATTTATTATATTTTTTGTGTCAATTATATTACATAATGTTTGTGTTACATATGCTGCATAACGTATAATATTTATTTTAAATTAATACAAAAATTTGAGTAGACCGTTTGAGAAATATGAAATGTGTTGAATTTATCACAAATTTTCTCCAACTGCGAAATATGAATATTTCTAGACTAATAGTTCTAAGAATCAATATAAATAGATTCGAACAGTATAAGTTTTACATGGCTCGATAAATTCAGAGTAGTATTTTTACGCGCAAAGTGCCTAACTGGCACGACCGAAACGTGCGCGAAACGTTTATCTGGTTATGCAAATCTTCACGGTTTGCCCTTAAAATTCCAAGTTTCGTTCGTACGAAGGCCTTTTTATTCGCTCGGCGAGTTTAAGGTACAGACTTTTTCGCCTTTGCTCAACTGACAAGTTTGCCGCAGTTTGCCCATTCTGCCGTATCGTTGAAGTTTGCGATTCTCTGTTGTTCTTCCGTTTTCTGCACTCTCTTATTTCCGCACGTCGTTGCCGTCGGACGTGGTACGATGATATTTAAAATTTATACCATTTTCACGTTCGCAGCAATTTGTCAAATACTATCGTATTATTTTCTGTTATGATACATGATCAACGTTTTATTAGTCGAAACAGCTATCTGAAAATTTATTTTACGATTGATTTTATATCTATTCTATTTAAGTTTTTTTTATTTTGCATTAAACTTTATCTGCTAAAATGAAATAGAAAGGTCATTCTGTTATTTTAGTTTACATTAACATTTATATATTTTTATGTATATATTTTTTATATTATTGATAATATTTGATAAATCGAATTAATATTTATCTTAAAGTTTAACGATTACATTTTGAAAAAAAGAATAATTATAATTTGTTTGACTGATACTGCATCTTCAAAAACATTTTAGTAAATTATACAAGGAAAACGCGTTAAGAAGCTTAGCTATTCGCAAATGGCAGCAGCAAATTTAAAATGGTGTTATGCTTTCAGACATATCGAATATCGTGTGCTTCGAGTTTCCGATGACATGCCTTTAATGTCATCACCGATAATGCTTTCCGGTATTCCATGGTATAGTAAACGATAAATGTTTGGATGCGCAATTGATATTGCAGCCGCATTTTTGCAATGCACTACATAGGAAATTGTATTATACAATTCAAAATTATATGTATTATAAAAAACATTGCTTAGAAGATACACTGTATACAGAAAAATAATTAGAAATAAAATATTTTCTTCATAGAGTGTCGAAGAATTCTTTTAATCGTAGATCTTTTGATAAAATTTAGAGTACAAAATGTGAAGAAATTTTTATATTAAAGCTCGTCGTTCTTCTCTATTCTCAAAATTTGGGAACAAATTTTGAGATACTATCTTCTATTTAATGATAAAGTACAGATTTGAGAATCTAAGAGTGATTCTACGTCGTTCTTTCCGTCAATTTGTCGAAATTGAACTGGAACGTTCGAATAAAGTAATATTAATTAATAATAACAATAAAGTAATATTAATTTGAATATTGTTTACAGATTATGCGGCGCACCAATTACGTGCTGCACTTTCATCAATCTTTTGCTTTTGTAATTTTTATTGTTTCGAGAATTTTATATAAAATCATTAAAATGCAAAGAGATACTCTCTAAAAACTTTTAGAATGAATTGCCACTCTGAAGAGCAAAATTTCATTCTTAAAGATTGAAAACTGAGCTACTCTTTTTCAAGACTGGCTCGATTCTTTAAAGTGAGATTTTACTCGAAAAAATTTAGAGAGTACTTTCTAATTATTGTAAAATAAAATATATTAAAAATGTAATATATTATATTAAAAAACTAAAATATATTTTCAATCTCTAAATTCAATTTCCAAATTTTTTAACGAAGTCGCTTATTTTGTACTGTTAAGTAATTAATTGATTCGATATTGAACAAGTAATAACTTCTCTTTACTTTCATGATTGAGAGCATATTTGATAAATCTACAATATTTCATATGTACACTATACATGGAAAAAACAGCTTTGTTAAAATATTTAAAAGTTTAGCAAAAAAGTATATAAAATTAGATAAATAATATATGTAAAAAGTGCACAATTTATGAAATTTTATATATTAATGGAAATATACAATATAAAATTACTCATATTACTCATATTGCATTTTTATGTTTGTTATATATGAATAACATAACTTAAGAAAAATGGTACATAATTTTTGTTGGCAAATTATTACGTAAATATTTCTATAAACTTAACGTCAATTATAAATTTACTTTTGCATATTGTTTATTTATTATGAAAAAGAGTAATTTTATTAGTAAATTGTAACTTTACTTACATATACAAATATTATACATTTTTAATAGTGTTTTACAAATTACCCACTAATTGTTGTAATTTTATCAATATATGAAGTAAGTTTTTACAATGTAGAGATAGATCTAAAAATACTTTTGTTGATCAAAGTAATTATATAAAAAATTATATAAAAATTATATAAAACGTTCCAACTGGTTGCTACAATGTCGAAACTTTTTACAGCATTATTTTATCATTTTTTTGTAATCATTTTGATGGTCCAATCCAACAAAATTATTTTCAAATCTATTTAAATTTTTAGATACTTAGGTACTTCAACAAAATCGTTCTTTCCGTCTAGGAAACGAGTATAAGAGGGAAGGCAGTATTTATCTTATGCATTACATTCGTGTGTATCTAGGATGCGAGCGCCGTTCTTTGCACGTACATGTTCACACATATGCGTGTATGTGTACGTATGTGCGCGCGTGCAGAATTGCATGCAAATGTACATCCTTTCGCAGATACCCTGCGCAAAAATAATGTGCCATACACCGAGAAGCGCTTGCGCCAGTCCGCATTATGCCGAATCCACTTCCGTTTTCTTCTCGTAATCTTGGTCGCGCGCATACGATCCGGTCACGTTCACCGTTTTTACGACCGCTCGAGGCGGTATTTTGCGTTTTGCCCAAATAGCATATTTCGGTTTCTTGCACGAGAAGCAATAAGTGCGCATACGCAGATGGCATATAGTGAAGACACGTATACGAAAACGACCGCGATAAGTTGAGACAGTTTATTCACCGTGCGACATAATTTAAAGCTATGAGTTACTTTAATCGTGAAGAAATAGCATAATCCTGAAGAAGTTTAATTTGATTCACGTGATTATACAATCTCATTTTATGCTCTTGTATTTGACAAATAGTTTAATTACAAAATTTTTTTTAATTACAAAATGCCCTTATGTGAGAATAATTTCATTATTTTGGACTTTATAAGATATTTTGTTACAAAATCATATATTTTTATTTCTTGTTTAATTTGTTTATTGATACAAATTAATATGTGTTGCTCCAAGTGTTAATTTTCCATTTCTTATAATTTAAAGTTGTCATTTTAATGACATTTATCGTCCTGGAGAAGTTTAATCCAGTTGTGATCAGATTTTATGTCTATATTTTTATGTTTAATAAATAATTAATTTTCTGGTATTTAAATAAAAAAAAATGCTCTTACATATAAATACAATTTCACATTATTTGTTTTAAACTTTAAAAAATATCTTGTCACAAAAATCGTATATTTTTATTTATTTAGTTATTTATTAATTCAAAGTAATGTGTTGCTTCAAGTGTCATCCTTTCTCTCTCTCTCTCTTTCTCTCTCTCTCTCTCTCTCTCTCTCTCTTTCTCTCTCTCTTTCTCGCTGTTGATACAACGTTTCCTTTTTCGAATGCGAGTACTGTGTCGTTATCGAATTATTGTCCCGAAAATTGGAGCATAACGCGGAACATCGAGGAAAAATCCCATCGTAAAAGGAGCTCTTTTAACTTAATGTCACAGGAAACTGGAGACTGCAGTAGAGTTTGATAATACCATCACGTACCATGCTCACATGTGGATTCTGGTTTATCGGTTTCGGTCTTGTTTAACGGTGGTTCCCGCTATTACCGAATAGTTATCTCATAGAAATTTTATTCCGTATTAATAGCATTTAAATTAGTTCAACGTAATAATAATTGAATTTAAATTTCTTTTTGTGCGATGAATTTTCCGTAGTTGTTTTCAAGACGAATTTTTGTGAATTAGAGCATAAAAAAAAGAGAATAGGACTGAGAGTTTACATCTTGTACTTATATATAATTACAGCCTTGATTATAAATACAAAGCACTCTCAAAAATTGACATAAACGTTCTTCTCTAATAAATAATAAATAAAAAAAAAATAATTAAAAAATAATTAAAAAATAATTAAAAATTAAAAAAATAATTTTATTAAAAAAATAATATTTATTTCTATAACGATTGATATTTTGTTAATCTAGCTTTTGGTTTTTATTACTGTTAGTATTCTTTTGAAGAAATAAATGAGAATGATTTATACTTACGGCCAAGACTGTTCGTTGAAAAGTGAAGAATAGAATTATGTCTTTAATCTTATGGAGTCGTAATGCGAAATTGTGCAAAGTTGTGGATGAGGAACAAAGAAATATAAGATCGGTATGTTTATGATATTCGAAGTCGTGTTTAATTCGTCCAATTTATTTAGTACGCTATATTGTAGTAATCTCCCTAAGAGAATAAGGATCACAAATCAATCAGTAAATCACAGTTATTTCGACGTGACATAAATCTAGATAAATCTATACAAACGAGCAAATGAATTCGTAATTTACCGGAGGAACATATATGGATATAAATCGTATGAACGCCGATAAATAATACATATCACAGTAAACATAATATAATAGATGGATGTGCCAAGGAGAAATTGGAAAACAAAATGCTATCCCTCCTGATAATAAGGTAATCGATAAGCTGTATGCTGTCGTAATAACTTCATCATTCGATTCACCAGTTTAGCAAAAACGTATGGTCTAACCTATAAAATATAATGATATATATATATGTATATTATATATATCTATATATGTATATTATATATACATATATATACGCGTGAAACACTCCGACAACTTACAGTGGCAATTATTGCAATATATAATAATAATATATATATATATATATATATATATATATATGTGTGTGTGTATATCTATATTTTTTATATTTATATATATAATCTTTGAATCTCTGTTTTTTTTTCTGTTTCTCAATATATTTATCTTACAATTAATATTACTTACATAAACGTACATAAACGTCCACGCGATTCTGTGCATTACACTTTAAAGCTCCAACCGCCTCGCAGGCACGCCGGCGCGACATGCGTACCGCATTGCACGCATAGTGCCCGCGTGTTTGCACACGCGGTCGGATTTTCTCTCTCCCCTGGGGGTCCTTACATTATCTATACTTACATTGCACGAAGAGTATTTACTGTTCTCGCCTTCCACGCTCACGCCATAGTGTATGGTCAATTATGCTAATCGCTGACTGCACTTAATCGAAATAATTAAAGGAGTATTTCGCGAATATATCGCTAGATTGCTCCTTTTATGTATATAAGTATGTATACGAGGTGTCTCGTCGCTTTCTTTTTCTCTTGAATGGAATACGTTATGCATTAATATGAATTTCAATTCATCGTTTACATTATTCTTTAATATGGAATTGAGACATTCGCAGTATTATTAAATTTTTAATTTTAAATATCTAATATTAATTGTAATTTTTAATATTAAATATCTAATATTCTAATATAACTAATATGAGATTAATACTAATTAGAATTAATTATTAATGTCAATTAATATTAATAACTCATTAAAACTCTTATTATTAATTACTAGAATTAATTCTGATTAATATTAATAATTGTTAATAAAGTTACAAATTAAAAGAAAATCTATTCAATTGAGATTAACTAAAATTGATTTCCAATATACAATGAATTCTTGATTTTTGCTGAAAGGATATATCTTAAATTTATTAAAAGATTTGGCAGAAATAGAAGAGCGACGGGATATCTAGTATAAGTACACATGAGTGCCTTAAGTAGTATTACTTTAATCTTTCATTGTGATCACGTTTACCGCTACAGTGTCCCTAACACAATTTTTATTTGAGTTACCTCAAATCGCAATGGTGCATCCGTGAGCTTGAAAATACGAAATGCGATGTAGAAGGTAGATTCATTCGCGTTGGATTTCGTTTGCTATATTTTATTGCTTAACAAATTTTTAACGGATTTTATACAGCTCCGTTTCTTTTTATGAATTTCATAATTTTATATAATCGATCGAAATCGTTTGATCGATCTGAATTCATTGCGGGATAAATTAGTGTAAATTGATGTAATTTCGATCATTCGGAAGAAAGTAGAGACGTTAATTTGTTTTATTAGGAAAGTCATTCCATTTCTTCGGAAAGCTGACAATTCTTAACGCAATGGAGGATAATTGGGGATCTCGAGTGCTCGGGAAAGTTTAATCCAACTCGAATGTAATCCCGTGAACCTTCCTTCAGGTGCTGGGCGAACCTTCGCGATCCATGATTACATCGAACGAATATCTTTTGAATACGCTACACGTACTAACGAGATTCGATCGTGGCTCGCGAGGGCGCTCTTCTATAATTACAGGGGGATTAACACTTGAATTAATTAAATTAATACTTTATCGATTTACATGTTAAATCTTGTATCTAGAGGGGGCTCTTTATTTTCCTATCTAACGCTCTCGTAGACCGGCAGCGTATGTTTTGTGTGTGTTACATATATTTATACGGGAAGAACGTTTTTGCTGAGATATCTAAAAATTTAGCTAGATACAAATCTGAAAATAATTTTGTTGGACCATCAAAATAATTATGTAGAATGCTGACAACAGTTCCGTTCAGCAGAAAGAATAGCTTTGCAACTATAAAGTTCTTCAATATAATAAATAAAATATAATTATTTCTTGTCCTTAATTCCTGTATCTAGAATGCGATTCACTAAACGCTGCAAATGCTTTGAAGCATTGTTCTTGATTGGTCAGTTCGTAAAATTCTTTCTTCTGATTGGTCAACGAAGCATTTATAGCATTAAGTGGATCGTCTCTTTAAATGTATAAACTAATCATATTAACTTTCCAAGGGCATAATGTTACAAGTTTGCAACTTTAAAATTAAATTCGGGATAAATTCGGAATCTGTACAAATAAGTTAAGAATATTTTCGGAATTTGTACAAATTAGTTAACAAGATGGAAATGTACTAGAATTGAAAGCTGTACATTGATATATAACATATATCTACAGTGTAAAAATCGATTAAAACTATTTTTACATCAATTTTGATCAAAAGCACTAAAATCAACTACAATCTTTAATGACGGTGCCATCTTCAGAGGGTTAAAGAATTTTATAATAGTTGCAAAGCTGTTTGTTCTGCTGAATGCATCTTTGAATAATCAACTTTAACACTGAAAAAAATTGTTGAAAATGGATGAATCAGAATTTTTTGGTTTTTATTAGAATTCTAATTAAGATAATCAGAATTCTGATTGATATAATATTTCTGATAAAATTGATCAAAATTCTTATTTTTACCAGAATAAATATTAATCTCAGAATTCTCTTAACTAGAATTCTAATAGATTTAACTAAAATTCTGATTTGTCTATTTTTTATCAGAATTATTATTTAATTCAACCAGATCATTTTTTTCAGTGATTCTAGCTATTAATTTGATGTCCTGTATAATTATTTTGATTGTCTAAATAAAAATTATATATTTTCGAATCTTATTTTAGTTAAATTTTTGGATACTTCAGCATCGTTCAGTGTATCTGTGTGAGTGAGCGTATGTTCGTAATTACCGCCACATTGTGCGTAGAATATTCGCACACTGAGAGAAATGATTTTGTTATAGGAACAAATCAAATGTGTTAATTTGTTAAAAAAACGATTGATTTGTTATGATTGCAAATTAATTCATTAATATAAACAAATAATCAATAGTATCGCTATAATAAATAAAAGGCTCATATATATAAAAGTTGTAGATGGTTGCAAGATCTCAAATCGTAAAAAATTCTAGTCAAGTATTTTCTCTATATTAGACTTTGCTTGGTCAGTTTCCTACGACTTAAGACTCCACGATCATGTACGAATTTTACGTAAACGAGCCTAAAATCTATCCAAAAGATAGATTAGATTCTATATAGTTTGTTTCTGTTACTAATAATTGATATAGACTAGCAGCAATCATAACAACAAAATTTGTTGTCACATATTTACCGATCACCGGTTAAAGGTACTGATGGCTTATTAAATTAACAAAATCCTTTCTCTCAGTGCAGGGTGTTTGGATAGAAAATTTCGTCGTTTGATCCATGGACGCTTAATCAATTGTGACTGAAATTACGTGATTCAGATATATGCGAGAATACGCGAAGTTATAAAAATGATCTTTTTTTCGCATCTTTTTGAGCTCGTAGTTTCCTTTTTACCGCTATGCGGAATTCGTGTGCGGTGAGTAACGAAAGAAATCGGCAAAACGTGCGAAGTAGAGAACGCATTTCGTGTACGATAGTTTTTCGCGGTCTCTCGACGCTCATCGTTCCATAAAATCGAGATATCGATCGTATCTGTACAAAGAGATTTCACTTTGCTTTTCGATCCACGATTTCATCGAATTCGCTGATACACTTGGAGAATCAGCGAACAGAAGGAATGTTTATGACTGCGTTAATCCAAACAACGACGGTACAGGCATATGTAAATTCGTACGTCTTCAGAATAAAAAGTAGCTTTGAGCTTACTTTTTTGTTCCTTTCGAAGATTGATTAGATTAGACGTAACGCTTTAGCTAGAGGGACTTTTGAGACTTCTGATTTTTCTCTCATTAATTAATATATATGTTTCTGTGAATACGTAAATTGATTTTTATAAGAACTTTAACATGAATTCGTTGAAGTCATCTTAAAGATTTTATAAAGTTATATTTTTTTTATATACTGACTAATTATCGTGGCAGTGTCCACTTGGATGGTTAAGGTTTCATTCTCCTTGACGAAGATTTTTTTACACTAAGGATGCAATTAACTATCTCTCTTTTATTCTTTACAAAATTATATTTTACATTAAAAAAAAACGTAAAAGATCGCAAATTTAGAAAAGTAGAATACAGATGTCAAATCTAAGCTAGATAACAGTAGAATATATTAGATAACAAATCTCATATTCTCGATATGAATTTTTCATATTTAAGTACATATTTAATTAATGATGAACAATGAAAATATGGCAGTAGTAGGATCGTAATAGTAAATATTCCGGGATATATTGTTTTTGAGTTTTGCTTACATCCGTAAATAAGATTCAACAACGCATAGGAGAGAGATAAAGTTTCTTGTAGAAATCCAGTAAAGGATTCTACGACGAGACACAAATTTGCGGGATCTAAGCGGGATCTTGAGAACATTCTCCAGTTGAAGTCTCGCGCGTCTCCGAATTTTGGTACTCGACAGACTGTAAAATTGAAATATCGAAATACCTGCACTATCAAAATACTACCGCAGATAAATCTTTTAGTTTTTTATTTTTCATATTATTGAGTTTTCTTTTAGACAGTATAAATTTTTAGAAAAAGTTAGTTTATATTATATCCTTTTTTTAATTAGGGTCAAATTCAGATTTACGTGAATTCATATAATTCTTTTTGAGAAATCTTAATCTTCCGATTTTGCATTGCAAAAATTTACAACACAATTATTAATGCTGAATCTGTAAGACTTATTTATGTTGATTAAAAGAAGTATTAATTAATTTCAAGGAAATGACATAATTTGTAATATAATTTGAAATATAAAAGAAATAAATGTTAAATATGTTTTAATCAGAATAATCTAAATTTATAGATGTAACAAAGAAAATTGAATCGTTTGACATTTTTATGTAAAATGACAATTGTTACAATAATATTACTACAATAGATACAAAAATTATGAATTACTATAATAGTAAATTCAAATATAATAATGTATTTTTTATCTTAATTTTTACTTTACAGAGAGAAAGCTGAATTATTTTTACTCATCAGAATCTTTGTTATTCAAACAATCATTGCATAAGAGTTTCAATAGATCCATAGTCAATTCCGGAGAGATATAATCGAGCAGGTTCAATAGATTCACGTCAGTGAGTTCCAGAGGATTAATATCACTTTTCACATAAAAAAATACGTTTGATTTTTATATGCAAATAATAAACTCAATCGGAAAAAAAACTTTTCTAATTTTTTATCTTGCAAAGAAGAAGTACTGAAATTCTTGTACGGAAATTTTGAAAAGAGTAGCTTCCGTTGTCGAAACGGGAATCGTTTACCGCGTCTAAGTTTCCGCTAGAAACCCATTTAAGTCTTTCTGGAAAACGCAAAGGATCTCTAGTGCCAAAGAAGATCCTTGTACCTGCCCTCGACTTTCGCGACTCGACGGGCCGTAAAATTGGGATATCGATCGATTGAGGTTGCAGCGAAGAAAATTCCTACCACTGTCGATTTAGGTGTTCACCTGGGACCAGCTGCGTTTCGCAACTATATATAACGTTAAGCAAATACAGGAACTTTTGGTTATAACGTTCGGGAACGTAATATTCGCAATGTTATTGAACCGATATCATATAATTCTGACACGATTTGGATATCATTCTGAAAATATTACGCATGATTTATTTTCGTTTGCCAAGTAAGGATTAATAGTCATATATATAGATATATAACTGCATGAAGTTTGAAAACGAGAAAGTCAGTATTAATATTTTATGGAGAAGAAATAACGTTTCAATTAAATTATGTAATTAGGAAAATGAGTGTCGTGCGCGGATAATAACACTTATTATTCGCTATGTATAAAT
>Ga0157362_1000862_pt1 | contig 11536 bp, 9 predicted proteins | sample AttlaeALBM3_FD_111480 | JGI IMG/M metagenome (GOLD analysis project Ga0157362, IMG submission 111480) | Fungus gardens microbial communities from leaf cutter ant in Ribeirão Preto, State of São Paulo, Brazil - Atta laevigata ALBM3 | ecosystem: Host-associated > Fungi > Mycelium > Unclassified ... | reverse complement strand
CTGAAGCAGTTCGTCCATCTCGCGGAACATGCGCCCTGCGGTGAGGAAACCGCGCCGCCGCGCACTGGCATGAAGCACCACGAAACTCACAACCAGCGCGACGATCACACCAAGGAAAATGGCGGTCAGTCGCTCGGTCAGCGGCCAATACGGGTTTGCGCCATGCGAGGGCAGAAGATAGACGATCATCAGTGTCACCCCGGCAAAGCGCAGCGAGGGGCGAACCGCCGCCATATAGGCCAGCGGTAACAGGGCGATGCAGAAGATAGGCCAGTAGAAACCCAGAATAAGCCGCGCGGTGATGGCCAGCGTGCCAACGACGGCACCGACCAGCGTGCCGATAATCTGGTCGCGCGCCGTGGAAAAAGTCTGGTCGATACTCGACTGAGTGACGATCAGCGCCGTGATCAGGGCCCAGATCGTCTCGTCCAGCCCGGTGGCTTCACCGATGATCCAGCACAGGGCCACCGCAACGAGGGTTCTGACCATCTGCCGCCACGGGGCCTCACCATCCTCGCGCGCCCGGAGCAGTGAGGCAAAGGGCATAGATCAGTCTCCGGATAGCGGCAGCGGCACCCAGCGCAGCCCGTCCTGACCCTGAACGAGCAGGAGCACGGTATGTTTCTTCTGCTGACGCGCGCGTGCCAGCTCCTTTGACAGGGCGTCCGGTGAATTCACAGCCACCTGCTGCACTTCCGTCACCACGTCACCCGGCTGAAGGCCACGCGTATCGGCAGCACCATCGCGTGTCACATCGGTTACCACCACGCCTCGCTGTGAATCCGAAAGGCTGTATTTGCCGCGTGTCTCGTCATCGATGGCAGAGAAGGTGACACCCAGATCGGCCAGGGCGAGCTTGCTGGGGCCTTTGACCTTGGCATCGCTTGGCGGCATGTCCGGCGCCTCGGGTGAGGGTTTGACGACCAGGGTGACATCCATTGTCTTGCCCTTGCGCCAGATGCCGAACACCGTCTTGGTGCCGGGCGCAATTTCGGCCACGAGGCGTGGCAGGGCGTGGCCATCAATGGGCTTGCCATTGAGCGCGGTAATCACATCGCCTGTCTGCAGCTTTGCCGCGAAGGCCGGGCCCTTGGGGTCGATACCGGCAATCATCGCGCCCTTTTCGGGCTTGAGGCCGATGCTGTCGGCAATCTCATGCGTCACGTTCTGCACACGCACGCCAATCCAGCCGCGCGACACATGGCCATCACGGCGCAACTGATCGATCACGCCACGGGCATCATTGGCGGGGATGGCAAAGCCGATACCGATGGAGCCGCCGCTGGAGCTGTAGATGGCCGTGTTGATGCCGATCACCTGCCCATCGAGATTGAAGAGCGGACCGCCGGAATTACCCCGGTTGATGGAGGCATCAGTCTGGATATAGTCGTCATACAGCCCGTGATTGATATCGCGACCACGCGATGAAACGATGCCGCTGGTAACCGTGCCGGACAGGCCGAACGGATTACCGATGGCCAGAACGCGGTCGCCCACGCGGGCCTTGTCGCTATCGCCGAAGGGCACTGTCGGGAAGGGCGTCTTGCTCTCGATCTTGATCACGGCCAGATCGGTCCGGCTGTCGCGCCCCACGATCTTTGCAGGAAGCACCGTGCCATCCTGAAGGGTGACGGAAACCTTGTCCGCATCCTTGATGACATGATTGTTCGTGACGATGAATCCGTCGGGCGAGATGATGAAGCCCGAGCCTAGCGCCTGCATCTTGCGTGGCGGATCGGAAGGCGAGGGGGAGCGATTCATGTAATCGTGAAAGAATTTCTCCATCGGCGAGCCGGGGGGAAATTGCGGCACCTGCGGTCCGTCATCGGGGCTGGCGTCCGGGCCGTCATCGTCGTCGTCATCCTCACCCGGCTTCAGCGTGGCTGAAATCGAGATGTTCACCACCGCAGGCAGCAGACTGGCTGCCAGATCGGCCAGGGAGTCCGGCGCCGCATGAACGCTGCGTGCAAGAGCCGCCGGCGCAGCTGCTGCGGGTGCGGCCGGTGCCGGGGCAGGGTCGGCAGAGGCGGAGGAGGCGGCGGAAACCCAGCCGCCCATCAGGGCGGCAAGAACGAGGCGATGTTTCATGGCGCTAGGCTAACGCAAATCAGGGGTTTGCGTCACCTATCTCCGCGCTGCGATCTTTCTTCTCTTCCGCCCGGGCTTCCTTGCGTGTTTCGCCCGCCATCAGAGCGGCCTGACGGCGATGGCGATCAAGCCAGACCGACAATCCATAGACCCCAAGGAAGCCAAGCACATTGACCAGAATCTGGATGACCCAGCCATCGCCAAAACTGTTCATCACCAGTCGGGCAAACAGGTCGAGAATCGTGCCGAAGCTGAATACCTCAAGCGAATGACGCCCCAGCAGCGCGAGACCCTGCCCGATGCGTGTTTCCGAAAGGCGCGTGGCCGTTACGGAGGACTGGACAAGCAGCAGGATGGCCAGAGCGTCGGTCCAGCGCCAGATGGCCAGATCAGACTTGTCGGCCTGCGGCACGACGGCGAGCGGCCTCAGGCTAGGCAGGTTCCAGCTCTCATAGGGAAAGCACTCAAGCGCACTGAACAGCAGATAGGCCCCGGCAAGGCATTTGGCCCAGAGGGGGCCCGGTAGATTGCCCTCGCGCTTGCCCGCCATGATGGCGGCCAGCATGCCAAGGGTGAAAATGAACTGCCAGGCCAGCGGGTTGAAATACCAGCCATCGGGGTCAAGCCAGTTGGGCAGGTTAAGCGTGGGGTCGCTGTTGATCAGCCCCCAGAGCGCTAGACTGACCCCGCCCAGCAGCCATGGCGAGATCTTCCACAGAAAGACCAGCAGCGGAAAGGCCAGAAGCAGCACGATATAGAGCGGCAGGATATTCAGATTGTTCGGCAATGCCTGAAGGCTGAGGACGCTCCAGATCCATTCATGACCATGGGCCAGTTCGGGCTCCAGAAAATCCACAGGCACAGGGTAATAATGCCGCCACTGGCGTATGGTGAAAACCGACACCAGCAACATGACCATCTGGAACAGATAGAGGCGCCAGCATCGGCGCACGATGCGCTCGATACCCATGACCCATCCACCCGTTGGCGGTCCGCGCAGGATCAGGCGGCCATAGGCCAGCCACGAGGCATAGCCCGCCAGCAGCACAAAGATCTCGGCGGCGTCGGCGAAGCCGAAATTGCGCAATGTGAAGCGGTTGAGCACATCCTGTGGCGCATGATCGGCCAGCATCATCAGCAGCGCGATGCCGCGCAGGGCATCAATGCGATGGTCGCGCTTCTTGCGTTTAGGGGTGGCGTCGGTTGTGGCCTCGCTCATGCCTGTCATGCTCTCCTGCCCGGACGACCCGGGTGCATCTGCCCCGGTATTGACCTGCTCATACGCGCAGATGGTTGCGCGATCCACTTCCCGCCATGTTAAACGGGAGGGATTAGGCCCGGCCCCGTCGCCAGAAGCGCCCCGTCGCCAGAGGACAACCATGACCGATTTTGAAAAACCCGCCAACGAGGAAGACCAGCGCAGGATTCTCGAGACCCTGCGCCTGGTTCAGGATGAGGCCGGCACATCCAATGTCCTGAGCTTTGCCTCGCTTGAAGGTGTGGCGGTGCGTGATGGACACGCCCATGTTTCTCTCGCCACGTCGCGCGAGGATGCGGCGCGTATCGAACCCCTGCGTCCCCGTGCTGAAGCCGCTCTTGCGCGTCTCCCTGGTATCTCGCGCGCAACGATCATCCTGACGGCCCATCGTGCACCGGGCAAGGCTGCGCCCCAGCCTCAGGGGCACCGACCCTTCCAGCTCGAGCAGCCCGCCAACAGCCCCGGCCATCCTCAGCCCATGCGTCCCGATGGCAAGGCCCTGCCCCAGGTGCGCGCCATTATCGCCGTTGCCTCCGGCAAAGGCGGCGTGGGCAAATCAACCACTGCCGTCAACCTTGCGGCCGGTCTGGCCAAACTTGGGCTGCGTACCGGCATGCTGGACGCGGATATCTATGGCCCCTCCCTGCCACGCATGCTTGGTCATTCCGCCAAGCCTGCGCTGGAAAATGGCAAGATCATTCCTGTTGAAGCCTGGGGCATGCACGCCATGTCCATCGGGTTTCTGGTGGATGAACAGCAGGCCATGATCTGGCGCGGCCCGATGGTCATGGGGGCCATCGGCCAGTTTCTGGGCGACGTGGCGTGGCCCGCCCTCGATGTGCTCGTGATCGACATGCCGCCGGGTACAGGTGACGCCCAGCTGACCATCGCCCAGAAGCTCAGCCTGCGCGGTGCCGTGATCGTTTCCACCCCTCAGGACATTGCCTTGCTGGATGCCCGCCGCGGGCTGACCATGTTCGAGCGCATGAATGTGCCGCTGCTCGGTGTGGTCGAGAACATGTCCTATTTCTGCTGCCCCAACTGTAATCATCGCACCGAGCTGTTCGGTCATGGGGGCGCGCGGGCCGAAGCCGAAAAGGCCAATGTGCCGTTCCTTGGCGAAATTCCGCTGCTGGCCGATATTCGCATGAGTGCTGATGCCGGCACGCCGATCATTCTGTCCTCGCCCGACAGCGAGGCCGCGCAGGCTTATACCCGGCTGGCCCGTGCCGTGGCGGACAGCCTACGTCTGGAGCCAGGCGCTTGAGGCGTCTGTCTCTCGCCCTGCTGGTCGGTGGTCTGGTGCTTGTGGGGTGCGGCCCCCGCAAGGTGGCCCATCATGGCTACGCCGCCGATGGCTATGGGGTGATCGATAATTCCCCTCATCTGCCGCCGCCAGATACGCTCTGGCAGCCGGCCAGGCCTGCACAGTAAGCGGATGTATGGGGCGCTGCCCCATGCCCCGCCAAAGGACGGTCGTCCTTTGGAAACCTGTCTGGTTCGAAACGGGGATTAATGGGGCTTGCCCCTCTGCGGGTGCAGGGCAAAGCCCCGCACCCTGCCCGAATAGTCAGTGAGCCGGTGTTACTGCCGGAGTCTGTTCGCCGGTTTTTTCGGTAACCGAGACATCACCATTGACGGTCCGGTTGAGCACGGAAAATGACACCGCATCCATTGTCGTCACATCGACGTCATCCCCGGTCTTGAGGCTGTTCAGCAGGGGCTGAAGCGCCTTCTGACGCACAGTGATGGTGCGTGTGATATCAGCATGATCGATGATCGTTACCTTATGGGCAGCCGCATCGACGGTCACGACCTTCACGCGCTGACGCTGGAACGAGACGAGCGTGCCATGCGGGTGGCGACGGGCATAACCCTTGGCGGAGGACACGGTCGATTCCGGCAGGGGCGTGCCGGGTGCGGCGATATCGGCTGCCATCGTCTGGAAGAAACGGACCGAAATCTGGTCTCCAGCTTCAAGATGGGGAAGGTTTTTCGCATCCTTGGGGATGGTGAGGTTGAGCAATCCGCCCTTCTTGTCACGCAGCAGAATGGTACGTGTTTCCGGATCGATCGTCTCGACCGTTGCGGTCATGCTCTGGTTGCCCGTGATCACGGCCTGTGCAGCCGCTCGGGAGATATGGAGCGTCGAAGCCGGTGCAGCGAAAAGAAGGGCAGTCAATGCGGGGCGCAGCAAACGACGGGTCATGCGCGTTGTCCTCGAAACCATGGGAGCGTTCTTGTCCTTCTTGGGTGTCAGTCAGAGCAAAATGGTCGACTGTTCCATCTCATCGGCGAGAGAGACGGACCGGCTCAGGCTGCCCCATGTTGCGCTTCATGAAAAGGGGGCGTGAGGCATGGGTGGTCAGCCTTTTGTGCAATTCACCGATAGGTTGCACAGTCCCGATCGGGGAGCTGCTGCCCCGGCCAGAAGCGGGCGCTTCTGACAATGATCGTCGGCATGTCGCGCAAGGATCGGGCGCGAAAACCTTCGAGGCAGTGCAAGACGGTCTGGCAAGAGGGCGTTCGTTTCGGCATGAATACGGGTTATGTCCGATCACTCTACCCGCTCTGCCCTGCGTTACGGCCTGTCGCTCCTGCTGGTTTGGGGGAGCACCGCTATCGTTACAGGCTCGGGCAAGGCAGCATCGCTGCAACGCCATAACAAACCCGTGCCGCAGACCGGGCAACGAGACGAGCATGTAACTGTGCATGGTCGGCAGGCATCCGGTATGGGGGCCGATTATGGCCGTCATGATGCGTCTCTTGGGCCGTTGGGCACGCGCTCGCTGCTGGACACGCCTTTTTCCATCATGGCGGTTCCACGGGATGTGATTGTGAACCAGCAGGCGCGCAATGCGAATGATCTGGTGCAGTACCTGCCTTCGGTACAGCTTGAAATGCGGGGAGACCCCAATACCAGCCGCCCGCAATCGCGGGGCTTCGAAGCGGATGTGATCGCGAATTCCCGTATGGACGGGCTCAATATGGTGATCACGACGCCTTATGCTGCCGAAATGTTCGATTCCCTTCAGGTGCTCAACGGGTTGTCGGGCGCGCTGTACGGACCGCAGAATCCGGCGGGGACATTCGACTATACGCTGAACCGCCCGACAGATCACGCTCGCGAGCATCTGGTGTTCGGAGTGGATTCGGCGGGTGCGCCCCTGGAGTCACTCGATGCATCGGGGCGGGTGGGGCATGGGCGATGGTTCGGCTATCGTGTGACGATGCTCAACCAGTCTGGCACGACCTATGCCCCCGGTACGCATCTGCGACGCGGGCTGATTGCCGGGGCGTTCGATTTCAGGCTCGACAACAGGACGACGATCCAGATCGACGCCAGCCAGTACAGCTATGCCCAGCGTGGTTATGCCGGAGGGTTCACCTTTGCCACGGGGCTTTCCCTGCCCAAGGCGCCCGATCTCTCGCAGCAGGGATATGGCCAGGATTTCGCGGGTTATAACGCGTCAACCAATACGGCGCTGGCCAAGGTCATTCACACATTCAACGAGAACTGGTCGCTTACGCTGGGCGGCCTGTATCAGGATGCCTGGCGCAACGTCTTCGGTGTCACCAATGCCTTGCTTGACGATACGGGGCGATATCGCACCACCATAACGGCAGCAACGACCGCCAATGATTTCCGGGTCTGGTCGAACCTCGCCTATGTCAATGGCCGGTTCCACACCGGGCGTTTTGCGCACCAGCTGATGCTCGGCTCGAACGGTTACAGCATGGGCAATTTCAATCCGACCGCGGGGGCGAGCACGATACTGGGAACGGCCCGTATCGGGGCCCCGACCGTATTCACAGGGACTCAGCCTTATTTCTCGGGGCGTTATCAATCCGCGTCGATCCTGACACAATCCCTCCTTCTGGGGGATACGATGGCGCTGAACCGCCATTTTTCCATCATGGCGACGCTTGGCTGGAGCTGGCTCGATACGACGAGCCGCAACCGCAATGGCATCACGACCGCCGCCTATAACGCCTCTGGTGTTTTCACTCCCATGACGAGCCTGATTTATCGGCTTGACGAGCACACGAGCTTTTACGGCACATGGGGGCGGTCTGTTCAGGCGGGGCCGGTTGCCCCGGCGTCGAGCCGGAATGCCAATGACGTGCTCGCACCGCTGCGCTCGGAAGAATATGAGGTGGGCGCAAAATACCGCCCTTGGTCAGGAGTGATGCTGAGTGCCGCAGCTTTTCGCATGACACGTGGTTTTGCCTTCACCGATCCGGTGAGCAGCCTGTATCGCGAGGCGGGAACACAACGCAATTACGGCGTCGAGGGGCAGGTTGCAGGGCGGGTCAGCGAAGGGCTGAGTGTCATAGGGGGTGTCACCTGGCTTGATGCGCAGGTTGGCAACACAGGCTCTGCACTGACATCGCACAAGCAGGTTGTGGGGGTGGCTCCGGTGCAGGCCAATATCCTGTTCGATTATCACCCCGGCTGGGCGCGGGGTGGCGCGGTCAATGCGAGCGTGCACGTTGTTGGCAGACGCGCAGCCGATAACGAGAACCGCAGTTTCATGGCTTCGTTCACGACCCTCGATCTGGGCGCGCGCTATGGCTTTCACGTATATCGCGTGCCGATGGTCATTCGCTTCGGGGTCAGTAACGTAACCAATGCGCGATACTGGGCTTCGGTCTATCCGAGTTCCGTCGATGGCGGCACCAATGCCACGAATTCGGCAGTTGCCGGCTTGCCCCGAAGCTATCACGCAACGACAGAAATCGATTTCTGATGGTTGTGTTATGATCGTCGTGTTCTGGCCGTCGCGCGTGTCAGCGCGATAGATCAGGCTGCCAACCCGTCATGGTATCCCGGTTCTGGCGCAATTCTGCGGCGCCGCGCGCGACGGCAGACCATGCGGCATTGGCCAGTGCCTTGCGGCTGGGGAAGTCTTCTGGTGCCAGCGGCGCGTGAAGCAGGACAGTCGCCCGCTTGTTGCGTGTTTTCAAAAATTGCCAGACGTGAGGCCCCAGATCCATATCGCCATACCAGGCAAAAATGGCGCGTCGGGTGCGTGTGACGGGTAAACCCTCCAGCCGGTCATAAACCAGAGAGATAGGCTGTATGAGTGGCGTCAGTCCGGGCGGGTAAGAGGGCATATCCACGGGCGGCGCATTTTTGGGCAGGCGTGGCAGCTTTGCGATCGCGAAGAACGTGGACATGAAGGGCAGCACGCGTGACCCATCAGAGGATGTGCCTTCAGGGAACAGGATCAGATTATCTCCGGTCGCAAGACGCGTGATCATTTCGTCTCGCTCACGCCCGGTTGTGCTCCGGTTGCGGCTCACGTAAATGGTGCGTCCGATCTTGGAGACCAACCCCATGATGGGCCAGCGTTCGATGTCGCCTTTGGCGACGAATACGGAATAGATCTTGGTTCCCAGTACAGGGATGTCGAGCCAAGACGAATGGTTGGCGACATAGATAACGGGGCGCTCACCCCGATCGCGTCCTTTCTGTCCGCCGACTGTGCCGACGGGGCTGCCAACAACCTGGATATCCAGATCAAGCAACTTGCACAGAACGCCCCAGATGACCCGCGTCCAGCGGATCTTGAGGACGCCGGGGATGGGGAGCAGTAAAGCTTCAAATCCCACTGAAAGCGGCACCCAGATGATGACCCCGGCCAGACGGATGCCAGCACGAAGGGCCTCAACACGGCGGGTCAGCACGCTGGGCGCACGCGCGGGCGTAGGCTCCATCAAGATCGGGCGGGGCTGATGACGTGCGTGATTCTCGTTCGGTGCTTTGCTGCCCCGTCCTGATAGCAGTTTGGCGAGCCGGGCTCGGAAGTCTTTCGCACTCATGCCGTGTTCAATACTGTCAGGAGGCAAATGTGACAATCTCTCGACCTGCGATCCTGGGGATGATGACTGGTCAATACGTATTGATGGCAGCAGGGGGCGCCGATCACGTTTTGTGCAGCGAAGCCTGGGAATGTTCCACGTGAAACATCGCCTGGTCTTATGGGTGCAGTTGGCGCTGGTGGTCACGTATTCTTTAGGGCGTCGCCTTGCGGTCTGCGGCCTGACTCGTGCGTAGTGATGATAAAGAAAGGTAAAAAGTAATGTCTGGTTTTGGCAATACCCCAGAAAACAAATCCTCCGGCGACAATGATCCGGGCGACATCTCGCGCAGCGATGAATTACCTGGCGGGATCTTCACAGGAGGGAGCTTTCCCGGCGGCAGTATTCCGGGGTTGCCACCCTTTACGCCCAAGCTGAAACCAAACTGGTTCATAGGCATCGGGGCCGCCCTCATATTGCTTGGTGTCTTTGCGTTTCTCGACACTGTTGTGACCACGCTGGCGAGCATCGTCGTTATCGGCATGTTGCTCATTTTCTCGGGGGTCGCCTATCTGGCGCAGAGCTTTGCCCATCGTGACGTGCCAGGGTCGCGGTTCTGGATTACTGCGTTGATGGGGTTTCTCTATGTTCTCGGCGGCATTCTTCTTATTCAGGAGCCTGAAACGGGATCGCTGTTTCTGACGGCTTTCCTGGCCGGGTGCTTCATGGCCTCTGGCGTGATGAGGGGGCTCTGGGCGCTGGGCCATCGCCACGTGGCCAATTGGTGGACGATGATTCTCAGTGCGGCGGTTGCCCTGTTCACCGGGGTGTTCATCTTCGTTACCCTGCCATGGTCCGGGCTCTGGCTTATCGGCACATTCATCGCCATCGAGCTGATCTTTGGTGGTATCTCCGCAATGGCGTTTGGCATGTCGCTCAAGCGCGACGGCCAGTAATATCCCGCCATAACGGCGCATGAAAAAAGGCCGCCCCGACACTGTGTCGGGGCGGCCTTTTTTACTTCAGTTCAACTGCGCAAGAGCCGCTCAGTTCTGGCGAACAGCCTTGGCGATGTCTGCCAGCTGACCCAGGACGGACGGAACGCTTTCTGCGGTTGCCTTCCCATCCTCCAGCGTGCCGGCGAGTGTCGCGATCAGGGCTGAGGCCACGACTGCGGCATCACCCACCGAAGCCGCCTTCGCGGCCTGTTCCGGGGTGCGGATACCAAAGCCAATGGCAACCGGCAGGGGGCTGACGGCACGAAGGCGCGGAAGCGCGGCTGCGAGCTCATCGGTGCTCGCAGTGCGCGTTCCCGTAATGCCGGTGATGCTCACGTAATAGATGAAGCCCGATGCGGTATCGAGCAGATAGGGCAAGCGGCTGTCGGGCGTGTTCGGCGCAACCAGCTGGATGATATCCAGCCCGCAGCGTTGCGCGTCTCCTGACAGCAGATCGCTCTCTTCCTTGGGAAGGTCGACGATGATCAGACCATCGACACCCGCCTTGGCAGCATCGGTGCAGAAGCGTGCCGGGCCGTAACTGTCGATGGGGTTGAGATAGCCCATCAGGATGATCGGCGTTTCATTGTCTGTCTCTCGGAAGGCGCGCACCATATCGAGCACCCCGGCCAGCGTGGCGCCTGCCTTGAGGCCACGCAGCGCGGCAGCCTGAATGGTCGGGCCATCGGCTGACGGATCGGAAAAGGGCACACCGATCTCGATCAGATCGGCCCCCGCCGCAGGCATGCCCTTGAGCAGGGCGAGAGAGGTTTCCAGATCCGGGTCATAGGCCTGAAGATAGGGAATGAGCGCGCCGCGCCCTGCTGCCTTGAGCGATTCAAAACGGGCCTTGATACGACTCACAGCGCAACTCCCAGATGCTCGGCGACGGTAAAGATATCCTTGTCGCCACGGCCCGACAGGTTGAGGACGATGATCTGGTCCGGGGACATGGAGGGGGCGATCCTCATGACATGAGCCAGACCATGCGCACATTCGAGCGCCGGAATAATGCCTTCGGTACGCGTCAGAAGCTGGAAGGCCTCCAGCGCCTCCTTGTCAGTCACACCCACATACTCGGCACGGCCGATATCATTCAGCCAGGAATGTTCCGGACCGATGCCGGGATAGTCCAGCCCGGCGCTGATCGAATGGGCTTCGGCAATCTGGCCGAACTCGTCCTGCAGCAGATAGGTGCGATTGCCATGCAGCACGCCCGAGCGACCGCGGGAGATGGACGCTGCAGTGAAACCGCTATCCAGCCCATGACCAGCGGCCTCGACCCCGATCAGGCGCACGGATTCATCGTCGAGGAAGGGATGGAACAGGCCCATGGCGTTGGAGCCACCACCAATGGCGGCCACCAGCACATCGGGCAGGCGCCCCT
>Ga0157362_1000861_pt1 | contig 11538 bp, 5 predicted proteins | sample AttlaeALBM3_FD_111480 | JGI IMG/M metagenome (GOLD analysis project Ga0157362, IMG submission 111480) | Fungus gardens microbial communities from leaf cutter ant in Ribeirão Preto, State of São Paulo, Brazil - Atta laevigata ALBM3 | ecosystem: Host-associated > Fungi > Mycelium > Unclassified ... | reverse complement strand
TCCACCGTGATTTCGCTCCCACCTTGACTTTCTTGCGAATCTTCATTACGTACGCACTGAACTATGAACAGCTTCTGAAAGTTAAAGCCACTTATCGACGACGGCGGCGGCATATCTCCGGCGGGTTTAATCTACCCTGGAATCTGAGTTCGTCGGGAAAACCGTGCGCAGAACAGAAAGAGAGAGAGAGAGAGAGACCAGGCTACTGCCGGCGGCCGATTACCATCCGGGAATGTTTATTAAATCCTACGATTCTTTCCGGCAGTTCCTTTCATTTATCCGGTTAAAAGTTCGACTCGGTTGTCGATCGGATTGCGCTCTCTCCGCTTCTCTATTGACTCTCCGCGTACATATATATCATCGATCTCTTTCATTAACTTCCGCAATTCGCACGACATCCTTTCGAGCAAACTCGAGTTATCAGAATTGCATTTCCGTGAGAAATTTTATGGAATTTATGTCATTCTGTACCTTTCGGAAATATTTGTATTTTAGAAATTTTATGAAATTGTTTGTTCCATCTTTATATCTTTTTAATTAATTATTATAATCTCATCACTTGTCTTGTTTCTTTTTTCATCGGCAATATGAGAAAAGAGCAAATACTTTATAAATAATTAGTTGCTAATAAAATCAGATGTTAGAAAATATGTACGAAATATCGCAGATGTCTGCAGTTATAGAAAATATGTTTCTCTATATTTTGCTACGGGATTATAAATAAGATAATTAAATTTTCGCTATTAATTTCTGCTCCTTCACGCGCGCACGTGCCGTTCTCGAGGCAATTTTACCGTTTATTCCGATAGTCCCGGCGCGACCATTCATTGACGTCCGCGCTCATGCCAAACCGGCAGTCGCTTCGGCCGACTGCACAATCTATGAAAGCGACCGGCGGAATTTCATTAGCATTGAACGCCACCGGTCGAACTGTCCAAGTCGGCTGCTTGTCCAAGTCTCCATCTTTCTCTCTCATACTCCTTCCTTGCGGTGTATCCGCCTATCCATTTGGAAATGTCTCGCTTACAAGTACGCGCTACTACGACGAACTTTAAAAAGTTTAGATGTTATTTTTTCATAAACATTTTTTTATCTAGCATTGCGAAAAACATTAGAATTTTTAACGCTATCTCAAAGAAATCTAAGTAAAAATTTAGATTTATACCTTTAAACCAACTTTTTTAATTGAAATTATTTTTATATTTTTGATTAAACGTTGATAATACATTTTTGGCGATATATATATATATATATATATATATATATATATAAAATAACTTAGGACACAGGTCATCTATTACCTGCCTGAAGCAATCCAACCACGAGGGACGCGCAGGTGGAATGGTAGTAATGCGACATCGAATTATTCGTGGGATATCGCTCTCCCTCTCTATGCATCCTGCATGTAATCCTCTGTAATCGTGCATATAGTTGATGGGACATTAGAGATATAGGCGTCGCTTTATCGAAATCTGGTGTCCTAGATCATTCTTGGACACTTCAATCAGATTCGTAATTCATGTTTCAATTTTCATGAATTTCCAGAATGACAGAGATGCATGTGATAGAAATTTCAGATTAAATCCTGCGTTCTTAGAAAAGTTTACATTTACGATGTTCAAATAATAAAATTAAAATTTTTTTAAAATAGCTTATGACTTAATGAAAATTTATTATACTCATTGCTTTTTTTATTAATTAATAGTTTTGACTGATATTTGAGTGCAAATGAAATTATTATACTTTAATCAATGAACGTTTTTAAATTTGAATGTTCTTAATATTATAGTAATCGACACTTATAGGAATTATTTATTCAAATCGTTTATTTAAATGACATCTTCAAAAAAATTAAAAATTTATTTAAAATATTATTTGTGATACGAAATATTTGCATAATATCTTTAAAAAAACACAATATCCGAATGATGTTATATAATATCACATACATTAATAACGATTCTACAGTAAGTAATTGATTAATAATTTAAAAAATAAGCAAGAAATTGATCGACTTGATTGGCTTAGTGGGTAAACAAGAGGAAGGAGTTTCACGTTATCATATATTCGCGATAATACGTCGTATTTACTGATCAATGCCAATAAGCATAGCACGATTTGTCAGTCATGAAATATGATCAAATTCCATATTCGTGTTTATATTCAGTTTGCTTTGTTAATATATTATGTGTTAATATATTATAATAATATTTCTTTATTATATTAAAAATCTTTGTGAAGAAATTTAAGGAAAATTTAAATATAAACATATTTATAAGTAGGTTTACGATTTTTTTTATTAAATACAGCATATAAAATTTTGTACAAAAATTGATATTACATAAACATAATAACGAATTAATAATTTTTAACATTATTGACTTTTCGTAAAAAAGAGATATAATTAAGAGATAATTTATCTTTCGTAAAAGAGATATAAATAAGAGATAGTTAATCTTTTATATAGTCAAGTTCTTAAGCGCCTTTTCGGTATGGTACACCAGATTTTCTTTTTCCAATACTTTTTTAATGCTTTTTCCATTGCTTATAATATGCTTTTTATTAGTAATATATACATTTGCTTGGTACTATTATGTTTCTTAATGTCTGACGTTTTATACATATAATTGGAAAAAAATTCATCATTTACAATATTTTTATAATTTTTCATCTTTATATAAAGATTATAAGCAATCGATTTAAATTCAGATTTATATTTTATCATATTATTCTTGTAAAACAAAGCCGTTTTAAAAATCAAATATTTTAATCTTTATTATCTAATTTATTGTAGACTAATTATTCTCATTAGTTGTAGATTATCGATTTTGAGTCGATAAGACGTGGCTCAATCATCGACTCTCACAAAGTTTGTTCCGTACTTTTATATTATAAATGAACTATCTTGAGTGCGTAGAGACACTCGGTACTCTCGGTACTCCATAATATGCATCGAAGGATGCGATGTACGAAGGAGTTTGCGGCGAAATATAATGATCGAAATTCGATCATGCTTGGTCAAATTTTCTGGATAGTTGGCGAATCTATTGCGTTGAGCTCTTTACAGTTGGTCAGCGGATAGCGAAAAGATCTAATTTGCTGTGTGACACAAATAGAGGAAAGAGAGAAAGCGTAACATGTACGCTCGTGTCACCCTCCTTCCTTCACATATGTACGTGCACATGTAGAAAATTGAAACGGATTTGTCCGTGAATAAGAAATAAGAAATACCAAAGGAACAATTAGACTATTTTAAGATTTTTATTAGATAATTTTTTTATATTACGTATAAAAAATTAGATCATATAAAAATTAAAATTTTTAACATTGTTAAAATAAATTATTTATTGCACAAGAAATAAAAACAAATTAAATGAGATTTCTATCGAATTGAGATTGGTTTTAATCAATCTATATATAATATATATCTAATTATCTAATACATCTGATATTGACTCTTGTTTCCTTCATAATTTCATTTTGAAACAACGCTTTCCGTGAATATAAAACTTTGGTAAATCTATGAAGATGAAGCTTACGCTGCACTACATAAATACTATGCGCACAGATACTCGATGGATAAAACGGCTCTGTTGAGAGGGGATTGGTTGTGGAGGCAGGGTGGACGTTGTCAGTGCAGTGTCCTATCCAGCGCCCATTTCCAAAGTCCATTACGGATTCCGTGGAATTATGCCGATTAGCCCGGGATCCCGGAATTTACACCGGACTAACGCTCAATACTAGTCGCCGTGGCGAAATCTCATCTCGTGGAAATAATTAAAACCCGCACACACCCATCCGTGCCGCGCGGATTTGTCTCTGTCACTCCTCCCGTTAACTCGCTCTCTTGCCGGCTACTTGTCGCGCTCCGATCTCGGCGTCGTTGTCCTCGGTGGGCATCGTTTGCCATGAATGAGTAAGAGGCGGATTATAAGCAACGAGAGACGAGAGATGAGAGAGAACGATCGCACGCCGCTATGGATACCGCGAATGCTAATCGCGAATCACGCGGCAAGTTAGAATCGTGGAGGAAAAATCGAGGACGTGGCGAAAAAAGGGATTCCTGGTGAATATCATGACGCTGTTTTTTGTAATTATCCCTCTGAGTGCACGCGATTTTAAGATCATTAAAAAACGCTCGTTAAGAACTTCTCTCTAGGATTTCTCTTTACTTGGCAGATGCGTTTGAATTATGATCGTTAGTGGCAACTATTGGATTTAAGATTTTTTTTTGAAAATTATGCAAGTACGACTTAAATTTTGTAATAAATAATAAGAGATTATTGTAGTGTTGAGTATTTAGCAGCTAATCTTTCTAGTTAATTTAATAACTAGTCTTTCTCATATATTATCTTGTTTTTTTTTACAAGATGTCGGACGATAATTTGTTAAGTTTAAACAAAATTTTCACTCATCAAGGCTTAATTTAATTACGAGGAAGGATTTCAACTTATTGCCAAATGAAGAAACAGATCAAGAAAGGAGGACACAAGACTGCGTTCAATTAGAATAAAAATAGCAAATCCATAGAATAATTAAAACACGTAATAAAACGAAACATCATGCTAACAAAAAGCGCACTTGTGGCCAGCGTTTTTTACGAGCAGAACACCAACTTGTTAATTAAAAGACAACCGGTGGAGCGCGAGGCTCGCTTATCGGTTTGCGAGCTTTAATACGTTCGCACGCACTAGCGAGCTTTTAATCGCCGACTTGCCGCGGCGATCTTCGATTCCATTTGCGGATAAAACCGATTGCAAAGTAATCGGATAACCGATCACAGGCGAGCGACGGCGACGCGGCCAATGCGCCGTGCGATCGGGATATTGATCAAATATTTAATATCGCCCAGGGATCTGCGCACGCGGGTAACGCATTCCAGGCACAATGAACGGTGCTCATTAGCAGCTGGTTCGTTATTCAAAGTTTGACGTGTTCGATCTCTGAAGTTTGCGCTGTCGAAGGAAGTCCGCGGACGCGGAGAATATTTCCCCGCTTCACTTTGGAAACAAACGAACTTCCACCGTGGATTTTTATATCCTTTTATGAGTCCCACTTATAGAAGCATTCCTTCTTGGAGTTTACGAGTAGCTTGAAACTATCCAAAACAATTTCTTCGACTTCACGCTTTCGGTAGCTAATGTGTTGACATTTTCCCCGAACATTAACATTCATATATACATACAATTCGCCGCTGCGTATGCGTTCGCTGCATGCGAAAATTGTAAATTGAAACGAAAATGTAATAATGATATTATGCCTTACTAAGTTACGCTTACTAAGTTTCTCGCTCGAGTTACAGCATTCCGTAATATTTTTACATTTGTAAGACGCGCTTCACTATACATCGGTTTTCCATCAGCGATGCATCCTTTGCATTGTATTTTCGAGATTCAAGTCACTCAGCTGCCAGGACAGCGACATTAATCAATTTTATCATCGAGCGGTCGATTTCAGGCTGGATGCCGCATCAAAGGCTTGCGCAAATCCGATCAAACGGCGGTCCGCCCGTCCGCATTATATTAATTGGGCTCCGCACATAACACACAGCAATAACATTAGCGAAATAATATAATAACGCTATCGGCACTCGGCCACTAGGCTGACCGCCGTCGACATTATTTCATGACGTGAGGCAGCACAAACATATTTGCATAATATGTATACCACTATCACGCTTCCTTCTCTCCTCCGCAGCCTCCGCCCCAACTGGAAATTCGAAATACGGCTGTAATCAGCGAACGCCTTTCGTATCGATGATGCATCACAACACATGGAACGCGTGTAGCATGACGAACCAGCTTGATTGAAAGCTATTTCAATGTATGGGCTGTGTATCAGATCGTAGATACACGAAGTTATCTCGAGTATACTTTACCTTTGACGACGCCAAGATATAGTTTCTAAATATGCTTGAGTAGTCGATATTAATCATAATTTTTTTTCAATTTAAGAGACTCAAATAGGTTTGGTTACAAAAGTATACAATTCTAAATACAGTCGGGACGTAAAAACGAAGCTAGACATAACTACGCGAGACATTATTACCCTTTACTCTGCGAGGTCTTAAGGTACGTCACGACGCCGGTTTGGTTACTGTGCTTCACGCTTTATGAGTTTACACGCGCGGTAAGATTCGCGATAGAGCGCGGAGCTCACTTCGCTCCTCTTTACCTTGTCCGGGTTCTTCAGGTAATACCGTGCCCGTAATACCTGCTACTCTTGTGCCGTGCCGATAAATACCGAACTCCATGCTTATCATACGGAATAGATCACAGATCATGAGTACGGAATAAATACTAAAAATGAATTACAATGACTGTAATCTTAGTTGCGTAACCTTAGATCTATAGAATTAAATGTAATGAAGAATCCTTTACCTCAGTCTTACTCCGATATCGTAGCAAGAGATCTTTCGAAATCGCTTTTCATTCCAATTAATACGAATGGATATTCATTGTCCTCCATTGGGATTACGCAAAGTTTTTTCCATTATCTTATGTCCGATGCTACCTTACGTATGTTTAAAATATCTTACTTCTTTCTATTCTCTATACATAATTGTTATTATTTATTATTATTTTTATCAATAATAACACATTTGTTATTTATTATTTTTATTAATTATAATTAATATTTAATTATATACATACTATAATAATAATAAAATATTACAACAAACTTTATTATAATATTTTATTATTATTAATATATATATACATACATATAGTTAAAAGCATTCTACAATTATACAAGATATTCCAAAATTCACGATTTTATTATTACATCGAAAAAAACAGATTTGTTGAAGTATTTAAAAATTTAGCCAGATACAGATTTGAAAATAATTTTACTCGATCATCAAAATAATTATATAGAATGCTTAAACATCGATGATAAAAAGTTTTAACATTCTTCAACAATTTAACGTCCTACGTAATTATTTTGATGGTTCAAATAAAATTATTTTCAGATCTGTGTCTAAATTTGTAATACTTTAGCGAAATCATTCTTTTCGCATATCTAAATATTACTGGATATATCCTGAATAATTCTGCTAGTATCATTAAACGTGTGCAGCAACATGTAGATACGATTGGATATGTCGCCACCGTAAGCTATACGGTCCCTTATTGCAGACTGTTAGATGAAATATAAAAAGTTTCATCAACGTTACTTCTGGGCGCGAGAGAAAGTTGGAACACGAAATATGAAGCCGGAATTATTTCGCACTAAACGTCGACGTCGCGCAATTATACACATACGCGGTTATGTCACTGTGCTTGAATCGTACACAATATCCGATATTTGAGTTTGTGACGATGAGTGATCTATTTTATGAAGGAAACAAGGGAATTGCAAATATCGAAGTAACGAAAAAATTTTTTAGTTTAATCTCTTAGTAGAAAAAAAAACGATCTGATTTTAATTTATCAAAAACTGTTTACACTCGAACATAGCACGAACAATTTTTTTTAATTTGTTTTATTATGCGTGTTTTTTACATTGTAAATTAAAAATGGGAATGATTGATGAGGCAATTATTGCTCTATTTCTAAGAAAATATTTTATTTACTTATTAGATGTATAGAGTTGAGCGGAGAGGAGATATAATTTGAAAGGAGAAAACATAATATCCACGTATGTATGACAACTAAAAATTCAGTCTAATAAATAAATAAGTAAGCTGATAGATGATATGTCCGTAGAAGCTTTCCTTTTTTGCTGACATTCAGATTTATTTTTAGAAGATAAAAGATTAATCATATCAAAAAAATTGTATATGACAATATAAATAGAATAACAATTTTATATTTATCATGTGCTGATTTTGCATTGATTTCAACGTCAATTAATCGCAAATAAACTCTAAAAATATCGTTTAGAGTCGTCATATATCTTTAAAGCAATCCCTTATCTCTGAGCCTGTACGTCAGCTTGAATTCCGGAAAATTACTTCGTGTTCGGGTCATCTTTGATGCGATCGTCTCTATGGATATCCATTTACAATGATATCGATAGACACGGCCTCTTGCTCGGCTCAGAACACATAGGACGTTGAACTATGTCTGCGATCTATATTGGTGGTTCTCTTTACACAACATATCTACTCTACGAGGAATTTATTGATTTGGAGATGTGTATCTTTATGTTGTTTATATAAAATATTAGTATAAATATCGTACTTCTAATGTTTATTAAAAAAAGAAAACATAACATTTTGTTACTTCCTATTTTGTCAATAATATTGCTTCGATTTTAGTTTACTAATATTTCTATCGGATATTGTATATTACCAGCAAAAGAACATAAATTATAAATTAAATATTCGATAATTTCTAGCATCTTGTAGTTTAGTTACTGGTCATTAGCGTCAAGTTTGAGGCTGTTTAGCAAGAGCTGACTTCGCTTGCACAGGAATATGCTTAAAACAATACCTGCTTACACGCATAATTGACGGCGTCAAAGTTTTCCTTTATTCTGTTGATGCGCACATGAATACAATCGATAAGAGTTGATTACATCCTTAGGGGAAACTTCCTCAATATACTGATAAAGTATTTGAAGAGCGTCTGATATATCTGCGAGAACGATAATATATCTTACACAGAATTATTATTTGCTAAATAATGATTAAAATTTCTGATAGAAAGATTATCGAAATGCAAAAGTTTAATATAAACATAGTTTGAATTTCAAAATATAATAAATAAATAAATGATACAAATATTTATACAAAATAATCTTTTCTATAATAGCGTTAAAGTTTATAATAATACTATTTACATTATTACGTGAATTCATAAAGGTCATATGAATTCTAATAATTATAAATTTGAGAATGAGCTCTAATATATACATTAATTAATGTAAAATTAATTTAGTTATCAATGTATCTGTCAACATGTTTATGATTTAGTAATTGACAAGTGATGCATTTATTTATACACGATTATCTAAATTTGCTTATTTATGTAATCACTTTTTCTGATTAAACACGCATTTACATTTTAGTAATTTTAAAATCTAACAATATGTGATAATTTTGTAAAGAAAAATCTTATAATTTAGATATACATTTTTAAATTTAATAACATGAATATTATTAATAATTATACTTACTATTTTTGTAAAGTTGCCAAGGGTGTTTGCTAGATTTAACTGCGATCACATTCATAGAATTTCATTTTAGCGATCCGAAGCGATGCACATGTGGCATCGCTTTGATATCGAAATCTATGTATCTGTTCAAATCGTTGTTTGTCCGCTGCAAAGTTTATCGGTTTCTCAGCAATTTCTCAAAGTTGCCGCTGTGTTCGAGCGCAGCAGCGTGTGCAGCATCATCTCTGCCCGCCTTCCTCCGTTCCTCGCCTTCTCTCGATTCCGTCGCAACCCCCGGCCTCTTCGCGACCCTGCGGAATTCCTTTGGAAACTTTCCGATATTCATATCTGCCCGCTACTACATCAAAAATTCCAAGCTCGCCCCGCTCAGCCTGCGAGAGTTCTCTCTCAGTTATAAAGGATTCGCAGCCACTTACAATATCAGCTCGTTCTTTCCCTACCATTTCATCCTCTCCTAGTATCCACTTCCTAGTATCCCTTTCCAATATGCCCCTTCGTTCCTTCTCTCCACTTTCTCTTTCTCTTTCCTTCTCTCTCTATTTATCTTCAATACTTCTAGTTCGTTCACCATCATCGATGTTCGAAAGGCCCTGCCTTCTTCGTCCTTTCTTCGGCATTCGCCTTACTATCAGCACTCGCCTTTGCACCACGGCTACGGTCACCCTTCTCGGCATTTTCTCGCTGATCTGGATTAACGAGGTAACTCTTTTTCTGTCGACTTCTCGGAGGAGTCCGAACTACGACCCATCCAGCTCGTTCGTGACTCGCCTCGAAACGAGGCTAGTATGTTCGTATCCGAAGAGAGACAGATCCTGCGGCTCACCCTCGTCGGCTGTCTGAGTACTTTCGATTCCTTGGTGGAATCCAATCGGGAATCTTGGAAAACAGCTTGGGTTATCACGAATTCATGTCTGTGATTATGTATGTGAACTGAAGATAATAAATTGTGTAATTGTGTATACACTCATATTAGGTTGTTCTTAAATTGAAAGTTAATCTTTTTTCTCAGCTATACATATTTTGACAAATCAAAGCATTCGCTATTTCTGAGATATTCTAAAAATATTCTGGAATTGCTTAGTACAAAAATATTTTCTCACTAAGAACCAAACAGGGAGAAAGAAAAAGTAATCATCGGATATTGTCTTAGCAGAAAGAGTGATTTAATTGGCGAGGTATTTAATATCGAAACTTAAGAGATTTTATAGACTTAAGCATCAAGAGCGTAGATTGGTAACAAAAGTTTGTTGTTCAATTAATTTGTAATGGATCTCGCTTAAACGGTAACTTAGCTAGAGACCTCATTATCAAGATACTTAAAGTTACAAACTAAAAAGTTTCAACAAATTGGATGGTTTCACGCGAATTTTTGCCGAGAAGCGTAAGCTCTTGTATCTCGCACACTCGCACGTATCCCACTGTAATGAATGCCGAGTAGATTTATCGTTCCCGCGGAGCTCGTCGTCCTTAATTAATGACCGGCCGCGCGGAGCTCGTCGTTTCGTCGTGGATTAATTCGCCTCGAAGTGTCTACTAATTATCAATGGATTCGCGTTGCGCGTTCGTCACGGCATCGAAATTCCAGCTAGAGGTGCTGTACCGCAAATCCGCGAGTGCACGCTAGCACTAAGCGCGCGTATGCACGCGGATTTCTCGCTCTTGCGTATCCTGCGTGATCGCAGAAGCGAGAAACAGGATTGACAGGAAGGAGGAGAGAAGCGCGATCCGCGAACTCATTGAGCATGAACGGCCAATCGTTCGCTGCACGGAAACCGGTTGCGGTGTAAACGTCACGTTCCAGAGGGCGTCTACAATAGCTCATTAAATTGAATAATCATCGAGGGCCCGCAGGTACGCTGTACCTGCAATTTACTTGCTCATTGGGCGCTAAGCTCGAAAGCTCGCTCGAAAGCTCGCTCGAAAGCTCGCTTGGATGTAACGTATCTGTTACCCGCGCCTCACATTACACTCATGCTCTTAATTTTGGACTACATTAATCCATAATCCAAAATCGAGAATAATAAGAATATTCTAATTTATTTGTTTCTTATTTTCATTAGCTATTTGCCATATTTTTGATTTCTTATTATATAATATTAGAAATTGATTTGTAATCTTTTTAATAATTATGATTGATATCAATTTTTAATAATGGTAATGATTTATCTCTAGAGAGAGAGAGAGAGAGAGAGAGAGAGAGAGAGAGAGAGAGAATGCGATTACAATTTTTAACAGACCATTTCCAAGATTTTTAATAAATTTAACAAAATTTACGTTTTATATTTATCTTAGTTAAAAAACTATACATAATAATAATGTAATAAAAATTAAATTAATTATTGTATAAATATGCAAATTAAGATAATTTAATTAAAAATTTAAGAATAAAATGTGGTTTTTTTATATATGTATTCT
>Ga0157362_1000860_pt1 | contig 11542 bp, 6 predicted proteins | sample AttlaeALBM3_FD_111480 | JGI IMG/M metagenome (GOLD analysis project Ga0157362, IMG submission 111480) | Fungus gardens microbial communities from leaf cutter ant in Ribeirão Preto, State of São Paulo, Brazil - Atta laevigata ALBM3 | ecosystem: Host-associated > Fungi > Mycelium > Unclassified ... | reverse complement strand
TTTTTCAACTACTTCTTTTTCTTATAATATTTCTTTAATCTAAAAAATGTTAATACTTTATAATGCTTTTGACAAAAATAGAAAACATGTTTTTGTCCCTATTAATGAGTTCTCTAAACGGCAATAGTCCTATTAATGTGTCTTCCAATTTGTGTGCCTATCTATTTGATTCATTTTAACATATAGTTTCTAAAATAGGTAATAAATTTAAGCTAATTGTTTATGTTAATATATTACATAAATCATTATTTCAATTATATTTATTTCAAAGTACACTCACACGTTCTCAGCTCCAATATAAGACACATCAATAGGGACAAATTTAAAATTTTGCTGTACGTATTATTGGATTCACATAAATTTCTCATATTGAAAAATATTTAAAATACTTTAATACTCAAAAAATAAAATATTATCTTCGGTATCGTATGCATTAACAATTTAACTTAAGGAAAACAAAATATTTTTTCTTATTTATTTATGCAAGTTTTCTTTGACTTATCGAAATACAAAAGGGACACATAGGGACAGGTATAGTAATTGGGACAGTTATCTTACATAGTCTATATTGTTTACAAAAGACAATGTAAACATCATATAGATTTCACGTAAATAATCCGTGTAGACATAATCTGAAAATTTATGGCACAATCTTGTGCCGTAATAAAAACAGATGAAGTCTGCGAGATTTGATCCTCATTATTATAAAAATGTTAATACTCAAAATATGTGAATTGATTTGTATTCAATTATATTAATTATCAGTGTGAACCAATGTATTGCACTAGTTTTCTCAGAAGAAAATATTATTTATCTCCAAACTTCTTTATCACCCTATAGTATGTATTGCTAGCACTTGTCGACTTGTCCCACTACTCTCTACAATCCCCCACCACGTGCTGTCAGCATGACAGTTTCGTCTGCAATCCGGCAGCTCCTTTTTAGAGACAATTCCAGAGACAATTCGCGATCGTTCGTCGATTTGTTCGCGTGCTAGATACGGGTCGTCCGCAGGATAGTGCGAAATTCTTGGTGCGATTTCTCGGCTCCGTGATCACGACACCGCAACTTCATATCATTAAATGGCAACGACGATAGAAAACGGTGACACGCTCGTCATTTGATCGTCAAAGAATCCAATGTCGCGCGTTGTCATGAACGTGGCAATAGCATTTGAGCTATAGACCCGTCAAGGCTTTTTCTCCCTCTCTCTTCCTCTCTGGTTATTTCTCAGTGATCTCAGTCTCTCTTTCGATTGCTTTCGGTTCCTTTCATGGCAAATGGTTCTTCGTGATCGCGGACCATCGGCGGATTCACGAATCCTCTTTGTGCGTTGTCGCTCACAACAACGCGGTGTTTGTACACGCGATGGACGAGGATAAACACCTGCACGCGACACGACCTCATTAAAGACTTTGACTTGTGTGACGGTAATAATTCGCAAATACAACAGAGATCTCCAAAGAATTCACCGCGATCCCCGCGCGTCCACTGACGTGGAAAATTGTCGCCTCCTCGACAAAAATCGTGTTGAATGCAAATATAACGCAGGTTTGACGACGAAGGTGGACAAGCAGACAACATAACGTTAACGTCGTACTGTCTTCGGTTTGTTTATCATCTTGACTGTGTTCAGTGTTTGGGCGCTCGCGCGTTATAAAGTTGTGTTCTGATATGTATATATTATACTGCCAGTACTGAACTGCAGTATAGAATTATATTATACGTAAAGCAATGTCTACAATGAGTAATCTTAAGCTTTAAACTTTAAGACTATTAGTGCTTTCCAGCAAGATGCTTTCTATTTGGTGACATAAATTGACACAGGTTGACAAATGTTGTTTTTTTGTTATTCAATGAATGCGAAAAAGGAACGATGCTTATAAAAAATTGTATCATTGAATAGAAACCACCCACAGCGTAACCCAATGATTACTTCATCTTTGTTTAACATTGACAAACAAGGATTCATTGTATATACAATACATGTACACTATTAATACGTTCCATTTTCATTCTCACACGCTGTAAGCCTCAATTCATTCTTGTCTATCAAATATCAAACAAGAACTAATGATGCTTACAAGTGAACATTGGTGTCTTCCATTTAATGACACAAGTTGACACAAATATCATTCTGTCTTTGTTATTCATAGAATGCAAAGAAAGAAAGAATAACATTTGTGTCGACTTATGTCACTAAATGGAAGGCAACCATTGTGTCATCTCTGTCTCTTGTTGGAAAGCATTCTATGATATATCAAAAACTGAAGCAGTAAGCAAATTATAACATTTTGAATTTGCAATTATGTTATTGCCTTATAGCCTTTGTTGTGATTGGGTGGCCAATTTGCTTATTGCTTAAGTTTTTTGTGTGTCATAGCTTTTAAGCAATAAAAAATTAACTAATCATCGATTATTCTCATATTCCACTATGATTAGTCAATTTCTTTTTCAAAGCTTAAAACTTAAGTTTTATACACAATCAATAAAAAATAAAAGTTCATAACTGGATCTTTGATACTTAAATAATTCCCGTGAATTTATATATGTAAGTACATGTATGAACATACATATATACTATATTTGACCTATGCGCCGAATTAAGTTTTTTCGAACTTAATTCGGCGCTTAGTTTAAATGACTATAACTAGTATATATGTATGCACATATATAATATATACAAAATTCACATGAAATTATTGAAGCATTAAAGATTCAACTTCAATTATTATGGACTTTTATTTCTTATTGGTTGTGTTTTTATAGGATCTAATAAGATTCTTAGGTCCTGCGCACAATAGGAATAAGGAATTAAGGAATAAAGAATAAACGATTTTAACCTATCAGAAATATACGGTTTCTGATAGGTTGAAATCTTTTATTGTGCGTATGGTCTTACTGTTCAAGTTTTCCATCTTAAAATCTTATTAGATCATTGAATTATAAATTTCAGTACTGGTAGCGTGTATCAGAACACAATTCTGAACTTCTACCTTTTTTCTACAAGTAATAAGTGATGACAATAGTTTTGTGTATAGTGACCCTCTTTATGGCCGATTTCTTTATCTTTAGATAACTTTATGAGAAATTTCTTGAATAATAGATAAATGAGATATTTAAGAGATATCCGGAAGATATCTCATGGATAAAATTATCAGCAACTTATCTGAAAAATTAGCTATCAGATCATGAGTCAGAAATCTATCTAATGCTCCGACTCTTAGGCTATATCCACACAAACTTACATAGTCGCATAAACGTATACATAAAGAAAATTATCCAATCACATTTTACATGCTTTGTAAGAGAAATGCAATTGGATAATTTTTTTTATGCATGTTTATGCGGCTATGCAAGTTTGTGTGGATATAATTAATGACAGTTTAGTGTTGTTATCGCTATGTTCCAAAATTTACTACCAGTACTACAAAAATCTATATAGTTTATGTCACATGCATTATAGATTTTCAGGCAGTAAATTTTAGGACACAGCCTTTATTGTTGATGCGTAGCTTTTTATATTTCATCATATTTATCAGATATTATATTGTAATATCTTATACTATAATATCTGCACAATGATAATACAACGATCCTGAACTGTCATCAAGAGGAAAATAAAAATTGTTCAATTTTAAGCAAAATCGTAAGACTAGTAACTTGTTCTCGTAAAACTTACTATTGATATTGTAATTCTATTTATATATGTATCGTAAGATCATTCGTACGATCATTCAGTAAATATCTACGATTTCTCGTATAAAAACTTATGATTAGTTCGTAAAGGTGGTGCATAAAATTATAAACTCTTATGTAAAATTCTGACTAAAAAATTCAAGTCTTACGAGAACATATCACTAATTTTACGATTCTGTTTAAAACTGATCAAAAGAAATGAGGTTTACAGCGCGCGAGCGCTTAAACCGAACGCAATTTAGCTCCAATATAAATACTCCAATATAAATACTCAGTCAAGAGCGATATATTCTGACAGCGTATGAAATTTCATCTAGATTTGTTCGCGACGGGACACGGGATGCTCGCCAGAGTCAGAATCTCCGAGAGTCTCCGGAGAGTCTCTTCGAGCGTCTCTCGCGCGCGCGATCGATATTGCCCTTGAACTAACGTGTCGCGCCTTATTATAAACGCGCGCGTGTGCTAATTATCGAATCGGAGTTGCAGTACACGCGTCGCGCGTATCACACATATACGCACGCGAGCTCGTCCTTCGCGCGTATATTTATATCGAGGCATGCAATATCGAACTCAAAGCAGACGCCTCCGACAGCTTGCGGAGGCGCATCCGCATTTAGGTGCGTGGCCTCGTGACCTGCAATTTTCGCGCCGAAGCTGAGGCTTGACAGTGCGAAAACATCACTCTTGCAAGTGTATGTGCATGTGCGATACGTTTGTACGTTCGTCCGTCCGTCCGTCCGTCCGCTTGGCCGTCAGTCACATCGTCCATATAGTGTTTCTTCCATCATGAGTGTCTGCTGTACGACGTGAAGTGTAGCAATCGGCCAACCTTTTCGCTTCGCCGTGAGATTAGCTGCTGGCGCATCCGCTGCCGGAGTTCATCTCGGATGTTTTGGTAGCTGACTTTGTTCCCTTTTCTCTCTCTCCGTAACGGAAACGTCGGGTAAAAATCCATCGAGCATCCCGCGTCGCGCCGAGAGGGATTCGGACGTATACGCGTCATAGTTGATCCCGCGACGACGATCACGCGCGCGCATCTATAAAGACAGCCGCTCCGGATGCTGTTTCGGGCAGCGTCGGGGAACAATGATGTCACGTACGGAGACATAAGCCGTTTCCTCGCGGCAGGTGCGTCTGGATCTTCGGAATCTCGCGCGGAATTACGCGCGCCTTTCTGTTCGCTCTTCATTCTCCCTTCGCATTCGCCAAATATGATCCATCCCGCAATATTTCTAAATTCCGTCGAATACACGTAAAAATGTAAATCCCTGCCGCGATCGTTGATATTCTACATCGTATTAATATTTAAATTTAAATTTCTTCTTCCTAAAGTGACTACGTTTATATCGTATTTAGGACAGAACATTGATTGGATCAACGCAGCACGATTTCCTTGGGAGCTTCTTGCAGTCGATGCTACGTCCATAGGAACGATCCGATAGTTTACTCTGCTCGAGAAAGAGGATAAAAGAAACGTCAGTGCAGAAGACTCTAGAAGCGCGCTAATTGAAACAATGGATTCGGAGGAGGAAACGCTTTATGATGATGTTGACTCCGGCAATGAGTCCAGCGGCGATGACGTTGATTTTGCTATGGAAATAGAGTCTGGTAATCCACGGGAACGAGCTACCGATGTCGATGAGTATCCCTTTGAAGTACTTTCCACAGAAGAAATTGTACAGCACATGGTTGACTCCATAAAGGAAGTCAACACTGTTGTCGAAGTAAGTTTCATAATTTAAGGATAAATTACAATAAAAATTCCAATTCAAGTCCTAGGGAATAAATCAATTGAATGTATCAAGTGCTCTATCTGAGCCAGCATGGAGTGTAAGAGTACAATTTCTTATTTTATTTAAAGATGTATATAATACAAAGATGTATATAAATGTTTCGATCCGTGTTTTGTAATTCGCAATCTTTAATTACAATTATGGTGTGTCGTATTTACATAAATGATCAGATGAATATTCTTGATGCAAAGGAGCTTACTGAAGAATATATTCTAATCATTTATGTAAATGACATCGTAATTGTAATTATTATAGTTTGTGTATTACTTATACTAAGGAGGATCCAAAACGGATCAAAACGCATTTATAAGTATTATATACACTTTTAAATAAAAGACACTTTTAAATATAAGAAATTGCATTCGTATACTTGTGCTGGCTCAAATAGGCTTTATATATTCGATTGAGTTATGGATAAAATTAAGTCTATTCTTTGTTGGATAAACTAGTATACACTTGTCGCACTTAAAATGAAATAGATACATATTTGAAGTTTGACAAAAATGAGATGGAAAGTTTTAGGAGTCTAGTGTAGGCTAGGTATTACATTTGTTTGGTATTACGTTTGTTGTATGATAAAGATTTTAAAATTATTGATTGGTTATAGAATAAAGAGATCCGACAACTTTTCTTTCTTGCAGCCAATCAATAGGCTTTATCATATGATAAATGTAATATCTGCCTAGTGCAACGACGAAGTGACCCTAATTCTACGTTATCCTCCTATAGTATCTTCGCTTAATTATAGAACTTGTGCATTGTTTAATAGAAAGAAAAATTTCAAGGTATATATTATTTACTTTTTACCCATTTTATTATATTGATTAGATGAGCAAGACAGCATTAAATCAGATCCAATCCTATTTTTTTGGATATCTTCAAAATTTATCTTATCATAGGAAGGTTAATTGTAAGCTAATTGCAAACTTGTCATCGACGATCGATCTAAAGCGTTAATTTTTAGATTAATGTTGTAGAATGGCTATTGGAAAGCAAACTTGTGATCTAACTTGCAACTAATGTAGAATCAGAAGATCAATTGTGTCTTGAAACGAGAAAAAAATTATACAATATTGTCCAATGAAATTATAAATATTCTGAATTTATTAACTTTTGTAATTTTTATTTAATTTTAAGATACACAATCGATCTTTAGAATGAGATACAATTAAAAAACACAGGTAATAACAATTCCAGAAACCATGTAATGGTTCATCAGAATACATGATTTTTGATAGATGAAATCTGTTTTTTCCCCTGTTCCCATTGCCTATGTTTTTTAATTGTGTTTTAGATCTTTTGCTTTTCTCAAAATAAGTTGTAGATAGACAACATTATATCTACTTATCTGTATCTACTGTGTTGATTTGTAGATACCAGCTACTACCACACGTATTTTATTAAATCACTTTAAATGGGATAAAGAAAAATTGATGGAACGGTTTTACGACGGTGATCAGGAAAAGTTGTTTGCCGAAGCACGCGTCATTAATCCGTTTAGGAAGGGTCCTTTAATAAGCAGAAGCCGATCCTCCCAAAGTTCGTTAGTAAATGTACGTATAGTTTATTTCAATTATATTTTGTTATCGATGAGTCACTGCAAAAATTATGCTTTACCTATTTTTATAATACAGCCTAAAAGACCGACAAACGGAACGGAGGAATGTGGTATCTGCTTCATGATCTTGCCATCCTCAGTAAGTCTATGTTATCAACTATTTAAAAAATAGTAATAAAATAAAATAAAATGCTTTATAAAAAACATATGATAAAAATCATTAGATGATGACTGGTCTGGTATGTGGACATCGTTTTTGTACCGGTTGTTGGGGTGAATACTTGACAACTAAGATCATGGAAGAAGGAGTTGGACAAACAATAGCATGTGCTGCTCACGCGTGTGACATTTTAGTCGACGATGCCAGTGTTATGCGACTTGTCAAAGATTCCAAAGTTAAATTAAAATATCAACATTTAATCACCAATAGCTTTGTCGAAGTAAATATTTGACGAATGTAATTAAATTTATTGGATGTTATTAACGTTTCACATATCTCTTCTTTGTAGTGCAATAGGTTATTAAGATGGTGTCCTTCTCCCGATTGCAATAATGCCATTAAGGTGCAGTATGTAGAAGCGAGACCAGTTACTTGCAAATGTGGACATATCTTCTGTTTCCACTGTGGCGAAAACTGGCACGATCCTGTAAAGTGTCATTTACTCCGCAAGTGGATCAAAAAGTGCGATGATGATTCTGAAACATCAAATTGGATCGCTGCTAACACAAAGGAGTGCCCCAAGTGTAATGTTACTATCGAAAAAGATGGCGGATGTAATCATATGGTTTGCAAAAATCAAAATTGTAAAACTGAATTTTGTTGGGTATGTCTTGGACCTTGGGAACCGCATGGTTCTAGCTGGTATAATTGCAACCGTTACGATGAAGAGGAAGCTAAAGTAGCCAGGGATGCGCAAGAAAAATCCAGATCAGCTTTACAGAGATATTTATTTTATTGCAATAGATATATGAATCATATGCAATCACTAAAGTTTGAAAGTAAATTGTACGCTAGTGTAAAAGAGAAGATGGAAGAAATGCAGCAACATAACATGTCATGGATTGAGGTATAATGATAATAATATAATAATAAATAATTACAATAATTTTAAGTTAGTTGAATTAAATTTATTGTACTATTATATATTTTATGGATGCTGGATAATCAGTAATTTTATGATCCCTAATATATTTTATATATACAATAATAAGATTGGAAACAAGACCGTGAATATATTATCTAAATATGAGAAACGCTATTTGACAATTAAAGTTAAATATTAAACTAATACATATACGTATTCTTTAAATGACTTTATCTTAGAAATATGATTGCGTATCATTACTATTGAACTTTCAACATAATTTATCTAAAATATTATCTTAATCCCTCCAAATTATATACATTTTAAAACCCGTAAAGAATTTATTACGAAAAATATTACGTCGGGACTCGAACCCGGATCTCTAGCATTTCATGCGAGCATTCTAAGGGCCTCTTTCGCTAACTCCGATTAATGCTAATTGATAATTAACTCAATTATCACAATTACCAACTTGATAACTAAACACAGTTTATCTCAGAAGAGGAAGAGAGAGGAGACTATTGATACATTAAACTGCTATTAGCACTTCTGGGAGTCATAGATTAATTTAACCAAAAGTTGATGAAAGGGGCCCTAAACTTTTAGAGCAATATTCACTGAGCAATATTCTTTGCAATAACCAATATGTACAGAAAGTTATGCATTGAAAGGCGAGTGTGTATAAACAATAATAAGAATAATATTTACATATACATATGATTAATAAAAGTTTCAATGACTAATTTTATCGCATTTAGATAATAAATCTTTACAAATAAAGATTTAGTATATTGGTATTTTTTTAATGATATAGGATGCTTTCTGTTTAGTGACAAGTCGACAAATATTGTTCTATCTATGATGCAGTTCTATCTTTCTTAGCATTTCATGAAATAATAAAGACAGAACAATACCTGTGTTGACTTGTATCACCAAAGCTTATCATAATCTAATAATTTAAAATATTGTAAGTTGATTATAACAAGTTGATTATAACAAGAATTATTTATTAAGAATTATAAACTAAAAAAACATTAACAAAAATTGTTAATAGTTGATCGAAAATTTTTGGTAGTCACTGTACATACATTATTTATCAACATTATTTTGTAATATATCAAATTACTCTCTTTTCAGGTACAATTTTTAAAAAAGGCAGTTGATATTTTGTGTTCCTGTAGACAGACTCTTATGTACACTTATGTTTTCGCATATTATGTGAAAAAGAACAATCAATCTGTGATTTTTGAAGATAACCAAAAAGATCTGGAGAGTGCCACAGAGTGCCTCTCTGAATATCTTGAAAGGGATATCACGAGCGAAAATCTTGCAGACATTAAACAAAAGGTTCAGGATAAATATAGGTAAGAATTATGCATTATTCTAAAAAAATGAGATATTTTGTTTGTATTCATGTCAAAATAATATTACATTTGTGTGTGTGCTTTTAAAGATACTGCGATAGCCGAAGAAAAGTGCTTTTAGAACATGTCCATGAAGGGTATGAGAAAGAATGGTGGGATTACAAGGAATAGAGGATTCTTGCTAGTTTCATTTTTTTGGGGTGATACGAGTCCTCTTCCTTCCCACCTCTGCCCCAACTGTGATAAACCAAGAAAGAGTTAACAAGAGACAAAAATGGAGCATGTCACAAAGTGATGAACGTGTTGTATGCACTTTATATATAATATGCTCTGTGGCACAACACCTATAATGTCGTTTATGATTAATATTGAACTCAAATTATTAAAATTCAATCCGATCACAAACAAGTTGATTGGACAATATTTTGATTTGCGCTTGCTGTGTATTGTACATCATTGTAGATTCTTGATTCTTGATAAAAATGTCCCATTGTTTTAGGAAATCTTAAGAAAAGTTATATTCATTAAGACGAACGTGTGTCATTATTCGCAATATATTTAGCATGTTGCGATGTAAATGTGACTTCGCTAAAAATTTACTATTTTATTTAGCATATTTTACTGATGTTAGGCGAATTGAAAGCTTTTGAATCCTGAAAACTTATTTTCTTCCTTCTTTAATATTTTAAGGATAACTGTTTAAAATAAGTTAGGTGCAATTCAAATAAATTATCCCAACTGTTTTATTCTATTTTGGACCACAATACGTCCAGGCTACAACTGCCAATGTTTAAAAACACTAAATTATCTATATGCATATCGTCAGTTCTATGTATTCATGTTTGATAGCTCTTCTCATTCTTGCTTGTGTACTGAAAGATGCTTAAATACAGAATATGTTCCATTATCGTAAAAATGTAATTCTGCCTTTTTTTCTGTATATATTTTATTTTTTTTACAAATAAATTATTTACAATATCAATTATATTCATATTGACATTGTGCAGATTAAAGGGGGCCAAGTTTGTGATATCTTTCACATGTACCATATTCCATCTCTGCATGTAAAAGTAGAACACTACAATTATTGACTTGCAAGAAAACTGTTACCATTTTTTCTTTTTGTAAATTAATATTTTATATATGTTGTAAATTTTTTATCTTACATTATTGTGTCTCGATTTTTAATACTTTATACATATGCGTATGTGATAATATAAGTATATAATTAAGATCTACATAAATTTTATTTAGTTATTTTCCAATTTAATTAGAAATATTTTTATTATCATGTTTTATATTGTTATTTTATTAGCTCAGTGTTTCTTTTTTTATTTAATCTGATTGCTATCTACATGTATAATGCTGACGATATGTTTAGCTAACTAATTGAAGGTTAACTACAATAAGATAATTACTTATAATTGTCAATATAAGTGGCAGACGAAATGAGTTTTCCGTTTGTACAGTTAATATAGTATATATATATATCCACACACAAATGCATAATACTTAAACATAGTAATATCAAATAGCAAAATAGATATCTAATTTTGAAGATTTATTGAACCGAAATTGTTGATTCTTACTATTATGCACATTAGGATCTGAAGTAAAAGTTGAAATGCAGTTGTTTTCTGTACAGTCGCAAAATTTGACTAGATATAAGGAAATTGTTAGATATACTCGCCAGAATTTCCCCTCTAGTTTATGATTTTATAATCTATATTCATTCAATTCAGTAAACTACAACGGCGTATTAAAGAACTTTATCCTGTATAAAAAAATAAAACTCGTAAATGTTCAAAATTTCTTGTATATGACCCAAACTTGAACTTTTAGGCCAAGTCTTCGTATTCATGAAAAAAAATGTGTGGCATATATGAAATTAAAACGTTTAGCTATCAAACTATCAGACATATCTGAAAAAGCACCGTAAGTAGACAATTAATTGGATTTTAATTGGAATAGATTACAAACTTGTGTCAAGAATTTCATTATCCATTCATATTTAGTATTTATGAGTATTTTAATGGCAAAACT
>Ga0157362_1000859_pt1 | contig 11547 bp, 10 predicted proteins | sample AttlaeALBM3_FD_111480 | JGI IMG/M metagenome (GOLD analysis project Ga0157362, IMG submission 111480) | Fungus gardens microbial communities from leaf cutter ant in Ribeirão Preto, State of São Paulo, Brazil - Atta laevigata ALBM3 | ecosystem: Host-associated > Fungi > Mycelium > Unclassified ... | reverse complement strand
CAAGTAAAATTTGTAAAATACAATATACTGTCTATTATAAATTCTTAATCTTTTTCTTTATAAATAATTATAGTAATAGTCACACTGTTTGTTAATTTATAATATTCAGATGTCATTCTTATGAATTAAATTTAAATATTACATTTGTGCCCTTTCCGCACTAATTTTTGTAGTATTCTGCATGACTGCATGTGTTGTGTGTATATATAATACATGTAATACATAATCTAAAGGATTTATGGAATATTTACAATATGTACATGTTAATAACGATGTCGTTCAAAATCACTCGATAATTTTTATTCCTTTCTTGTCATTATTAATGATCAATTTATCATTTTTTTCTTCTTCCACAGGACACACTACTATTTCGCGAAGAATGAATATTTCATTCTCACCCTAAAACTTTCTGGAAATAACTTCATTCAACTTTGAATTTTCAGCGGATTATAATGAATAATGGTAAAAAATGGTTCTGGTCAGATCTTTCACCTTATCATAGACGAAACGACCGTTATGTCTTCATTTAAAGTTTTTACGATCATACGTCGTTGCATACAAATCCAATTAAACTGAAAACTAATTACAGAAAAACTTACAACTCTTAAAAAATAGGCTCCGCCATGTTACTATGATTCCATTCGCTTTACACTTGGCCAACCTTAGATTTGCCTCTGGCGGCGTAAGAAGTGCAAGGATTACAGAACAACTGTTTGCTTTAGAGGTCGAAGAGGAAGACTCTATAGTTTTTTATTTCCACGTGATATACGCACTAATATCCTTGAAAAGTTAGATCATCCAAAGTTCGTGTTCTACTTCGTGCGTCTACGTTACCACTTTTCCCTCTGCAGCAAAAGTTGCGATCTTACCTGGGCACGCTCCCCCTACCTAATGATTTAGGGTTGGCCAAGCTCTCACTCATGCTACGAATCGAGATCGTCCTCTCTCTGGCTACTAAAGTAAGATACCAAGCCGCCAAATTCGCCGGTCCCATGGTCTTCATCATTCGGATGCGATTGTTGCGGTGGCGCCTGAGGCGGTCCTTGAATCGGTGGTTGGTTGTCTGCCGGCGAGGAGAAATGCTCCGAAGGATACGGTGAACTCTGGTAGGCAGCTGCATCATCCGCTGTAGACATTGGCGGAGGTGGCGGATAGGCACCGTAGTGATAATTGGGTGGCGGAGGCGGATGATACGGTGAAAAATTACCGGGCGGTCGATTGGGAGGTGGTGAAGGTTGCTGCATATTGTGATTTACAGGCGAGGCATTAGTAAACGGCGGCATCTGATGCCTGGGTCCCATAGGATTCTCGGCAAACCTAGCCATTGGTGGACCACTCCGCACATATGGTGGGGGTGGCGGTGGCGGCGTTGGACCACCCTTGGCCAGTGGGCTACCGGCCGACGGTGGAATCATCGCCGGTCCGCCGGGCGTCAAGGGCGAACTGCGATCTCTATTGGTAATGGAAATCGGTCCACCACCCGATGGGGATGGGTCCATTGGATGGTGTGGCGTATGATACATTTGCGGCCCGGGTACTCGCATACGCATTGGTGGCGTGCCCGATCTGACCGCGGCAAAATGCGGTGGTATAGATGATTGACCTGCCTGTCTATAAGGGGATGGGATCCTGGCACGTGGTTGCATCTCGTATCCCGTTCGTGGACCGCCCATTATCTGTCCACCAGCGTTGGGTCCACCGAAATATTTGTGGCCCATCGCTGCCGCCGCCGCGGTGAATGACTGTGGAGTGCTGGAAACCGGTTGGGACTGAAGCATTCTTGTGATGACGGAAGACTGTTGACCGGGTAGCGATGGATAAACTGGCTGCGAATTTGGCGACTGTGTCGATGGAGGGCCTGGTGTAGGTACGGTACTCGCTGGTGGTGTGGAGGGCGCCGAACCAGATGTACTACTACCTGGCGTAGGAAGAACGTTTGGTATATCATTCTGTTTCATGTCTGAATTCGAGTCAGTACCCATGCCGATCAAACCAACTTCGGCCGCGGCTTTAGCTGCCGCTTCCGCGGCTCTAGCCGCTTCCATTGCAAGAGTCTTCTTGCCTTTACCACGACCTCGTCGTTTCGGCTTCACTGGAGTGCCATCCGGATTGAAAAGTTGTCCATCCGGTCCAGTCATAAGAGGCATGTGTCCTCCTTCAATACTCCTATCTGTTTCTGACGTCAGACCCGTAGATAAGATACCAGGATTCATGTTGTGTGACATATTACTCACGCCATCCGGCGTGCCAACTCCACCGATGGCCGAAGCCGGCGCGATGCCCAGATTTGATGCACCATCTCTGCGCATCTGTTCAGCAAGGATCTCGGCTTTGCTACGACGTCCACGTTTCTTTTTCTTGGGCACCTCACCATCCGTTCCTTCGGGTGCGTTGGGATCTCTCTGCCTCTCTGCCGCCAATATTTCCAGAGCCTTCAAACGGGCTTTTTCCAACTTCTTAGCTTCTCGTTCCTCCTTTTTCTTCTTTTTTGCTATTTCGATTGCCGCTAGCTCCAACTGTCGACGTCCGTACTCTTCATCCATCATCATCTGCTCGAGTTGCTCATCGTCTAGATCAGCCAGCTCTCCGGCACCAAGACCTGTTAATGAACCTTCAGGAACGTCTCCGGTAAATGAACTTGCTACTGACATCGTCGTGCCTGCCAGTCCTACATTATCTGGAAGATTCTCATCAATTTTAGATGCTATGTCACTAATAGGATTGTCCATAACTGCGCCAATCATGTCTCCATCCATGTCATCCTTCAACTTTTGCTTACGTCCTCTGTTCTTGCTTCCTGGCTTCGGTCCAGGTTTCTTTCTTTGCTTCGGTACATCATCAGATAATGACTTACGTTTTGCTGCAGGGCTTTTACTATTACGTGATTTCTTTGTCTTCAATGACTTCTTAAATTTTAGGGCATCCTTCTTAGGAATATAATTATCTCCTAAAACATCAATTAATATCTATAATTGTATAATCATTATTATTTATATTTGTACATTAGATGAAATATTTAATAAATTATAATAATTTTCAGAAATAATCTCTTTTGTAATTTAAAAAATGAGTTGTACGTTGTATAATACCAATATCGAATGGCAGTTAAAAATATAAAAATTAAATCATTATTAAATCGCTCTAAAATCTTAGTGAACCGTTATTATATGTCAAACGTAAGTCACAAGAAAGTTAACAAGAGTATAATAGTTAGTGTAAATGCATGGATAATGCACCTTATTTAATTTACACATAGCTATTATACTTGCTTATATTCTTGTCAATGTATAAAATGAATAAAATTATATTCCTCTTTTAATCAATTTATAATTAATTTCAGTTATAATTGAAATATGTTTTGGAGACAACTGGATATTTATTTACAAAAAAGATAAAACATCTTAATTAAAGAATATAAAAAATAAACCGTCAAACTATTTAAGGAGAAGCATAATTCAATTCAAATTTATAAAATTTACAATTTCTGAGACAATTTTGCCATTATCAAATGAAATGAATTATATAAGGAGATAAAAAGGTAAGGATGGTCATAAGTTGAGAGATAAGGAAAGAAAAAAAATTAAAAGATAATAGATTTAGAATAGGAAACTGTTTGTTCAACTCATACAGTCTTACCTTTTAATATATTTTTAATTGTCAGGAAATAAGGACCCTTGATCTAAACAGTCAAGCTAAATCTTTAATGCTGAAATAATTCTAAAACGTGAATTTATATACTACATATATGTAATCCTTTTTAAACTGCATTCCGAAATTGTTTTCGGTCTTGACGCAAGCCGATTAAACTGTAGTATCACAAATTAAATTGACAAGCGATTTAATAATTTAATGTTTAATAATTTAATGTACACGTGATCTTTAGTATTTACGTACGTCTAAATATATGAGTCATTGCAAAGAATCTTATTAAATTAAGGCCTTGGTGGTCTAAAGGCTTAAGACGCTTTGATTATATTACGATTTATTTATATACAATTATAGTTGTATAATTATATACAATTATAGTTTAAGGATTACATATATATAGTATACAGGATATATCTGAAATAATGCCCATTACCATACAGTGCGATTTCTAATAAAAAACTGAGTCGATAAGTCCTCTATCATTTTGTAATTTCTGCAATATTCTTTTTTAGTTACCCAATGAGTAAAATGTCTAAAATCTATATATAAGACATAATGTATAAGATATTTCTTAAAGACAACTCTTTAAGATATCTTTAAGAAATATATCTTCAAAATATTTCACAAAGAACACTGAAAAATATCTTAAAATTATTTTATACTTATTTTAGATACATCCTATATAAATTCACACAGAATTATTTCATCAAAGATTTAGTTTGACCATTATTCTTATTTCTTACTTGTGTAATTACATTACATTCTTATTGAAAATTTCATATTGTTTTTAACTGTCATTCGATATTTGTATTGTATTCGATATTTGTATTATATACAAAATTACGTACAAAATAATAAATTTTTGTTAACATTGATAATAATCTGATTATTCTTATTATTCAGAGTATGTTTAATCAAATTGTTTATCAAATTTTTCATATAAATTTTAGCAATAATCACTTAGTTCGTAATCTATTATTATTAAATTTTACTTCTGTAAAATTTGTTAAATATCTTATTTTATTTTTGACTTATTTTATATAAAAAAATTGCTTCTGCTTTGATTATATTACAATTTATTTGAATATTATATTATAAAAATTATTTTATAAAAATATGAAGATGTTATGTTACCTGAATCAGAATCCTTTTCTCCATCATCATTCATATCATCAGCCTCATTCATTACATACTCATCTTCGCTTTCACCAGTCTTTCTCATCATCAATGCTTTTTTCAGTTCCTGTAAAATAATCAGGATTTGGATACACATGATAATTTCATTAAAGTTAAAAGTCACACACCTCCTCACTATCTGACGCCATTTCTTCTCGATAATTGATCTTTCGTCCTCGAGTCCGTCTGCCTAATATTTCTTCTTCTTCTCGTTTGTTTTCGTCTGGAAGTCCACCATAAATAATCTGTAAAGAATAAAATTTGATAAAATTAATATTGTTTGAAAATGGATACCTATAATCAAGATTAGCAACAATATCTCATAAAAATATCGTTACCGTTCTTTTTCCTAAAAAGCAACTCGTTATTGTTACTTGATTGATTTGCAAAAGTAATTCGTTACCGTTACTCAAAATATAACGAGTCATTACTTTTTCGTTAATTTTTTTTCTTGATACTAATAGCGTCTTTGGCCCGAAGTTTGCACTAACCTAGGTTGAAGTAATGTTTTGTGCTCTCCGATTGGTAGAGCATGTAACGTCAACCAATAGCAAAGCATTTTTTAACCCAAGTTAGTACAAACTCGGTCGAAAACGCTATAAAATATTATATATAGTGTTTTTCATTGGCAAAACTTGTGCACACTCAGCGCACATTAAAACTGTTAGTGTATTGTATACTACTCTAATCTGAATGTAAAAATGAGATATCTCGATTGATAAAACGCTTAAAGTATATTTTATCAAAGCGCAATAAAAATTTTAGCGTAATAAAATGTATTGAAGATTTCGCGATTTAACTCGTTTCTAAATTTTTATTAAATAGACATCTTTACGTTGATTTGTGTTACAACGGCTTTTATTAAACATACATCTTTACGTCAATTTGTGTTACAACGGCTTTAAAGTGCACTGAGCGCGCACTAACTTGTCAATGAAAAACGTTATTATATGTAAATTTTTGCGATAAATATAAAAAAGATATCAAAATTCTCTTTTAGTAGAAGAATAAAGAATAAAAACTGAAGAAAAAGAATAAAGCTCAAAAACTAATAAATATACACACGCACGCACGCACGCACGCACGCATTTATTAGTTTTTGAGCTTTATTTCTCTACTAAAAGAGAAGTAAAAGAAAGATAATAATAATGATTTCATTAGTTACTTTTTTCAACAACAAATATAACTGCATTACTCAGAAGAAAATGTAACGTCGTTATCCCTTCGATACCGAAAAAAGTAATTTGTAATGCTAATGACGTTACAAGTAACGTTACTCATCTATTCATAATCAATCGTTAAATAAAGATATGAAATATACATACTTTTCGTCTAATACCAGGAGCTTTTTTCGGTTTAGGCACACTGTCCTAAAAAAATAATATTAAATATTAAACTTTTGTAACAAGAGTTAATTAAAATGTACTTACCTTTTTGATTTTTTGAATCGGTACTATTTCTGATGGCTGCTGAATTTGTGGAATCGAGACATCTGAAGCAGCAGCAGTTGCTGTTGCTGCAGCTGTTGATTCTTCTTGTAATCTATCATCTTTTATCTCAACATTGCCTTCACCTAAAGAAGTTTCAAAATTTTCTTGTTTATTAACGTCCATTATCTCATTTAGAGTAGTATTGAAGTCTTGTAAATTAGGTTCACATTGTGCTTCAATTTTCGGCTCATCTTCTTCATCATTTTCGCTCTGATTATCAGATTCTATTATACGTTTTCTCTTTTTTTTCTTTTTGCCCTTTGTTTTAGGTATTATCCTGACTCTGGATGTTGATATTGTTCTGCTTCTACAATAATTTCAAAAATAATATTTTAAACATTTTTCTGTATAATAATGTTTTTAATATATTATTTTTAATATATTATATATTAATATATTATATATTACGCATTTCGTACTTTTTCTTTCTCTGCCTCCACGAATTATCGCTATCTTCACTATCCGAATCTCCCCATATGGATCGCGATTTCTTTCTCTTTGGTCGAGCACTCTCGTCACTGTCATCGTTAACTAAAACAAAATTTATTTAAATAATTTTTTAAAGTTTTTACTTTAAAATTATAATCAAATATTTTATTATGAAGATTAATGTAACTTAGATGATATAAATTACTGTATTTCAAAAATTCTGTATGTCTATTTTAATTCTTTAAATAGTATTTCTATAAATAAAATGTATAAATGATAATTATTTGACAAATAATTTAAAATTTTCAGATAAAAATTTAATTATTTATGTAAATTATACAATTAAATTAAACAATATATTTATGTAATAAAATATTTGTACAAAATCCAAATATGACATATGGTTTCATGTAAAAATAGTCAATTATAAAACAAATTCCGCGGGTTCAATCTTTATTCTTATCCCTCTAGCTTAATTTAAAAAGTTGATTAGAGGTTTTTTTGAGTGAAAAAAATATAAAATTATTATAATCGATTTCAGGAATAAATTAATAAATACATATAGAAGATATATAGATATTAAAAAATAGAATAGTTTCATTGCCAAAACTTACTAAAATCATCATCGTAGGCCCTAGTCATGCGCGCCCTAGTAGATCTTCTAACAGGTCGCGAATCACCTTTTCTACCACGTCGTTTCACATCGGCAAAGCTGCTGTCATCAGATGATGTCATATGATCATCAAAGTCCTCCTCGTCTTCGGAACTTGTACCCTTGAAATCTTCGTCACTATCTGGATCGTCTTCACTGCTTATGTCAAGGCTATTCAGCTTCCGATGTTTCTTACGTGCTAACAATCGTATTTTGTTCCTAGCAACCGTATTTTGTTCCTCTTCTATGTCATCGATCACATCTTCATTCTCAATCTTATATTCTTCATCACTTTCTTTTTCCGGCTTTGATTCCGTATCATCCTTGTCCTCTTCTAATTGCGTCATTTTTAACGCTTCAGCCTGTAAAATAAATAAATGCAGCATATTACATCTGATAATACGTATTACATTTCTATTTTATATATCTATTTATAACTATTTCAACCTACCTGTGCCTCTTCCTTTTCCGCATTAACAATCGTTGCAATATCCTTGCCTCTTCCTTGATTGCCAGCACCTTGAACTGCTTCAACTTCATCTTGAATTGCAGCATTAATCATATCATCATATTCATTAAACTTGTAGGTGCTGGCGCACCGACGTTCTCGTAATTGATAAACTGGTTCCTCACTTTCCTCGCTACTCGATATTTCGGAACTGGTGCCCGACGAAGAAGATTCTGAAGATTCTATAAAAATATATTAATATCGCGTATACTATAGTAATACATGATATAGTAATACATGATATAGTAATACATGATAATATTAATTAACATAATGTCATATTATTTAAAAGAACTTAAACAAATGCAATATAAAATACATGATATTCACCGTTGTCTGATTCTTGACTGGATGCTTGCGATCCTTTCGATCCGTGTTGTGTTTCGCCTTTATGAAGTACATTATCCAAACTTATGCCGACAAAAGCCAATCGTTTCTTTCGTAGCACTTCATTCTCGTGTCTTTTTGTTAACTGATCTAGTGTTTTTAGAGTTTCCCGTAATTTGGTCACCAATAAAGTCTTGAAAGATAAGTTTATTAAATACATTTGACATATATATAAAAATCTTGTGAAAAATGTGCAATATTATGTATTTATGTACGGACAATTTACAAAATAATTATACAAAAATAAAAAAACTTATATAAAGAAAATATAAACTTACATGTTGGCATGGAGGGCAGAACCAGTCGCCTTCGGGTATAAGCATAAGAGCTGGCCTGAGACAGGAGCAATGCCAACCTTTATCGCAAGAATCGCACAAAAGAATCCATTCGGGATGATCAGCCTTGCCACATTTCTGACAGGCATATTCATCCTCAGCTTCCTCAACATCACTTTGGGCTAATGGAACATAGATATAATAGAATAAGAGTCCCATTATATATAAATTTCTCTTTAGCAAAGAACTTACCCTTTTGTGCTGTTCTAGCACGTCTTAAAGGTTGAGGCTCATGATCCTTTTCGAGATCACTCTCAGGAGAAAATTCATGATCACTTTTAAACAATAAAGATCCTTCGCTTTCCATATCTTCGTCCATATCCTCTTCTTCATCTTCATTGTCATTCTCTTCGTCACTGCTAGATCCAGATGAACTCTGCCATGGATTTGCTTCGTTAAATTTAGCAAGCATCTTCTTTTTCTTCCTCTTTCGACGTCTCTTTTTAGACTTTTTTTCCTTTTCAATTTCTTTTATGATAACTTCCTCCTCACTTTCCGGCTATGCGACACATAAGATATTATGTAACATTATATAAATTATAGTTACAGTTTTCCATATGTTTATCATAAAACAATTAATTACCTTTTGCTTTTTTCTTTTTTTCTTTTCTGATTCTTTTTTCTCTTCTATCTCACGCATAGATTCCTCCTCGATTCTACGCCTGTCTGCTTGTTCCTTTATTTTCAACTGCGCTATTCTTCTTGATTGCCTAACAGGCGTTTCATCCTGTGCTGTTACTGGTGTATCCGTCTCCAACGAGATATCTCTACCTATTTCTAAGCCTAAGACCATTTTTCCTGTAAAAAAAGTTTTTTCAATTAACAGACTTTCACAAATACTGCATATCCCATATCACTATATGTATACTTACGTTTTTTCCGTTTCTTCTGTGCTGTATTTAAAGTATCATTAGGTGTTTCATCAAGATGAGCACCAGGCGACGTCTGATCGCCCTGAAATTCTGCGAGTTTTGGCCGACTCGGACGTCCACCACCCCGGAAACCACGCCTCTTTCTACCCCTAGGACGACCCCTAATCTTTTTGTCATTCGTTGTTGTTTGCATAATATTCGGATCATCACCGCTGCCCTCTTTATTCGCATGCTCCACTGCATTATCAGGATCACATTTCACAGCCTCATCCTCGGAGCTCATCGCCACTCCACGACTTTCCTCGATGGACTTTCGTAATTCTTTATCCGGCAAACGTTTTGCGCGTAACTTCATCCTTTTGCCACCCATCATTTCTTCATCTTCTTGCTTCACTGCTCCATCCTCAGAATTCGATTCATGAGCGCTGTTTCGCCGCTTTCGCGAGATCTTTGGCGTTTCTGTAGTGCTGTCCAATTTCCATCCCTCATAAACTAAATCAGATGCCGGTTTTACGCGAATACTTATCTTAGAAGTGTCAGATGCATCTTCGGTAATATTCTTTAAAGCATCATCAGAACATGCTAAGGGATCTGTTTCTTCTGGTACATTAAAAACATCTTCATTATCCACGCCTGTCGAATCATCAGAAGCTTCAGAAATATTTTTCATCTCAATGTCCTGAATTTCGGAAGATTCTTCCCTCTCTGCAGTTTTTAAATCGACCTTCTTCGAATCTTCAGCAACAGCCACGGAATCGTTTACTATACCGAAATCATTTTGAAATAACTGCGTTGTAGAGATCGTTGATCTCGTTTCATCCTCGGTTTGTAGCTTTAACTTTTCGGCCTCATTGGAGGTATCTAAAGTCTTAGGCGTTTGCATATCGGAATCTGTTAAATTTCCCAGTGTCTTATTATCGGTTTCTATATACGGAGGCTTAGACTTTAACGGAGGAACATCTTCTATATCCGAGACATCGATCAGCCTCTTACTGGCTTCTTTCTTTGGATCAGATTTTACAGTACCAATTTCTGAAATAATCTTCTGAGCGGAAAATGTTGTCGATTCATTATTTGCATTTGAAGGCTCATTCTTATCAAAATTTTCTGTAATCTTATTTACATTCATGTTTATACTAAAAGGCTCGTTTTGATTGTTGCAACTGTCCAAGTTATTAACATTGTCCATCTTCGTGGACGTTGAATTTGAATTATACAAGGCATCCATAGATGTGCTTCCTTCTAAACTTGCATTCTCAGTTTTCCACGTATGTGATTTATCCTCATCTAAAGTACTATCCAACTTTGCTAACATAATACCTGATTCTGTTTGAATTAATGGTAAATTCACTTCTTCCGTGAACGGTTTAGTCAAACATTCTTCTTGCGACTTCTCGTCCCATTTATTGTCTTCATTACCATGGTCGAGATCTTCTTTAAATCTTTTGCACGGAATAGGCAATTCCTCAGAATTAAGTTCATTTACACTTTTCGATTTTGCGATATTCTCGATATCTAAATTGACATCTAATTTCTCGTCCATATTTTTTGCTTGCTCTGTTACATGTATGTCAGTCACTTGATTGTCCGTAGCATTACATTCCGTGCTTTCTCGAGTAAGCGAAACCTTTGTGCTTTTATTTGCATCACTTTCGTTGAAATCATTTTTAGATATTAAACAATCTGCCTTTTCCGTTGCCTCAAGAATATTTCGAGTGGCTTGCATCTCGACTTTTTTCGTATTATCAATTGAATTGTTGAGATATTCTCTATTTTTCTCGCTATAACTGATAGTCATCTCAAAACTTTTGTTTTGAAGAAATTCAGTTGTCTCCTGAATCGTGACCGGAGCTACTGAAAGCTTCGTCACATCTGACACTTTAGAATTATCAATAGTAGGAATATCCTGAATATTCATTTCCTCTTGAAGTTCATTCTTATTTAAAAGCATTGTTGATTGATCAGAACGATATTCAAGATTATTGCAGGCAGATTTGACTTGTGTTTCGTCGACACATTTTTGTTCTTTAATTTTTATGTATTGCTCTGT
>Ga0157362_1000858_pt1 | contig 11552 bp, 11 predicted proteins | sample AttlaeALBM3_FD_111480 | JGI IMG/M metagenome (GOLD analysis project Ga0157362, IMG submission 111480) | Fungus gardens microbial communities from leaf cutter ant in Ribeirão Preto, State of São Paulo, Brazil - Atta laevigata ALBM3 | ecosystem: Host-associated > Fungi > Mycelium > Unclassified ... | reverse complement strand
TGAAATCACCACGGTCGACAATACGCGGGTTCCCGGATACGAAGCGTCGCAGTCTTCGGTCACCTTTTCAGGTCCTTCTCAATTCACCTTCGACTTGAATGCCAGTGTGCCTGTTGGCGAACTACCTACGGTTGAAGAGACATTGGCAGATAGTTATGAATTGTTGCAATTTCTATCCACCTTTCCAGGTCCCGCAGATTCCTCTCAACCGAGTTTGGACTTTGGTGCCGGTACCTCCAATCATGGATCTGCTACAGTTGACGATGCATGGGTTAACGCATACGAAGTGTCACAGGCTTTATACAGCTTGCCAGGTTTCTCTCAACCCACTTCTGACCTGAACGCCGGTGCTTCTGTTGGCGAATTTCCTTCGGTTGAAGAAATGGTGCAATTTCTATCCGACTTTTTAGGTTCCGCAGATCCCTCTCAGCTTGCCTTCGACCCGAGTGCCAGTGCCTCCGCTATCGAATCTACTACGGTTGACAATACCCGGATTACCGGATACGAAGTGCCGCAGTCTTTATCTGCGCCTACCTTTGACTTGAATGTTGGTGCCGCCTCTGTTGGTGGTTTTTCTATGGTTGACAATACCCAGATTACCGGATATGAAGCGCCGCAGTCTTTATCCGCGCCGACATTTGACTTGAATACTGGTGCCGCCTTTGTTGGGGGATTTTCTACGGTTGACAATACCCGAATTCCCGGATATGAAGCGCCGCAGTCTTTATCCGTGCCCACCTTTGACTCGAATGCTGGTGCCGCCTCTGTTGGGGGATTTTCTACGGTTGACAATACATGGAACACAGCATACGAAGCGCCGCAGTCTCTATCCGCGCCACAGTCTTTGTCCGCGCCGACCTTTGACTTAAATGCTGGTGCCGCCTCTGTTGGGGGATTTTCTACGGTTGACAATACCCAAATTACCGGATACGAAACTTCGCAGTCCTTATCCGCGCCGCAGTCTTTATCCGCGCCGACCTTTGACTCGAATGCTGGTGCCGCCTCTGTTGGTGATTTTTCTAAGGTTGACGAAGCGTTGGCAGCTGGGCGTGAATTGATGGAGTTTTTATCCACCTTGTCAGGTCCCGGAGATCCCTCTCAGCCTATCTTCGACTTGGATGCTGCTGCTGATGAATTGGCCGACAATCAATTGGCTGCTGAACTCGAAGCCCTGCTATTTCTATCCACCCCATCAGGTGGCACGAACCGGTCCATGCCAACGAAAAATAGCTCAAGACGACGGAGAAGGGCAAACGCATCGTCCAGACAAATGGCCACAAACAATTTGATCCCGAATACCCTTGCAACTGCTTCATTTCCCTCTGGGTCAGATAGCCAACCGTCGATGGTTGCCTTCAATCCCTCTTTTCCTGGAGATAGGGCAGTTGGCGTTTCAGATGCCTCGGCAACGGGTTCTTACCCATTCTCGTTTGGGTTCAGTGGGTTAACTTCAGCTGGCAATGTCAACGCGTCTCAACCATATACATCCGTTCCTGGTACCATTGGCGGTACATCAAACTCCTTCAATGATGCTGGGACCTCAAATGTTTTTGGCGGAGCAACGATCGGTGCGAACGAGCAGGCAGAGGCCATCCTCTCTTCCCAGATGTCAAGGCCGCTATTCGATTATGGAATGACTGGAGGACAGTCGACTGATATGGACACCAGGACCCACGAAGAAGATTCTAGTATGGATATCAGTTTTTCTACCGTCGACACGATGAAACCCAGTTCCTCAAGCCTGTTCAACGCCCTTGGTTGAGCACACCAGGGTCTACGAACATCTTTAGGACGTCAAACGACCTGTTGAGCCCAAACGTTACCAATGTCGGTTCCAGTTTTGCACCAGCCTATACTGTTCTAGATGGGATCACTTCAGTAGTGTGCCTTCGAGTATTAGAATTGGCAGCGCCTTCGGAGCGAATACCACAAACCCTGCAGCAGCATTCAATGTCACATCGAGTTCAATCTCATCCTTCGCACCTGGTAGACCTGCGTTAGTGGATCTCACTGCTGAGCAAGAGCAGCCGATATCTGAATTCCCGCCGTTTGCTTCAAGTAGTTCTAGCGGCAGTGGTACTGGTGGTTCCGAGAGTACTGATGCTTCTGGGACATCATCAGAGAATATAGAATCTCAGTTCACTCTGGACGATGGATTGGTGTGGTGATCAAGCAGTAGCGTAATAGTAGCGTAATAGTAGCATAGCATGATAGTATAGATGACTTCGTGATGACTTCGTATAAGCAGCGTTTGTTCTTACAATGGTATCTGATTTCGGTTCATCTCAAGGATTCTCATATTACTCATAAAGATACGTTTGACTGTCAAGCTGCACTTGGGTGCCTACAGGATAGATGGTGTGTACCTCCCACGTCAAGTTGTGAAAACGCAGCAGTCGGTCGATTTCCTGGGGCATCCTGAGGATGACGATTGACGTTGAGCCGATCCCGCGGCAGGTTTTTTCCTTTAAAATCTTCGTCCTTCATACAGACGTACTTTAATTTGATGGCAAATTTACATCATGAGTGTGATTTCAGCAACAATCTTTCATAGCACCTGGCTTCTACAATCACCTTTGATATTCCAAGCTTTCCAAGAGCGCCCAACTGTAAACACAGGTCAATTACTTTCTATGTCACAAATGCAAAGAGAATCCGCCATCGGAGCGGCTTCTGATGAAAATCCCGCTCCTTTCGTCACAATAAAATGTTGGGTATGATAATCTAATTTCCTTTGGCAGCTCTTCAGAGCAACAAATAGAATCTGGGGATAATTCAGGTTGCGGTTCGAGTACAGTGTAGTGTCGTAAGTATCGGCTAAATTGCCTTGAGAAGCCACGGAGCGGCTAGTAGAATGTTGGTGGTCATCCTGACGGTAGCTCATCGTGTTGGGAAATCAAGCCGACGCTGTGATCTGGCTGAAGTTTCGGGAACCTTTTGGAATCTTTCTTTAGTATATAAGTAATTTGTTGTATATAATTATTGGTTCACAAAGGAATACGCTTTATTCCAAGACAAACCAACGTGCAACTGCGTTTATGGGACACATCGCATGCGAGTCTCTCGCACTCGTCCCAATGCCCGTCATGTTTTAGATACCAGGGCCACCAACTGACGACGTCGACCAGGTGGAGAAGATGTTTGTGGAGCAGGCCGTGGGGGACTATGAGGAGAACCAATGTGATCCTGGCCAACCACAGAGCCATCATCATCTGCATTATTTCCCCACTTGTAGGACCTCTGCCTGATGGAGGTCGTCTTTGCTTCAGATGCAGCTGCCGGTTCACGTCGTCGTCAGCATGGCCAGAGTAATAGACCGAGAAGTAGAACGCCAAAAACACCAAATAGCACCGCCAAAACGATGACGATGACTTGATGCCGCAGAATTCGATGATTCTCCCGGTTCCATCACAGTATATCTGTACAAACCCCAAAAACAGGTAGATTATTTGTTCTCAAGACTGACATGAGTCCATCTACGATCGCATTTTGCTGACCGCGCCCAGCGAAGAGTATGTGTCATATTCGAAAGATTCTCAGCGCTCCATACTACAGCAGACCTTACTGTCTCTCAATTCAACATTGTTCCCGATAGACTTTGCTGTCGTAATCCTCTTTGGTGTCTTTATGCTCTCAACACTGCCATGGATCCTCTCTGTGCGCAAGTGGTTCAAGGGTCCTATACCAAACATCAGTGCTGATGAAATGGCTAAAGCCGGAGGTCATGTCCTTGGAGGAATCCATTCTGAACCTCCCGTGGACAAATTCAAAACAAAACGTCTGATAAATCGCTGGACACAAAACTTTCATGAAAGTTGACGAATCAATCACCACATCAATTACTCACATCTTAAATAGACAAAACTTCATATGGGGATTACTCAAAATTGTCCATCGAGACAATGAGATGACTATTTTCGTTAGTAACGCCGAAAGCAACAAATTTTTAATTGGGAGACTCAAGCTGATCTAATATTACTGGCATCGGCAGATGGTAACATAAAAAAGTATTTTCGAGCTTTGTGGAATGGTTTTCCAACTCTTGAGATTTGAGGCTCACAGTCAGTGAGACCGTGTATCTGGGGCAGAACTGAACATTTCATACATACTCATGGCTACATGACATGCGATCGAGACCTTCTTTCTCAGAGGTAACAATGTTAATCCACTAGAATTGTAAGGTCGCTGCACAAAAAAACATGGAGACAACTACCTGATCTCAATAGGCGGCACCTGATCTGGCACCTGTCCGAACTCAAACTTATCCTTCATAAACGCCTGCACCACCCTCTGCGGCATCATCTGGGCATACTCGGGACCTAACGAATTATCATACGGCATATGTCCCAGCCTGGCTCTCAGTCACACTCATCAGTCACAGTAAATTTATTATTCATACCATCTCGTTCCATATAATTCAACTCAACAATTTACACTGTGTTCTCCCTTTATTCCTGCTGGATCCTTGATAAATATCCCTTGAGAACTTACTATCTGAAATTACTGTGACTGTGACCAATCTAGCGCTCAATATCACGTGCTTGCTGACATTTGGAACTGGTACCTGGTCCAGTACCCAAGTTGTCTACTGGCGCATTCTGTGTCCCCTTACTGTGGGTGTATAAGACAGAACAAGGTCTGCAACATGTCAAAAAATAGCGGTGAACGGAGGAGTACAGCAGGAGATATGCCAAGTTCTTTCCTCAGGATCAATGGTGTTCTCTCAACCTGTCTTTGACTTTGGTGCCCATGCCTCCGCTAATGAATCTACTATGGCTGACAATACATGGGTTAACGGATACGAAGCATCGCATTCTTTATCCTCCTTTTCAGGTCCTTCTCAACCCACCCTTGACTTGAATGCCGGTGCCTCTGTTGGCGAATTCAGTACGGTTGTCGATGCATTGGCAACTGAATATGAGATGTTGCGATTTCTATCCACCTTGTCAGATCCCGCAGATCCCTCTCAATGCACCTTTGACTTGGGTGCCGGTACCTTTGCTGCGGAATCCACTACGATTGACAATACATGGGTTACGGGATATGAGGCGCCACAGTTGTTACTCGCCTTGCCAGGTCCTGCAGAACCTATCTTCAATTTGGATGCCGGCACCTCTGCTATTGGTGATGACGATGACTTGACTGCCGAACTGAAAGCCCTGCTATCTCCATTTCCCCCGTCAGGTGGCACGAACCAGTTCACGCCGCCGAAAAATGGCCCAAGACGAAGGAGGAGGGCATCGTCGAGACAAACGCTCGCAATCAAGTCGTCATCGTATCCATCGATTCAGAGAGAGCCTACTTCGTTTCCTTCTGGGTCAGATAGCCAACAACCGATGGTCGCCTTCAACCCATTTTTACCTGGAGATAGGGCAATCAACGTTTCAGATGCCCCGGCAATGGGTCCTCACCCATTCTCGTTCAGGTTCAATGGCTTGGCTTCAGCTGGCAATGTCAGCGCGCCTCAGCCGTCTACGTTTGTTCCTGGTACCATTGGCGGTACATCAAACTCCTTCAATGATGCTGGGACCTCAAATGTTTCTGGTGGGACAACAATCAGTGTGAACAAGCAGGCAGAGGCCACCCTCTCTACCCAAACGTAAAAATCTGTGCCAGAGGCACAGTGATTGCCTCGTTACCGGTTACCCACTTTATTACCAGTTCTACATCGAATTCCATAAGCATATTTGGTAGGTTAGTGCTTCACCACTCAATCATCTCTTATTGTCTTGCTGCAGGTGGAAATGATGCAACACCAAGTAACAATTCACTACGAAAGTGATGGATAAGATAAGCCACTGACAGCAAACAACAACAATTCTAACAAACGTAGGACAGCACAAGAGGCCATAACAGAAAGTAGTCTAACGGTCTGGAAGCGGAGGTACCAAAACCATTGCGCGCGGGAGTGGAGGTGTAAAGGGTCATCGAGACATATCAAATCAAAAGAGCAGTCTTCGATGGTGTACCTTTGAAAGAAGTTACATCTGGAAAACTTTCTACCAAGAAAAATAGTATAAGGAAATATCAAAAGGTCCACTTTCGGTCGTGAAATAACATAAAATCATCGTATGTGTCTTTTGAACGAAATGCCCAATGGCTCTAACAAACCAGCCAAAGCATCAGCGTGTGGATCAATGATGCGTAGAAAAATACAACTATACTTACAAATCGTTTAAGCATGAACAATTCTTGAGACGCACAGCGCTATTGGTTTACTGGCATTGGGAAAAGGGCCCTGAAACATCGAAAGCTGGTGTATTTTAACTCAATATCAGTTAGGATTCATAGACGGATTTGCACAATGTACCAGGGTAAAACCAGAACGTGATCGCAAGAATAAAATAAAGCACTGAAAGCCTGAATGAGATAAATGATCTAACACAAGCATCTGATGAACTTACTTATCAGGATAAATCCCTCCAACCAATTTGACTTTCCATCTTGAACGACGTGATCGACTACAAGAACTAATAACGGGAATTCAGTCATCGAGGTCCAAAGGTAGGAGCTGGTCTACCTGACAAAAAGAGAACAATAGACTCATAGGGATCGAAAAGGAGGGTCATTGGTTTATCGATAATCCAACCGAGAGTAACAATAACACTAGATAAAGGACATGAAGTGCCAATAAAAGTGATTTTAGGGGAAAGGCTCACGGAATCAAGACAAGGGCTATTTGCTTAGGATGCAGATCAGCAAGCGATATTTACTGGTTGGAAACATGGATGGAGCCTACCAGACTGGAACTTATAGCCACACTTAGACTCAACGTGAGCTTGTCTTCGAAGGAACCGGTAACAGCAGTAACATGTCCTATGTTTTCAAAGGAATTGAGGAGTTGGGGCAACACTTCGTCATTAAGATGACACACTAGCTGCATTGCCAACAACAGGTAGGAGAATGATTCCAACGAACTCTTTCCTGATAGCGCCAGAGGCAGTCAGGCCATCGATAGAGTCTACGAGAAATGCAGTGGTCGCCCCAACCAGCTGAAAAATCAAGTTCAGACAAAGGCAGTGAAAGCAAATTGAATATTTACCAAAGTGGCGACTACAATGAGACAGAGAGCAATTGGGATGGTCAACGAAGGCCTTCTAACATGGGACTCCGTTTTAACAATTTCGATGTCATCAGTGGGCATTGCTGAAACGTTGGAAATGCAGTGGATGCTCCCATCTGGCCTAGAAGGAACCGTTATGCTCAACGTATGTTCATCAGAGGTATTGGTCGAGGTATTGGTCACGACATCGTGTTCAGCAGTTGCGGGTTGCACTTGCGCGGAGCTGTGAGACGTTGTCTGTAAAACTTGCTCATTGGAATTATTTTCGAAAGTCTTTTTCGCCTTTCGTTGCCTCCGTTCCTTGCAATATCCCGTTGACGGGGAAACGTCAGGAGCGTCATCCCGAAACAATTGGGCATGCGAATAGAACCGGAATAACATGTATCCAATATAGACTGCAAAAAAAATTAACGGACATAATTTCCTTCACAACTATAGCACTCACCAACTAGAAGGATGATGGACGCCTGCTCAATAGGTTTAATGAACCAACCTTTGTCGGAATTCAAAACGAAGTGCACTTACCCCGCGACTGACAGTCAAAATATCAGCTTCTACATCATCAGAAATCTGATCACCTGCAATAAAGTAGAAAGCTGCCGGTAACAAGATGGCAATAACACTCAGAGTTAAAAGTGATAAGTTCAGCCGTATCACACCTGACAGAGGTCAGTTATCGCACAAACAAAATCGAATTGTACTATCACCAGCGTCGAAATCCTGCTCTTGATATCTAAGACCACCCACGAAGAAACACATTCCAAGGACAAAAACTGTTGAAGCAGACAATTGTAAGTTAGAGCTGGTCCTGAGGACTTACTTCAAAAATTATTCTTGGAAGCGTACGTAGATTTCTCAGTACAAGTCCCACCACTGCCGAAAAGATCAGTCGTCAACGTCGTGCAGGAGTCGACACCAAAAGTGAAAGTGATTTACACGAGGACTGCACAATACGCAATTGACATTTGACGAGGGCTATGATCTGAATGAAACCCTTTTATCTGACTGGTACACACATCATGTGAGGAATGGTGACGAACGGCCACGATAAGCTCCACCCTGCAGTATATCGCTCATAAGCTCATTGAAAAGGGCAATTGCGGGCCACTTACCCGTTCCCCTGTTCCAATGATACACAAGTCAGTGTTATGACAATTATGCTGGGTCAGAAGTATATACCAATGTTGCATTCAAGAGGCCAGCCAGCGTTTGGCCGACGTACATAGATAGTTCTTCAGTAGCCCAGGCTAATAGCTAACGATGTCAAAGAACAGGATTTAATCAGTTGTCAGGTTCCATTGTTGAACAATGAACAGACCTTTGCCAAAGGAATGATTGCAAGGAATGAAACTGACGCAACACAGTTGTCAAGGTTGACTCTACATTTGTCGATGTACTTACATACGAAAATGAGCGTATCTCTGTTTCTCATTGTTTCAGGGAGAACGAAATGGAGAACCCACTGTGCAATTCATTTCCTGTTAGAGCTCTGTCGACCCCGAAAATCTCAAAGTCACTCACTGAAACAGGAATGAAGATGAGCATAATATTCAAGTCTAGCTGGAGGTCAGTATCCCGATGCAGAAGCGAGACAAAACCGAAACATACAGGAGCAAAAAAAAATCGCCCACAGAGACTCCCGAAAAGTAGGTTCTGCAACAATTGGCCGCTCGGGTATGAACATTGTTGAGGGGGTCGAGTGGTTGGGTATAGTGGTACACATGGGTTTCTTCACTTTTTCACCAACAAGTTCTTGTCTAGGAGATCGAGAACGCACCACGAGTAGAAGACGAGTAGACTTGCTCCTGGTGGTCAGAGTGGAAACACTTGGGTTGCTTGCAGACGAAGGTCTCGGGTCGACTGACATGGTTGTCTCACCGTCCCACGAGTGAATTGAGGCAGGCATATATGTTGAATGAGCTAACACAACTGGTAGGTATCGGTTGACCTTGCCAGATATTTAAGCTGGAGGGTACCCCGTATAAGGGAAACACGTTTGCCCTCTGATGATTTTTTGGATCGATAGCCGCTGTCCCACAAAGCGATGATGACGTAGAACGACATTAGAGTGCATCTTTGATCACGCACTGTCCAAGTCGGTATCCTGTGCAATCGCTTATCTTAACACAGTATCAGGCCGAGCAGTGAAACGTCTATCCTAATTTAGACGATGACCGGGGACATCGCAGCCGGCATTGCGCGTGCATGTCAAAAACTTTGAGATGCAGTCGGGTGATTGTCGGGTTCACAGACGAGCAGCAGGAGCCACCCAGCGAGACCCTGGAGGTTATGCTGGGGATGTGTGGCCGTGCTAAGGATGTGAAATTAGGGCCAATACTGGTGAGCTTTATGTAAAAAGATAAACAGATAGTAGAATGAGCTATGGAATGAGTTCCGGGCCGGTGATAGGACACGCGATGGAGGGAAAGGCCAGTGATTGTTTTGCGACGGTGCTTCAGTGGTGCTTTGGTGCGTAAACCATCAACTACCCATGGCCACGTTGCCACTTTTTGATCTTGATCTTACCTGACAAGATTGTTTTGTGATGGTAAAGGAATGCCAGTGATTGTTTTGCGACGGTGCTTCAGTGGTGCTTTGGTGCGTAAACCATCAACTTCCCATGGCCACGTTGCCACTTTTTGATCTGACAAGATTTTTTTGTGATGGTAAAAGGAATGCCAGTGATCGTTTTGCGACAGTGCTTCAGTGGTGCTTTGGTGCGTAAACCATCAACTTCCCATGGCCACGTTGCCACTTTTTGACCTGACAAGATTTTTTTGTGATGGTAAAAGGAATGCCAGTGATCGTTTTGCGACAGTGCTTCAGTGGTACTTTGGTGCGTCAACTTCCCACAGCCACGTTGCCGCTTGTTGATCTCGATCTCACCTGACAAATTTTTGTTCCATCGGCTGCTGCACCCATTGGAGCTCCCAGGACACGGCCGCATAGTAATATGCATACCCTGTCGTACATCTCCTCGTTTTCTTCCAAAACAATCCCTCACCCCCTCCAGACCTCTCAGAATTCCCAGCCTAGAGATCCTTTCTATGGTCACGAGAAAACTGCTCGTATCTGCGCTTGCTTCATCACCCATCTATTTGCATTCCCAGAAAATCCCCCCTCATCAGGTACATCTATCAGTCCTATCCATTGCAAACTTCCCTTCTTCATCGCCTATATTCTCCAACCGCACAAAACTCATTCTGCTGTCACTTATGCTGCTCTTGTCCTCTTCCAATGGCTCAAAGCTCGCTTCCCCACAGAACGTGGGTCGTCGGGACACAGATTAACTATATCCGCATTCATGATTGCCTCAAAGGTGATCTGCGATGACGCCTATTCCAACAAATCTTGGACAGTTGTTGCTCAGGCAACGTTCACCTCGCGGGAGATAAATAAGACGGAGAGGGAAATGTGTGGTTATCTCGACTAGGAGATCAACGTTGACAGATATTGTCCAAATTCAAGTCTGCCTTATTACAGGACTTTGGTGTAGATCGTAAAGAATATCCAAATTCGACGACATCTCCTGTCCCCGGATTTGCTCAGCGCAAGTCACCAATTTCCTCAGTGTGAGTCCTCATTCACATCCACATCAAGAATGTCATCTCTGTCGTCAGCCTCGTGGGCTGGTTCAAGCACACCTGATACCCCTCCTTCGTCATTGTCAAGTTCGTCTTTGCCCATGTCCATTGGGTCTCCACGGACTCTGAATAACGATGAATTATCGAATCCCCACATAAAGGGTGTTGATCATTCACCTCCGTTCAAAATTGACCAAGTTCCTGTTGTGCATCTCGAAGGAAATATGCAATGCCTTCTTCATGGTAATATTAATTATGCACATGGATACCCTTGACCACACTTTGTATATTATATCAATTTACATATGTTGCACAGTCATAATGATAGTGTTCTAAATCCTTGCGTTGATGTGCAGCGGGCGCCATAAGAACGAACACATGCCACTGACGTAAATTGCCACACGAGGACCTCAAATAACCTATCTGGTTCCTTGTGTTGATCTCCTTCTATGTGTGCCGAAGGCATGGGCTTCAATATCTACTAACGAAGCTAATCATGCTTCTATATATTGACTTCACCCATTGGGAAACTCGAGCTGATCTAATGTTACTGGCAGAGGAAAAAACATAGACAACTTTCAAATTTTTCAGTTTGATGGAACAGTTCTCCGATTTGAGGCCCTCAGTCAGCGAGACCGTGTATTTCGGGTAGAGGCCTTCAGCACTGATCATTCCAAACAAGGTCAGCAGTTATAAATTAAGTCATCACATGCTCCTTGTATACACATTTGATACTTCAGTTCGCACATGGCCTTAGTCTCAACACGCGAGATATTAAATGCGGTCAGTTTCTTGCGAGGGGTTCACACGCCCCAAAGATGCCGACTGCCAGTGATGATAAAGAAGTCGTCATGACTGAAGGACTGGACAAAGTCGAAAATGACCTGGTAATGGCCCTGGCTCCT
>Ga0157362_1000857_pt1 | contig 11563 bp, 12 predicted proteins | sample AttlaeALBM3_FD_111480 | JGI IMG/M metagenome (GOLD analysis project Ga0157362, IMG submission 111480) | Fungus gardens microbial communities from leaf cutter ant in Ribeirão Preto, State of São Paulo, Brazil - Atta laevigata ALBM3 | ecosystem: Host-associated > Fungi > Mycelium > Unclassified ... | reverse complement strand
TAGTGAAAATATCGACGATTCTGTCTTACAGTTGCAGCAGATGCTTCTACCGATTTATTGTATAGAATCTTTGAAACACGTTCTTACCCAATTAAGCATTCCTATCGATTCCATATTTCCTCTACGAAACATCAAATATATTACGGATCTAACACATGAATTAGTACAATTGTTAACAATTTGTGTAATGCCGAATATATGGCTCTGCAATGACGGTACGGCATCAAAGATAAACGATGATTTGAAAGCGTTATTCAATTTAATGGGTGAAGTGATGGAATATTTTGGAAGCTGCAGTAATGTCGATCACTTGAGGATAACATACTTGTATCTTACTACTATTATTATGAAGTTATTGAGCAGTATCGTACCATTAGAGTTAGCGAACGCTGTTATACCGAATGCTTTGAAAGCATCGATAACAAATGCTGTAATGGACGCACCAATATATCTATTGTATCCAGCGTTGCATTCCATACTTTTAGAATATGCTCGTGTAAGTAATTCAAATCTTTTTCTTTTTATTCATTCATCGATATCGCCGATAATTTTTAATAATCTTTTTTTAGCAATTTCAAGACTCTAATCAAACAGCATCGATAAAATTATATGATGAAACTAGAACCGTTGCAAAATCTTTGCAATCAGCTATTTATATATTAAAAAATTTATCGGAGCAATCACCTTCGGAAACGTTAAGAATGTTACATGCGTCTAAATTGAGTCTCTCGTATCATAAAAATTTAATTTTCGTTAAAACTGCTATAAAATTTTTACAAGATATCCCGAAATATTCTTTAAATGATGAGGATTGTGCTTTGGCAACAAAACTGATATTAAATTTATTAGCAAATGCTGATATAGACGTTCGATGTACCACATATGTCGAATGCTACACTCTGATTAAGAGTATTCTGGGGATAGAATATAATAAATTATCATGGGAAAATTTGATATTTCTTCTTGAACCCAATGTCCTGACAGAAATTATTTCTCATGGTGCAAGCAGTGAAGATAGCAAGGTAATGAAAAATTTTTTATCAGGCAGGTTTGTTCGAATATCCATTATTGCAAATTATTATATGTAGAGTTTTCGATTTCACAATTTAATTTAATTTTAATTTGATATGCAGATAAATGAAATGTCGAGAGACATGTTGGTATTTATACTGAAAGGAAAAATACAAATGGGCGAAACTGGATGGTTAAAAACTCTAGAAGCTCTTATTCCTGTATTGTACCTTTTACAATGTCACGCTGATACCTATACACCATTAGGACAATGTATAACTAAAATATTTGATCCCGATGTTTCCAATGATATACAGTTGCCTTTTCTTGAGGTGATTTAACTTTATCAAAAACATTTATTCGTGGTCATTTGTTACGTGCTACATTATTTTAAATTTCAGGTGTTAAAAGGTAATTTAAGATTTCTCTATTCATCTAATAATGATATTCGAGAAGAAGCATTATGTCGATTAATCTGGCTCCTTGGGAAGGAAAAGGATTCTGTCCAGAAATTGCCGCGCTTATCATCTTTACACGGCTTGCCTCTTAGTTCACTCTGTATATTTGAGCGTAAAAATTTTGTTAAGCGATCAGAAGGCAATTATCAGGTTATATATTTGTATTCAGAATATTCGAAAATTTTTTACAGTCTTGATGAATCATTTGGCAGGAAATTGTCCTTTATATTTTAAATTATTAAAATTAAAAATTAAAGTTAAAATGTTATTTTATATATATATATATATTTATAATCAATATATAATGATTTTGGGCCTAATTAAAAAAATATTTTGTGTTTACAGAGAAGCAATATGTTATCCGTATTGGAAATGTTGAATGAACCAAATGTCGATCCGAAAATTCGAAAATCTGCATTAGTACAAATTAGTGTGATGCTTTCAGACACTTCTTTACATAAATTGTTTATTAATCAAGGTGGACTGTCTTTGATTTTGGATATTTTCAATAAATCATTGGTAAGTTGATAAAAAACTGTACTTGGTAAAAAAAATTGCAGGCTATTCTGTGATTTAAATACATTAAATGTTTTAAATATGTTAAATATTATTTTTAGGTAGAAAAGAATTATGTAAATTATCCAGATTCTGTGATTCCGATAATCAGCATACTAAAACTACTCGCATTTTTTGAATGTACCATACGACATGAGTTATCTCTCAATACTGATGTTTTTTTTAACATTATAAGAAGTATGTATATTTTGATGTTTTATTCCTTATATTTGTTCAAATTTAATTTAAAGATATGTAACTAGTAAAATTTCAATGATATTTTAATATAAAACTTTACGTTTTTAGGTCTCTTTTTGTTTCCAAACAACGAATGTGTGAAATCCGATGGCGCGCAACTATTGTGTTTACTACTTTATAATGAATATATTATAAGAGTTAGTGAAAGAGATATAGAAAATAATATTGCGTCACATATCTCGTTACCATATATTGTTGTGACAAACATGAAACTACCATTTGTATGCAGATCTCATTGGAAGACGAGTATACATAGGCGATCTGATATGTCATGTAAGTAATTATACTTATAAAATATTTTGTAAGTACAAAATTATAATAATTATATATAATAATTATTATAACTGAAACTATATTACTAACCTTGCATTTTGAGTTAAACTAAAACTAAAAAATAAATACCTTATTATTTTATAATTTATAGTACTTCATGGCAACAATCCAGTAGTTTTGACTTTCATTAGACAATATTGGGCCTGGGAATGGAACAGTGGCGCAAACATGTTATGGAAATGTTTAGATGATTTAAAGGATTCCGAAATTTCACAGAAACTGATGATTCTTGAAAACGATCTTCTTTCTTTACGATATAGTTTTCCTCAATACTGTTGTCAACAGCAACTTTATAATATTCAAAATTCTACTACACATTATAGCGTTATATGTGCGTTAGATTATCTTACAATGTAAGCTATTATTAAATTATTAAGTTAATAATTATTATTAATGCTATTTTTATTACAAATATATATATATTACAGTATATTATTCATTATAATTATTTAAAATTTTGCAGGTATTTAAAATTTTACAAAGTACTTAATACTCAACGAACTGAAGAAAAAGATATCGAGTCACTTCCATGGGAACAAACATTCGAACGATTTTTATTATCACATCCCACAAATAAAGAGGACAGTGACTTATTTGTGGACGTTCTAATTTTTCTGCAATTATATTTAAATGTTGCAAAACGAGGTAAAATGGCTTGGATAATGACGCATTGAGAGATCTTTTTTTTTTTAAAATATGAATTATATTAATATAATTCTTTTTTCTAATTCTCAGAAAAAGGTTCATGGATCAGTAGAATTATGAAAAACATGACGAGATCACTGGCAGATTTATTTAAGAACTTAGAAGTTGACAATCAGAATGTACATCAATCCACACTCAAATTAGTACGCACATGTTCAGCGATTGAAAAAACGCAAAAATTGAACGACGAACCTAAAAACACCTGGATTCGATTTGTAGAATTCGTTGTTTCGACATTATGTTTTGGAGATCAGCAGCATTTCTACAATCTCGGTATTAATATTTCGTTTAAATATATTACATCTAAATTTTTAATGATGCTTTTATTTTATAGTGATATTTTATAAAGCTTAATGTTATAAATGTGCTTTTTTTTCTTTTTTACAGCATATCTTGATTGGTTGCTAACATGTTTGACGTATTTGATTGGGCAGTGCGAATGGGGAAATCATAAGAATCTATTATTGTCGCTTTGTAATACGCTTATTGAGCCGATCGTGTCTTTTCATGGTGCTGGTGCTGTCAGTTTTATGGGTTTATCAATAACCAGAAATTCAATAATATGTCTTAATCATTTATTGCATCAAATGCAAGTCAATTTTAATAAAAATGTGAGTATTTTCTATTTTATAGTGTTGATTTGATATATTTGTTTTGAAAATTATATGTTACATACGAGTTATTATTTATTAATTGCGAATTATAAATCATTTTATATTCGTTTTCACGTTAATCATTAATGACAATGTAAGCGAATAATACGATTATCATTTTAGTCATGGATAGTATTTTGGTGTGAAGAAGGCCGTTCGTTAAATTGGCTACCCATGTTATGGCAAAATAGAGATCCTTTGGTACGCGCTTCGGCTTTACAATTATTGGCAGGTTTGATGAACACAGTACATACTGCATCGCAACTCTTCAACGCAATTGCCATGGCACCGAGTGATTTGTGTCACACATTGCTCCAGTGCATCACAAACAGAGATGAATCTTGTTTAGTGAGAGAACAAGCGTGTATTGCGTTTTGTAACTTGCTAAAAAACTGCAACTCTATGACTTTTCAATGTGTAAGTGCGAAAATGATAAGAAGGCATTAGTGTTAAATTAAAAAAATGTCTATCTTGAAATAATATCACACAAAGCATATTCGTGTTTTAATATTATATAAAATATTACATTTTTTACATTTCTGAAATAATTATATATATTTAAGGATAATCTTTTTCTACTAGGATGATTCTTTACAACCACAAGCTATTCTGATGCATATCGAACAACGCAATATATATCATGAAATCAGTATACTATGTTCCAATATTTATATGTTGACTACTTTAGACGCGGAACAATCAGAATGTCAAGAAAACGATAGCAAAACAATGATTCCGCAAAGTTTGCAATCTAGTTGCATTTCATTAGTACCACGCACCGTATCGCACTTATACAATTGTCAAGATGAGTTACAACTCTGTAATTATATTATTTAATTGTATACTTTAAAAAGTTATTGTATATAATTTTATTTTTATTTAATTTTTGTTTATTTTTCCTAGTTTCCGGCAGGGTTTCAGAAATAACGGATGTGGACAATTTTATGGAATCAATAGCAACGCCTTCACTTATTACAGCTGCTTGTAACTTATTGAACAATTTAATATTCATTGGACAACATGAGGTGATACGACAAATTTACGAATATTCCATCGATAAGTATTTACTTGGGTATGTACAAAAATTTTATATATATATATATATATATATATAAAACATTAGATTATCTTTTTTCATCTCATTTAATATCTCTTCTTTCGTTTTAAGATGTTTAACTGAGATTCCGAAAGATATCAGAAGCAGGAAAAATTTGAGTCATTATTCTGACACACTAGAGATGTATATTAGCATTTGCACAGTTTTAACAAATTGTATCACGCATAGCAATGAATACGCAGCCGTCGTACTTTTTTCCTCTGATTCGCTTTATACTATATTTTGCTTCCTAAATATCGATTTCTATCGTACGTATTTTAATATGTATTTTAATATTAATTACGTATTTTAATATAATCATTAATTTTAAATTATTGAATTTTAAATAATATCCCACATCCTTAATTAATGCAGTAATTTTCTTAGAGTTTACTGAACCGCGTCTGATATATCTACGCAACAGATTCTGGACAGAGATTTATAATTTTGTGGCTGTGCTTTCATTAACGGAGGACCAGCACTTTGAAGCCATTCAAAGCGCGTTAGAATTATGTGGTCCTGAAACGGTTATGGTTTCCATTTGTTTCTCAATAAGAGACTCCACGACAGATTTGAGAATGAGTGCTATTAGTCTCTTAACTTTTCTACTGTCTCACGAGATTCAGAAAGATTCCCTGGGAAAAAATAGCACGTTTTTATTACAAAATGTGCTGGATACTAATATGGCACATGTCTCGATTGAAAGCAAGGATGGTACTTTGCGAGATGTCATATCGAACGTCAACAAATTATCAATAAGAGACGCGAACGCGCATTCCAGAAAATCGAATGAAAGCGAGAAAGATTTGCTTGCGAAAGACGATAAGCTACTGGATCAGGAACAAGCTACTACTATAGGAGACGAATTATGTGGATTATTGCTATATCTTTTCATCGCTCATAGCTATACAAAATCCAAAAAGAGCAACAAACAATCGGAGGACAAAGATCTCATTGTAGGCGCCCTTACCAATCTACTATGCGTGTCAAAGAAGGCGAAGCGAACGGCGTTATGGAGTAATCTTTCTGAGACTGCGTTGATGATCCTAAAAGAATTGTATGTCAAATTGAATCTTCAACCATTTGAGCTTTACAAGAAGCAAGCGGAAAAGAAGGTAAAGGAAGACTAACACATTATGGAATCAATTTCTATACGAATTTATAATCACTTTCTTTTTTATTATAGATTCATCCTCTATTACACGATGTGAATTGTATCTTCATACTTCTGATGAACTTTATGTATGGAGACGCGTGTGTCAAGGAAAGTTTAACAAAGGAAGGCTTAGCAGACGTAGTACATAAGTTATGGGCTTGGATAGCGTTAAATAAAATAGTATCAACGTCCGCCTTAAAATTACTGGCGACATTTACGACGAAATGTAATGTTGGTAAGATGATTTAAAAACATTAATTATATTGGTGGCAAAGATATACGATTTCTCTGTGTCATTTTCAAATTAATTGCGTTTTAATTTTATCGCATTTTTTAGCCGCACAATCCTTAACATTAACAACCATATTACCGGGAAGTGGATTAAGGAAAACGCCAAATACGCTCGCGTTGATACATGTTATCATACAAGTAACGTGCAAAGAAATAGAAAGGGCCGGTCAAATTTTTGATAATCATAAGATGCACTTTGCTTTCCACATCCTGCGAAACGCGGTGCATGTTCATGAGTGTAGAGTCTGCATTTCGAAGGTAATTACATCATTACTATCTGTTATTGCAATTAGAAGAATAGTTTTGAAGCAATGAGACTCAGACTGCGTTTGCTTTGGGCGCTCACGCGCTAATAAAAATACACGCATAAATTTCATTCTATCTTCCTTTGGCAATGAATGATACAAATAGAAACTTACAGAACGCACTAAGCAAACAGTCTTAATAATGTGCTTAGTAGTACGAACATTTCCAAACGGATTAACTATGAATTAATTGTTCATTTTACAGAGTAATCTTCTTCAGTTTTTTACCAAGATACATCCCACTATCACCAAAAGAATGAAACCATGGCCATTAGTGGAAATGTATTGTCTAGAGTTTTTATTAGATTTTTCTTACTACGAGGAAGGGCAATTGTGCGTGCCAAAGGTAAAAAAATAGAGAAATATATTATTAATAATATAGTTGCTTGATAACTATATATTTTTTAGGCCACTGATTCTCTAGACGTCCTAATGTATTTAGCAAAATGTCCTTCATCAACGAACAGAGTACTTGCAATATCGATATTACGCAATTTAGCTTTTAATATAGCGAATAGACCTCGGCTTCTTAGTTCAGGTAAATATACAAGTACAAAATATGCAGGATAGGTGCAATGATTTATATTCATTGCATATTACACTATATTTGTTATTTTACAGTGGATTTCATAAATTTGTTGCACGACGTTTTCAAGAATGGATCATCATGTGAGATCAATTTAGCTGGCTCCATGCTGTGGTCTTTGATCAGTAACAACCAAAAAGGAAAACTTATTATGCGAAGTGCCGGGTTCTCTCAAAGCATTCGGGAAGCTCTTGGCAGATTTACGTTGTCAAGTATCGATGCTAGTAAACAGGAACAGGAATTAGTCAAAGTTCTGCAATATGTGCTCACTATTCTCAGTCCAATCGAAGTAAAGAACAGTGATGCTCAACCTAGTTGATATTTTAAAGAATGATCAAATATTGTATATACATATTTATTTTTTATTTTCGATTGACTGTAAAATAATAAATACGATGATTATAATATTTTTTATATATGGAACATTGTATAGTTATATTATTGTACGCATTTAAAGAAACGACTTCGTACAAACTCTGTTAATGTAGGTATATACATACTTTTTGAACAAATGTTTAATGTCATATAATATTTTACATTATATTTATATTATATAATATTTTTAACAATTCTTTATAAATCTATGTTGTGTATTTAAATGATTGAAGTATACACAAACATTTTTTCCTTTTTCCCTATATTACTTTTGTCGATTATTATTGGATGCCTTTCATTTAGTGATGTAAGTATTGTTTTGTTTTTGTCACTCATGGAATGTAAAGGATTTGTGTCGACTTGTGTCATTAAATCGAGAGCATCTATTATCAACCGTATTATCAAATTTTTCATGGTACAATGTCGTCTTCTAACATTTTCATCAAAATGACAGGAATGCAGAGTTCCAATTGTGCGCATGCGTAGAAAATGTTAGCGACACTCGACAGCAACGCCAGCGACGCAGGTTTGCTTCTTTTCATGTTCACGTTGAATTCGCGTGTACGTCACCGCGACAAATAAATTACGAATCGCAGGTAATCTTTCGTGATAAAACCCATCAACTTCATATTAATGCGGTGAACGGTGCGTTAAATCCATTTGTGTATCCTGATGATGGTATTTAAACGCTCGGTATGAAACATTCGTGAGATATTTGCGATGCGAAATGAACCGGTGCAATCGTTCCATCGTTTTTTTCACCAGCTGTTTTCCGCTTAAATCGCAAAAAGTGTATTGCAAAAATATGAGCGTTACGATATAATTGAAGAATCTTATAAAATTGATTTTTGTGTATAGTGCAACAATTAATTTTTATCTGTTTATTGTGCCTTGTATGAAGGTTAGATTAGGTTATCTCTCGTGATATTCTTATAAAAATAGAGAAACTATTATAGGAACTCTAAGCATTCATGGATGAAATTATAATATTTAAATTTGTATACCTTGTAACTGTATATTTACTTTTTAGTGTAGTAACCGTGTGTTTATTATATAATTGATTGCATTATACTTGTTGAAACTTGTTTAAGCTTTCTGTGGATATGCAATTTGTACTTTCCAGCAAAAAACATAATAGATCTGTTTTATTCAGCTGAACTTTGTGCACAGTTTATTTTTTCTTTTTTTTTTTGACATTGAAAAAGAAAGCAAAGCTAAGACTATGTATTAATAATTTTTATTCCATTATAAAAGATTTAACTAAAAAGAGCAAGTCTAATACATAACAAGTCTAAATGATTATTTCATTTTTCTTTAACATTAATAAATAGTAAGAATATAATGATTTATTATGTTACACTGTAACTTCTTGTTGGAAAGTATTTAATTTCAAAGAGTATATCGATGAATAAAATATAATTGCATATGTAAATATATATAAGCTGTTTGATTAATGCTTGCAATGTTTGGCTTTCAGCCATGGTGCGTATGAACGTTCTTAGCGATGCCTTGAAGGCAATCAACAATGCTGAAAAACGTGGAAAGCGGCAGGTGTTGCTGCGACCTTGTTCTAAGGTGATTGTCAAATTCTTGACTGTCATGATGAAGCATGGTAAGTGATATATTACATATATACTTATATAATTATATATAAATATAAATATGTATATATATTTATAAATACATATATATATATATTTTTTTTTATGCAGGATATATTGGAGAGTTTGAAATTGTGGATGATCATCGCAGTGGGAAAGTAGTAGTGAATCTTACCGGAAGGTTAAACAAATGTGGCGTCATTTCACCTAGATTTGATGTACCTATCAATGACATCGAGAAGTGGACCAACAATCTCTTACCTTCTCGACAGTTTGGGTAAGCCTTTATTTATTTGTAATATATATGAGAAATTATCTCTTATCTTTGCTACATAAAATATAAATAGTTTTGTTTCTGTTTATTAAAATAAATTTATATAATATATAATACTAGTATATTATACTAGCAAGAATAAAATTAAATAAGGAAGTATATTTAAAAGATTACTCAGTTCAAGTTGAAAAATATGCTCAAAGTTATTATAAGATTATTATTGAGCATTTACGTGTTCAGTGTAATGTAATATTTTAATGTATGAATTGTGTTAATTAAACTTTAAAGGAAATAATTATATAATACACATTTATTTTTATTTATGTTTCAGATATGTTGTATTAACAACTAGCGGAGGAATTATGGATCATGAAGAAGCGAGGAGAAAACACCTTGGAGGAAAAATATTGGGATTTTTCTTCTAATTTTTTAGTTAAGTAAATAAAGATGTAAACAAAAAATGTACGTCTAAGTAATCTTTTGATGAAAATCGAATACTTCAATCCATGAAAATTTTTATTCCATTATAAGTTTTATATGGTATACTTTTGAGATGTATTTTTTATGAGCATCATTTTTTTGCTCAAGATTTCTTTGCTCCATTGATTAATTCCAGTAATGTAAGCAGATTTGCTTGTCTCGCCTGTCTTATTATATCCCTAAACAATCACCTCGTAATCATTGTGCCAACATGAATTATAAATGAGAATACATTGATGGATCTATTTACCGGGAGCAGAAAGGAGGAGGAGAATCAACGAGGCCATCACGAGTCAAAATACGTCTATCTAGGAGTTGAATCAAATATTCATAAGGATCATAGGGTCGACGTAGCAGAAGCTCGCCGAGCAGAGAATCGATGATGTCGTGAATCCCTTTTCGTTTTAAATACGACTCCGCGTCTTGCATGTTTCTTGGCGCATGTCGAACAGTATTTTTGGGATACACATTGAATGTTTCTCCAGTTTCTCCTCGTTGCTTCGAAGGACACTTTAAATAAGTCTCCATCCTCCATTCGTCATGGATTCGGAATTCAAATAATTCGTGATAGTGAAGTTTTTACGCGATCGTCCAATCTCTATCGTTTCTCCTTCTCTCTCTCTCTCCTAGCTATTTTAGGTAAAAATGCAAAGTTCCTGACTCAAGACTGCCAATCTGCGAAGTAATATAATAAATTTCTCTATTATATTTGACTTAAAAAGTTACCAATCAAAAAGTAAATTGTCCTAGATAGTAACAGATATTTTCCAAGACATTGTTTGAAATACTTCGAAATAGAAGAAATCTACTGTATCGATACTTTCGTATCTCTCTCATCGTTGTTCAAGGTTCAAGGACCGCAATCGTGACAAGTTGATCATTTATCCCTGATTTCTTTTAATTAGTCTGACGTCTCATCAGTCTACGTCGATCTTCAGCGGTAATTAGTACTGTTTCTGCGCAGTTGAAAGATTCGGCGAATCTATAAGCCATGGCATTGTTGAGAATCAGCAGTATGGAAATGTTGAATACTTTGATTCGTGTCTCGCGCACAGGTACAAATTACTTTTTACAAATTGTATTATTATTTTGCTTTGTTTTCCATAGATATGCAATATATATTGCAAAGATTCAAGTTGCCATCGTTTCTGTTTTTGCAATTTAAAAGATAGTGTTGAAGATACTAAGAAATGACAAAGTTGCATATATAGTCTGCTGTAGTTTGCCACATATAGTCATTCTAACTTTCTAATTTATCATGATTGTATCAGATAGTGCTTTTTGATTTATGTTTTTAGAAATTATTAAAAATATTTTGTAGAGCATTTGCAGTATTACAGTATATAATTTAAATTACATATTTTCTTTCTAAAAAAAAAAAAACCATAAAATAGATATTAATACATTTTTCTTAATTAAAAATAAT
>Ga0157362_1000856_pt1 | contig 11564 bp, 8 predicted proteins | sample AttlaeALBM3_FD_111480 | JGI IMG/M metagenome (GOLD analysis project Ga0157362, IMG submission 111480) | Fungus gardens microbial communities from leaf cutter ant in Ribeirão Preto, State of São Paulo, Brazil - Atta laevigata ALBM3 | ecosystem: Host-associated > Fungi > Mycelium > Unclassified ... | reverse complement strand
TGTATATGCACAGGATTGACAACTGCTCATTAAGAGAGGGGTCTAGAGTAGGGGTCTCCTTCTTAGGGGCAATAGTATACCTTTTTTCTTAGAGTAGCTGTAAGTGAACAGTAAGACAATTGTAAGAAATGGATGCTATTGAAGAAGAACATCAGGCTAGAAGAGCTGAGGAACAAGCACAGAGAAATCAGCAACCTGCTGCTCCTGTCTTGAATAGAGGGAGAGGAAGAAGGAGAACTAAATTCCACTTAACTTCTGCACATGTTCCACAAAACCTTGATGATGCTATACTTAACTTATGCCAATGTCAACTTGCCCAACAAAATCAACTTCTTGATCATTTGCAAATCATAAGAGTAGAGGCAGAAAGACAAAGACAGATGGAAGAGAGATAGTCATAGCAACAAAGAGTAGTAGAACAGTTAGAAGTGGTACAAGCAACAAGAAGAGTTGAACCTGCTCATGTAGTTTAAATCAATCAAATAATAGAGGAGACACTCTTGATGTTAGATGTGCTCTAGACAGTCCTTCAGTAATATTTAGGTGATTAATTATTTAGTAGGTCACCTGACTTGATGTGTAATTCCCTGTGGACTCAAAGTTGACTCTTAGTCACTTACAGTTGTCCATAGTGTTACTGAGTTGCTAGAACCTCACAGCTGTCACTACTGCCTAGGTTCTAACACTTGATTCATTTCTTCTTTCCCTCTAACTACTATTATGGTTAAATCAAATATTCAGAATAAATCATCTGCTACCAATGCTTATCCCCCTGGCCCCCAGGCTACCTCTACTAGTGTTGGTAAGTCTCTAAACTCACTCAACCTTATTTCTTGTGCCAGCTCTAGAGCTGGTAAACACGTTCATCTCAGAGAATGCTTTTGTACTCGTTGCACTATCAAACACTCCTCCAGGAGTGTCTCAGCTGCTGAGGACTCTAGGAAAGCATCCCCTGAGCCCTCTTCTGCCTCTGAGGAGGAGGAAACTGATGAGAAGGAGGTCAGTCCTGGTCCTAGGACACCCACTGCCTCTAGGATCATTATAGGCAAGCTCTCTCATAGAATTGCTCCTTTCCAGCTCCCTGCTGCTCCCTCTCCCTCTGCTCCTGAAGGGAGAACACATTCTATGAGTTGGGATAACCAAGTTTCTGCTGAGGAGAGCAGGAGCCTTGCCTCTGGGGTGATTTCTGCCCTCCAGGCCCCTTTGTCAACCAGTTTGATGCCTTATGGCCTAAACCATGGAACAGCTAAGTCATTCTCCCAAGTGAAGGGTAGTAGTGCAGTGCCAGGTACCTGTAACACATTAGTCATCTGTGACTATGACCACTTACCTCAGGTGTCACAAACCTGTGACAAGTAACATTGTCACACATGATTGTGACTTGTGGGATGGTGAACACCATGTCACATCTTTGTCTGGTCACTTTGGTTATTTAGAGAATGATATCAAAGTCCTTGCCTTGTCTGTATTGCATATTGCATGCTTCATTCAGAAGCATCCTATTGGAAGCTGTTCTATTGAACAGTTTTCTTCTATTTTAGGAGCAGGTTCCATTATATAACATCTGTTCCAAACTATGTCTGTAGCAGAATAGGATTATTTTAAGGTCTTACCTCAGCCTGACTCTCCTTCACTTGTGGAGGCAATGAGGACTCTTTATGGTCCTAACTTACCCCAGGAGCTATCTCCAGATATAAAGAAAGCAGTTGATCAACCAGCAGTGTGTCATGACTTGGCAAAACAGCTAAGTCAATATTTATATTTCTTTTCTTTTTCTTTTCTTTTAGTTTCTGATTATTATTTTTCCTTTTGTTTTATTTTATTTTTCTTATCGATGGACGCATGGGAGGAAAGTGACTCATAGGGAAGCGTGGAATAAAAGGAAGGGTTAGGGTTACTCTTCATGTATAAATAGTGTACAGAATCTAGTGAGAACTCTATTGAGTTCTCTTTGTCAATTGCTGAACAAAGAGCAGTTGGCTTTATTCCGGCTTGGAGTTTAGCTTTCTTATACAGTGGAGAAAGCTTTCTTCACTACTGTTACTAACACAAAGTGCAAGAGCAAGGGCAAAGTCCCTCCCTTTACTAACCCCTCTGCACCTTTCCAGAACATACCTACTTCTGCTCTAGTGGTGTCAAAAGTGCCACCTCTACCTCCACCAGCCAAGACAGTTACCATTGATGGGGATCAAAGGGAATTTGATCACAAAACAAAAGTGATAACAAATGAAAGTAAAAGAATCTCCCAGATGTTTCACAATTGTGCACTAAACAAGTAGGCACTGGGGAGATGATCAAATAACAAAGAGAGCTTAAGAATAGGGGGAATAAAGGAGTGGAACTCAAATAACCAAAGGAAATGATAATAAAGTTTTTATGAATCCACTTGAGGTTGGTCTTACTGTAATTGGATCTCTAAGACATACGTTTGTCTCGTATTGTGACACTACTGCCCTTACCTAGTCTAGTAGTCTAGCTTACCATCGATACAGCAGATCTACCTAGAACTCCTGTGCTATCGTGTGGGCTCTTCTTCAGCTGATTGTACAACTGGAAGCCTACTCCAAAAACACATAACAAGTGGTGAGCCCCTAGCGTAAGCAAATGCCCAAGTCTATTGAGGCTCAAATTCCCATTGAGGGAGAGGTTTGGTGGTTTTTAGAAAGTAAAGAAAAAACACTCAGAAAAATAGAGACTTAGTCACTTAAATAGTCATTAAGCTCTAGAGCAACAGAAAGGGATGATGATGGGGTTGGGATTTTTGAGTTCCCCTCTGTGCCCTAGAGTATTTGATTAGGATTACAAAGCAGCAAGACAACAAAGAAAGTGAGACAAAGAAAACCTCCAAATTCCCAAACATAGTAAGGCCAAAATGATGAGGTGGTGCCACTCCCAACACTGGGTGACCACTCCTCACTCTTCTAACCCTACTCCAGGAACTCTCTCTTACATGATTAGTGGTTCTTGAGCCTCTTGCTGGGCTGTAGAAGGAGGCATCAATCTTGAGTCATCTTGCTCTCAAGCACGTTGTCTTCATCAAACCTCCCTTCTACCTCTCTCCTTAATTTTCTTATCCTTCTCCCTATATCCTCTACATCTTCTCATTCCTCTGGGATCTGGTTTCCTTCCACTGTCATTGCAAGACAGCTCTGCATCAACTTGCCTCTCTTGATCTTGATATAATTAGCTATCATCAATGATAGCCTAGATCTGATGGTTGCTCTTCTAAATATAGCACTACTAGCCACTGAGGTATGACATCACTCTAGTAAATATCAGTCTTTGAAGGTTATCTCCATTCTTGAGAGCACTCTAGAAGGAAAATCCCATATAGATCCGCTATAGGGTGCCTAGGCAAGCATCTATGAGGTATCTGTAGTAGTGGTCATAGCCACTACTCTGCTACTCAAGTGGTATGCTTGAGTCCATGACTGGGTATCTAATGGTTATCTCTGGGGGGCCGAACTTGTCTCTCAAGTTGGTTATTCTTGTTATTAAAGTGAAAATAGTCACTTTTATGGCCTAAATGACTGTCTGGCTATCACAAATGGTCACTTACTATTTGTGATGGGTGCTTTGATACTTTAAAGAGTTCAAAAATGCAAAGTTAGACAAGTGACAAAAGACGTTGTTAAGTCTGAGGTCTAATCCTCAGACTATGAGTCCTTAAATACAGAAAAGTGATGGTTTGTGCACTAGGACAGAGCATCATATGCTACTACCTATTGTTTTACATATGATAGTACCTTTGTACTTGAAAATGCAATAACTTAATCTTATGGAGGCTGTCCTTTGTTCTAAGAAAAGGACAGATGACTATCGATAGGTAATTAATGAAGTCCATGTGCAAACATTGAGGCCTTCATATCTCTACTAATATTGATTGCCTTGAGGTCATTCTAAACTCATTCTAAGCAGTATTAGAAGGGCTTCTGCTGAGCCTAAAACCAAAGCTTAGATCATGGCGGTTTCCGAGATATTGGTGATTTAATAAATGATACCATGGTGGTTACCAGTTGATCTGCCTAATATCTTGGCCATAACTGATTGCTTTGAGACGTGACTAGTATCGATTGAAAGATCTTTTCAAGGGCTTTTGGGAGCCATAAAAACTGTGAGAATCATTGAAGAATTGATGGAGATATGGCCAAATGAAGTTTGTGACACTGGTGTGATATCGCTGTTTTGTAATCCTAATAAAATACTCTAGGGCACAGAAGAGACAAAAGAATACTTTTTCCCCCATCATCTCTCCCTTTGTTACTCTAGAGCTAAAAGGCTATTTGAGTGATCTGAGGTTTTTTTTTGTGTCTGCTTTATAAAAACTCTATAAAACTTCCCTTGAAGGGAGACTCAAGCCTCAATAGACTTGGACATTCGCTTATGCTAGGAGCTAACCACTCACTATGTGTTTTTGGAGTAGGCTTCCAGTTGTACAATCAGCTGAAGTAGAGCCTGCATAACAGTACAGGAGTTCTAGATAGTACTGCTGTATCGATGGCAAGCCAGGCTACTAGACTAGGTGTCATATTCTGGAAATCTGACAATTATGTAATTTATTTCTCCTAATAATTCTCCTTAAATTATAATTAGTAGAATAGCATAGTAGACTACTCTCTTCCTATTCCGGACTTCCTATAAGTACTGAGTAGTTACAGTGTATTTCCTTAGTCTGTAAATTAACATCATTTGGTCCTAATACTCTCCCTGTCCACTCCGAATTCCTATTCTACTTCCTTAGGACCTCTTCTCTGATGACTTCCCTCCACTCCGAAATATACTAAAGGGAGCAAAAGGGACTATTAGCCTAGCATAAGCTAAAGATGCAGTACTAGGTCCTAATTGCATGCTAAAGAGTTTGTGGGGATGAATCAAGAATGAAGATATTAAAAAGAGAATATAGAAACTTAGCATGATAATTAAGATAAAATTATTCGAAAGGATAGTAAGCTTGATCTAGATCCTTCTTGCATAGTATCCCTAAGATGTCCACCTTTACATACCATAACAAGCTCACTATCAAAGTAGTCAGTAAACTACTCCTGGGCCTTACCACACTCAATCAAGCCCTCATCTACACCCCCACACCAAACCTTATAGGTGTAGTACAATCTGAGTCAATAATTAGCCAGGATTTTCAAGCCTTCTACTCCATAGAAGATTGTCTAAGTGACTGCTGTGTCTTGTCTCTTGACCAAGTAGGATATAGGGTCCAGTCTCCTTAACAACCCAACCACTTCACTTAGAACCCAGAAAAGTGCCATAAGATGACTCTTGAGCCCTTGAGATGGTAGTAGGTGTCAAGATTCCATTGCCTTTCTCTTAGGCTCTCTGAGTGTTATATTAAAAGTACAAACTGATGAGACTCAATTAAAAATAAATAAGAAAGGAAACTCTTTCTTCTTCCAGTCTCTCTTACTTCTCTCCTCCATGACATTGCCATATGAACATGACAGATGTCACCTCCCTATCCTCCATGCCTACCGGCCATGGTCATATACTCCTACTCCACCTCCATGCTTTACTTCTACCCAACATCCTCTAATCTCCAAACTGGCTTCCTTCTACTCCAAATACAATCTAGAAACACATGCAAGTGCATACAAAGGTAATCAATATTCCTGTTATTCTATGGCGCATTTGCTTCTTGACTGAGTCCAGTAGTGATGGGATCATTAGCCATTGATAGACTTTTGATCTGTCATCTTGGTATCATATTAGTCCAAGTCCACTCTAGATTGAAATTATATCACATTCCAGAGGTATCCTTTAACCTCTGAGTTCTAGAGTATCAACATTGATAGTCTGTCTCTGAGAAACCTGATGCTAGCTCATTAGTCTTGCCTCCCGAGGTATATGCTATTCTAGCATATGGTAGCTTGGCAACTACCTAATAGAAGTACCCAATCTTGGGTCTAGATTATGTCTGGGGCTTGTAGGAGGTCTCTAGAATAGCTTCCAATAGTGAAATCCAGAAGTATAATGTGTATCCCATGCTACATTTCTGCAGAAAATTCTCTAGTGGTATAACAACGCGACCAACATCATAACCAGAGACTGGGGCGTAACACATAAGTTGAAGCCAAGGTCATTCACCAAGTCATACTCTACTCCAACGTTGTTCTTCTCCGCCAGAGTCTTCTCTTGGGATTTTACACTGTTGCTAAGTGTTATCTATTCTCCAACATAGTACATTACTCCATTCCAGAGTTAATTCCTATCTATTACTCTGTTCCTCCGTCCTTTGTCATTCTGTCCTTAATAGAATTTACAGACTCATACCGGTTCCTGTCGTGCTTTAGTTCTGATGTCTCACCAGTCTGCAGCAAGCTCTTTTGGGAGTAATTCTGTCCCTCTTGCTGACCAAACTATCAGTCGTTTCACTACTGGCCTCCCAAGGAGGTCGAGATATCTCCACTCAGGGACATTTTGTACTTCGGTGCGCTCCCAGTTATCCCCACCTCCAGTGGAGCCTTCGGAATTCCATGATGTGAATCCTATCACTATTCCTCATGTTAACAATGACCCAGACTGGGTTGATACTCCTATTCCTGTTCCTACTCCTGTTTTCCAAACTTCACCTCCTGTTCCTGACCATAACCCTATTAATAATCAGTTAGCTGAGGCTCTCCAACAATTATCAGAAAACCTTAACAGAGGATTAGCACCAATGCCTCACCAATCGAAGGCCCGCATTCTAGACACCTTCAACAGTTCTGACCCTCATAAGCTTAACCACTTCTTATTTCAGTGTTGACTCTACTTCCATGCCAATGCTTCGCAATTTACCACCGACAAAGAGAAAATCAATTTCGCAATGACCTACCTCTCCAGTGTAGCGCAAGATTGGTTCAAAGTCACACTACAACAGGAAGACCTCGGCTATGCATAACCCTGGCTTTCTACTTGGCAGCTTTTTGTGGACAAACTCTAGGTCCATTTCAGACTCTCAGACCTAGTAGAGGATGCCGCCAATCTCATCGACATCCTCTGCATGAAGCCAGAAGATAAGATTGCCACTTACAATGTGGAATTCATGCAGTATGCAGCACAGTTGAACTGGGGTGATACAGTTCTATGCCATTGTTTCTATTAGTGATTGCCAAATTGCCTCTAGGATCTCATAGCAAACAGGGAACAGGGAAAACCCACTTCCTTCTATGTCATGTACCAACTGGCAATCACTTTCAACAATTGCTACTGGAAACAAAACCATGAACAAGATTGTCTCTAGAACACAAAGAAGGAGGTAGCAGACAGTCACTACTGAAAACAGGAGAAAATGGCTCAGTACTCTGCCTTCTCACAAAGCTCTGTTCTGTCTTGTCCCCAGTCATCCACAAACCTGCCACAGACCACGCCCTTCCAGAATTCCCTAAAACCCCCCAGATCATTATCTTCCATCGCTAAATCTCCATCTCCGTCCTCTCCGCGTGTTGACCTCTTCAATAAACTAGGCAGAGATGGTAAATTAAATGGTAATGAGTACAAGTGCCATATCAACAATAACCTTTGCCTATATTGTGGATCAAAGGACCACAAGGTAGATGGGTGCCCTAGGAAACAGCTAATAAGAGCACAATTAACTACTCTGGAGAAACAAGAGACTCCGCTCTCCGAGGATCTCTCGGAAAACTAGAGCATGGCTCCCAAGACTTGACACAAACTAGGAGTCATGTTGAACTCATTTTTGCAACTACGAGTCCAATGTGTCTTAACGTGTCCGCTCTTTCTGATCCTAATTCCCTTTGTATACCCCTTGTTTCTCCTCTGGTATGTGCTTCGACCATCTCCAGCCTATACCCATCCGAATGCTGGTAGACTCCAGATCTATGCACTGTTTCTTGGACTCTGCTTTTGCTCATGGACATTCTCTGCCTACTACTCCTACTCCATCTGTAGAACTGTATCTGTTTGATGGAACCTCAAATAATATTATCTCTGAGGTAGTATTATTGCCTGTAAAATTCCCCTCTGGTGAATGCATAACTCTTGACTTCTATGTCACTCCACTTGATTTTTGTTGTTCTCTGGTATTAGGTTACTCTTGGCTCACCCGCTACAATCCATTGATTGACTGGGTTTCTGGGTCAATATCTTTTTAACCACCATATTTACTTCAAAGTCTGGCTCCTGTTTCTCCTGTTGAAACCTTGGTAAATCCTTTGTTCTCTCCAGTGGAAAATCCTCTGCAGTTCACCCCATCTGAGACATTCCTGTCTAACCCCAAGTGATCTTATATTGCAATTATCAATGCGCTAGCCTTACTCTGGGCCTCGTACTTTTCAGGCTCAACAACATTTTCCCTCCAATTCCATTCTACAATGTAGGCCAAATCCACCACCATCTCCAAAAAAATCAACCTCTCTTTTGTTCTGGAGGAATATCACAAGTATGCCAATGTTTTTAGCAAGTCTAAAGCAGAGATACTCACTCCCCACTGTCTTTACAACCTCTGGATTGATCTAGAAAAAGATTCCCATCTTCTGGTAGAAACCATCTACTCTTTATCCAAATTCGAACAGGAAGTATTAAAAGAATTCATTGACAAAAACCTAATCAATGGATTCATCTGCTCAATGTGTTCTTCTCATGGAGCACTGGTCCTGTTTGTAAAGAAGAAAGATGGGTCCCTCTGGCTCTGTGTAGACTTCCACAGACTCAACAGAATCACAAAAAAGGACCAATACCTACTTCCTCTTATGTCCGACCTCTTAGATTCCCCCCGCAAGGCTTGTATCTACACCAAGATTGACCTCTGACATGCATACCATTTGGTCCGCATTGCTAAAGGGGACAAATGGAAAACTGCCTTCTGGACTTGCTATGAAGCTTTCAAATGGTCAGTAATGCTGTTTGAACTAACTAACGCTCCAGCTGCCTTCCAACGCTTTATAAACAACATATTCTCTGACCTCCTAAATGTGTGCATAGTAGTCTACTTGGACAACATCCTGATCTACTCTGATGATATCACGTAACACTAGAGCCATGTCAAAGAGGTATTGAAAAGACTCCAAAAATCGGGATTATATGCAAAGACAAAAGAATATGAATTCCATTTAGATTCCATTGAATATTTAGGCTATGTTCTATTACCATCTGGTTTGACTATGTCTGATACTAAAGTGAAAATCATTCAGGAGTGGCCAGAACCAAAGAAAATAAAGGATATCCAGTCCTTCTTAGGATTCGCCAACTTCTATGGACGTTTCATTTTCAATTATTCAGATATAGTCATTCTGCTCACTTGTCTTACTAGAAAAGATACTCCTTGGAATTTTGACAACAAATGTAGGATGGCATTCAATACCCTGAAGCAAGCCTTCACCTCTGCTCCTATCCTTACGCATTGGGTTCTGGTATCACACTGTACAAACATTTAGGCAAAATAAGTGACATTTTTCACTATAATAACCAGAATAACCAGCTTGAGAGAAGAGCTTGGCTCCCCAGAGATGTTCTCCTAGATGCCCAGTTGTAAACTCGAGCATCTAGCTTGAGTAGCAGAGTAATGGCTGTGACCACCACTATATACGCCTTATAGACACTTGTCCAGGTACCCTGTATCAGATTTCCAATGGATTTCCCTTCTAGAAGTGCTCTCAAGGACAGAAGTGAACTTAGACAGGTTAGCATAACCTGAGCAACGTCATACCTCAGTGGCCGGCGGTGTTATACATAGAAAACTTATGATCAGATCTGAGCCATCATCACTGATGGCTAATTATAGCAGGATCAAGAGATTCAGGCCACCATAAAGTCACATCGCAACAGCAGTGGAAGGAAATTGGGATCTAGAAGAGCAAGAAAACATAGAGGAGGTAGAAAGAAGAACAGAGAAGCGGAGGAGAGAAGCAACAGAAAGGCTAGATAAAAATAACGTGCTCAAGAGCAAAACAACTTGAGACTGCCATCTTCATCTACAGCCCAGTAAGAGGCTCAAGACCCAACTATAGTCTGTGGAAGGATCCCTGGAGTAGGACTAGAAGAGTAGGGAGCAGTCACTCAGTGCTCAGAAGGAGCGCCATCTCATTATTACGGCCTTACTATGTTTGGGAATTTGGAGGTTTTCTTTGTCTCACTTTCTTTGTTGTCTCTTTGCTTTGTAATCATAATAAAATACTCTAGGGCACAAAGGGGAACTCAAGCATCATACCCCCATTATCATCCCTTTCTGTTGCTCTAGAACTTAATAGCTATTTTGAGTGACTAAGTTTCTAATTTTCTAAGGGTTCTACTTTACTTTCTAAAAACCCACCAAACCTCTCCCTCGACAGGAATTTGAGCCCCAATGGACTTGGGCATTTGCTTACGCTAGGAGTTAATAGCTCGCTACATGTTATTGAAGTCAGCTTCTAGTTATATGGTTAGCTGAAGAAGAGCCCACATGATAGCATGGGAGTTCTGGGCAGTTCTGCTGTATCGATGGCAAACCAGACTACTAGACTAGGTAAGGGCAGTAGTGTCACGATGTGAGATGAATGCATGTCTTAGAGATCCTATTACGGTGAGATCTACCTCAAGTGGATTCATAAATACTTTATTATCATTTCTTTCAGTCTTTTGAGCTGTACCCCACTATTTCCTTTATTCTTAAGCTCTCTTTTTATATTTGATCATCTCCCCAGTGCCTACTTGTTAGCACATAATTGTGAGACATCTCGGGGATCTTTTACATTCTCATTTGTTATCACTCTTGTTCAGTGATCAATTCCCTTTGATCCCCATCACCAGACGCACAACTTGTCATGGAAACCAATACCTCAGATTATGCTCTTGCTGCTATCCTTTCTATTAAAACTAAAGACAATGAATTCCACCCTATAGCCTTCTACTCCTGGATATTCTCTGCTCCAGAACTCAACTACAACATCCACGATAAAGAATTACTTGCAATATTCGAAGCCTTTAAAATTTGGCAGCACTATTTAGAAGGTTCCACTTCACCAATTGACATTGTAACAGATCACAAAAACCTGGAATATTTCTCGACAACCAAGATCCTGATGCGCCGACAAGCAAAATGGTCGGAATACCTCTTCCAATTCAACCTCATAATTTGCTTCTGGCCTGGATGTCTCGGCACCAAACTGGACACACTCACTAGATGATAGGACATCTATCTAAAAGGAGGAGATAATAGCTATACTTCAGTGAACCCTCATAACTTCTGTTCAGTCTTTACTTATGAACAAATTGCAGCATCTCTCCGATGAAAGGGTGCAAAAGAGAATTGCACACTGGGACAAACAAAACCATACTATGCTAGCTCCCAATTGCATGCTAAAGGTCTGAGGGGAGATAATTAAAGATGAAGGTTTATAAATAATTAGAAAATAAGAATTATACGCAGCTCCAATAAAATATACGTTAGTGGTTGTGAAAGGATTGTAAGATCTCTCTAGATCGTCATTGCATAGCCTCCCTAAGGTGTCAATCTTTACACACCGTGACAAAAGCTCCTCTGGAAAATACAGTTAGTTGATCACTCATGGACCCTCCACACTCAGTTGCCCCCTTGTCTGCACCCCCAACACTGAACCTTATGGGTGTGATGCAAT
>Ga0157362_1000855_pt1 | contig 11565 bp, 4 predicted proteins | sample AttlaeALBM3_FD_111480 | JGI IMG/M metagenome (GOLD analysis project Ga0157362, IMG submission 111480) | Fungus gardens microbial communities from leaf cutter ant in Ribeirão Preto, State of São Paulo, Brazil - Atta laevigata ALBM3 | ecosystem: Host-associated > Fungi > Mycelium > Unclassified ... | reverse complement strand
TAAAAAATTATATATAATTTTTTGACGAATTAATACTTAAATATTTCTATAAATTTTACTCCATTTATAAATTTACTTTTGCAAATTATTTAATTATCATAAAGACAATATTTTGTAAGTTGTGATTTTACTTTATAAGTGTAAATATAGAAATATACTCTAATAATAGGTCTCAAAATTACTTACTATAATTGTTGTAATTTTACATGCAATTTTTTTAACAGTGTACCATGATTGGAATGCAATCGATTTGTACATACAAATATATAAGACACAGCGTTAATGACACTTCAATAACTATCGTTACTGTAATGATGTTGTGTGTTCTAATATCGTTATAATTTTACAACTTTTGTTTGTCAGTTACGTTTATTTCATATGGAATATGTAATAATAATTTATTATTATTTATTAAAATATACACATAATAATTTGTTTTTTTCTTGTAATATAATGGAATATATTATACTCGTTATAAATTATGAAAAACAACTGTTATTCTAAATTATTTTAAATTATTATCTGACAGACGTGATAATTTTCTTCATATTATAAAAATAGTGTGACAGAATAAATATGAAGGTATTGTCGTGCGTGTGCATATGTGATGAGCATATTTTTAGTTTGAATGTTCTGTCCAATGCATTACGATGTAAAAACGTGCGTAGGAATTTATATAAAATATTTGAACTGAAGAGGCACGCGAGTGAAACTATACAGAGTACTTGTTACAAGCGCTCGTTTGAAGGCCACTTACACTTCATCGCGCAGGCAGCGGTTTGAGGTAATCGCTATGTAAAAATTTGCGAGCCACAAGAGAATAACGCGGCTTTTAAGCATTCGCCACGCCGTGAAAGCACCCATGGGTTTAGGAGAGAAAATTCATTGCCGTTAAGCATGTTATAAACAGCTCCCCAAGTAAGAAGATGAATACGATAAAAAGAAATCTCCACGTCGTTCGTTCTCAGTTATTAGCGAAAACAACGAGCTCCAGCGGCAGCGTTTTATTAAATGAGAAATTCTAGATATTTTAGATAAGTTCTCTTTTTATCTTTTGAATGATATCGTCAAGTAAGATGTATTCGCCGATCGAAGTTGATTAAATGGATGATCTTTTTAGATTGCTAAAGAAACGAATTACTGTTAATAATCCGTCGATATAAATCCGTCGTAAAATAGTTCAACTTTCCCGAGTGGTCGTAATTGATGCGTTAGCGACTTTCGCGTTTTATTTCCGCGACGAAGATATACCGCATTCTTTCTCTTCTCGTTTCCGCCCTTTCGTTCTTTTTCCATTCGCGCCTGTTCCCATTACTATCAATCTAATCTCTCACTCACACGTAGTTGTGCGTCTCTTAATCCGTCCTTTCGTCGTATTTCCCATGCTCGTTTACGCGCTCCTTCTATAATACACTTGGCACCAATCTACAAATGCCAATTCCATATCTCGAGATTAGTCGTTTCATCGCGTCATAAAATCACATCCAACCTGTGCGGGAGTCACTTCTTTAAACAGCCGGAAAGATCGCAATCGGTAATGTTTCTCGATGAAAAGAGGCGTACCGGTGCATTATTGGTGAGTATGAGATTTTATATCGTTACTATCGACCACACGCGTTCTTCTCATACTTGGATACTTTTCGTCTAATATGGAATTGCTCGGAGCGTTGTACACACAACAAGCGCGCGAAACATGTGTGTGTGTCCGTACATGAATGCCTTTTCCACTTCACAACGAAGCGCATCGAATCGGAAAGTATACCGACGAACACACGAAGCTAACGGAAAAGTCGAATTATCGTTGCTAGCGTACTATCGAACGGCTTTCCAATCTAAGGACGTGCTCTGCGAGGATTTCTCGCGTGCTTTTAACCGACAAATGAATTCGAAGAGGCAAGTGGCATTCCGGAATATCGCCATTGGACGACGCAATTTCCATGAGCGTTTTTCGAAAGACTCGCAGCCTTGTATGGGATTCCCATTTTGTTCCATTCCTTGTCGAGTTTATCTCAGACAAAGTCTATTGCAATCGACTTAAGAACTGTAAGATTTGTTTTTCTACACATACATATATATAAGAAGATTATTGTGCCAATCATTTTTCGTGGTTAAATATGAACGTAACTTATCCTCGACTACAATAACGGATCATTGGACTCGAAGCAAAAAATTTAGACCTTTGTACAATCTATACAATTATATAGTACCATGAAGTTCTATAAATTGTAGGTAGACAAATTTTAAATCTTCTATCTAATCGTCGTAAAGTGGAAGTTCTCTCGCATTCTGTACAACGTCTTCAAACAAAACGCTTTAGGATTTAGATATAATTTTATTGAGTTGAGGGCATGATGTAATATTTTTAAAAAATTTAACAAATTTAATTATTTGTATTAAATTGTCTGCATATTAATTGTTTTATAAAGCATATCAAAGATTATTAATGTTACTAATATTTTATAGATTTGGTATATTAAGAAAGAAAAAAAAAGATAAAATTATGCATGTGCTTTTGGACTCAAATTTCATTGCTATTTCAAATGCTAACACTAATGTTACACCTGTATTTTTACATTACGATTAAGAATTGAGTAGAAGTTTTCTATTATGGTTGAGAATTAATGATTATTGATCAAATAATCAACAATTCTTGATGAGACATTTTAGTCACTATCGAAGTTTGTAAGCTGATTTCAATATCCCTTCAACGATTATTTGTATCTAAAGCTAAAACTATTTCAAGCATCTCATATTAAATGTTCACGAATTTCGTTAATCAACGTCAGAGGTTACTAAATTATAGGATAATTATGAGCGTTATTATCGTAGAAATATGGTAAAAAAACAATATGAAAAAAGTTTATTTTTTGGTACTGTGCGTCAGTAAAGTGTTATCCTGTGCAAAATAGCGTCAATGTTGACGTAAGCGCAGTCATTTTTAATCCTATAGACGACGTAACAGCAATATCGTGTATCGGATCAATCACTGCCAATAAACGGCGCGATGCAGCAGCGACTGGAAAGCAGCGATCTATGAAATGCATCGATTTCATAGCCAAACAGCGTGTCATGTTCGTCTCGTCGTTTATAGCATCCGACATTCGTAGACGTGACGGAGAAGATCCGGATGCGAACGGCGATGCTGTTCGTAATAACAGAGCGCCGAAAGTCCGGTCTGGCATAGAGATTCTGACCGGTAATTTGAACCAAAGTCGGAGTCGGAGGATTAATGGAGATGCGGTAGCACAGCAAGCATGCCTTGGCATACTGATGGAGCGTCGCAAGAGCCGGAGTTTCCGTCGCTCGAAGGAAACATTGGCCAAGTCGAAGGTGGATCAAAGATGATAACAAAGAGAATCGATGAAGCAGCAAGGAGGAAGAAGTTGTGCGGAAAACTGCGTCGTAAAGCTCGGCCAAACCTTTCCTTCGACTTCCTCATCTTTCGTTTTGTCCGTCGCTTGTTAAAGTTGATATCTTTGCCTTTGGGAAAGGTAAAAGTGTTCGCTCAGTTATTGCAATAAAGTATGATAAAGAGCCGGTCTGGCGACTATAAGAACCATTGGCATGGAGCGTTGTCATGCTGTGCCAGTGCCGCGACAGCTTGGCCTGAAAATATTCCCGGATATTCCCGAAACTAGAGTTGTAAGCAGAAATATGTAGAATCGACACCGTTTTCGGATCGCGCGTAAGATAAGTCGTTACCGATATATGGGAACTACGCATTTCCGGGTGGATGCGCATGATCTGTGAGAGAGTAGCGAGCGGCTCAGTGGGATCCGCTGCCAACGAAGGAAAACGATACCGGAAATTGAAAACTGGATATGACGGAGAAATACAGACAGATAATAATTTTGGCTGTAAAGTTGAAGACATTCTGAAGTAAGAAAAATTAATATTAGAAAATTCGGAAGAAGTGCCCCCATAAGTAAATTGTAGAAATATTGTACAATAATGATATCATGGATTGACGAAAATTCGCAATAATTAAGCTAAGATAATTCGCCATAGTGCAGCAATTTTGTTAGAATAAATTTTTTAAATAATACATGTCAAAAATTAGACAAATTTAATTTTAAAAATAAATGTTTTGTAATTATTTCAAAAAACGTTTAACTTTTTACTTAAAATTTTAGTCCATGCCGAATGTGTAATACTTCATGTTGCAATTCTACATTATAACTTAAGAATAATAATTGTGCATTTTTATAATGTATGAACTATATATTATGATTCTTTCATTACATAATCATTTTTGAATGTTTTAAACGTGATGCGACTGAAATATATTTTTATCAATTATTGAATTTCTGTCCAAATTTGATTTTGCAAATATGCCGCTAAAATGATTTGTTTTTGTTATTGTTTTCTCGAAATACTGTTCCAAAATTAATTGCACAAACAGTTATCAATGTTTTATAAAAGATCAATATTATTTTTAATTATTTTTGTAAACATATCCATATAATTGCAGATCACAATTTTACGCATGATTATAATTTCGTAAATGTTTTCTTATATTGAGGATCGAATTAAGACTGAATTAAGGCGTAATAGTTAATACGTTTAATAGTTAATCGCGTTTATGTCAAATTTTTCATAAATCCTAATATAGTTTAGTCAAATTATGTTTATTGGAATTAGTATCTACCTTATTAGAAATTGTTTACTCGTCAGTATCTGTTTCTCAAAATTGTTTGCTCCTTCAACTTTTTTTTCAATCTCATTCTGTCGGACCCGCGTAAAATCCACGAGTTGCAGGCGAGTATTAAGCTGAAGCTTTATTGCAATAGCAGTTGGAAGCGGTATTATCCTTGACAGCTTCACCGCTTCGAGAGGAAATAGCGAGAAACAAAGGTCGATCGAAGGGCCACAAGTGAAACCGACGGCATTTGTGGAAGCTTTCTTTTTCTCAAACTGTATATAAAACTCGTATTTGTGATATTATGATTCTTAATGTGATGTCTAGTTTTATTTGATTAAATAATTTTTCCGCGATTTAAATTGAAAACCTTTTTTTCTAATCTTCGGTAATTTTTTTATAATTTGAAGTTTTTTTATTTGGAGTTATTTATTCACCATGTGACTCGATGTGAGAGCAACGGACTCGTAACCGACATTGAGTTTAAATTCCGCATCCATATATATGAAAAATTTCATAATCCATATTGACTTCAGAAATCATAAAGGATCTCTTTAAATCTGGTACCTCTTTGACTGGATAAACATATAGGGATTGATGTGGCCCTGATATTACTACTACTATTATTAATTGTTTTATAATTAAAGTTTCAGCAAAAATAAAATAATATTTTTTTTACATTATTTTTCTCGATATTTGATATGTGATCTATTAATTGAGATATCTATTATAGAAGAGAAAGTTTGAACTATATTGGAATAATGGTTATAAATATTATCATTATTGATCAGTTTGAGATTACAATTTGAAAAGTATTTGACATTCTCAAGATAGCCTCAGTTAAGAAAGGCTGAAAGTCGATGATCAATAGACAAGTTACGGCAAACGGAAATCCATCCGACTGTACAGAGGATTCGATAGATTCCACATCGGCGCATTGAAATTCAGAAGCGTTGGTCATCGTGTGAAAGTCGCGACGGTGCAATGAAAAAGCTCTTCTTCTCTATCGTTTTCCCTTGCGTGTCCAGGGACCAAAAGTCCAAGCGGCTCAAATCTCCGCAGTACGGTTGAGATAGCGGGATGGGTGGATAGGAGGAGAGATATCCGCTCACTTCGCGATTGGGAACTTCTTGATGCACTACGGATACGTTTACTGGGGAAACTGTGCTCGAATAAAGTCGAAAGGGTACCAGGGACTCTTATTTCATTGCGCTTTGCGAAGCGTGTGCCACGCAAAGTTATGCAGTCTGCTGGAGTGTTATCGGTGGTGTGTCGGCTACTAGTAGGACCCCTCGTAAATACTTGCGCATACCCGAAAGAGAAGTAGATAACATATTCCAGACACGCCCGACAGCATCGATATCCTTGATCCGTGTATCTGAGATAGCAGAACTATTTACTGAGTTTGCATAATAGGACCTTCGCGCGAGGTAGACAGTTGATTCTTGTTCGTGAGACAGGCTTATAGTACGTAATAGCGTGTCTCTTCTGAACGAATTTCTCTCTCTCTCTCTCTCTCTCTCTCTCTCTCTCTCTCTCTCTTTCTCCCCCTTTCCTTTCTGCCTTCTTTTCCCCTTTGTGACATTGCAAAGTCACTTTTATTGCATTTGCCGGACAGATTGAAATTTACATATTTATGCATATCATGAATTTTGCTATCGTATATTAGCTTACATCTCGGAAATTCGAGTATATAATACATATGTTTATATTATCTGACAACACATACGCTTGCATTATTGCACATTTCGTGCTTCACGTTTATATTTCTACATTACTGGCGAGCAACAAATTCGGGCGTTTCCCTAAACACGTCGTGACATTACTCTTCCTAATGACTTAAAGCTGGTTTACAAATATCTTACAAGGAACGCGACGAGGATCCGTTACGGAGACGGTTGAACGTGGCGCAAGAAAGATTACGGAGATTATTCGAGAGTTTCCAATTTGCAAATACGTTCAATATCACGCCGTCTCGCCCTTATCGCAGCGCACGATACCGCGTGCTGCGATAGGTCATTTATATTCCACATTCCAATTTTGCTTCATTTACGCAAAAGATTGGGCTTTAAAAGCACAGCTGACGCGAACGCGTTCAGGGTGCCTTCTAGAAAATAGTTGGATAGAATACGATCGTAGACGTAGAAGAATAAACTGCACATTCTCTGCCATTAGCATCTCGGTTTAAAAAGAAAACACAATGTTGAATCAATATATTAGCATCCCTTTTCAACTCGGCATATTTCAGAAAGAGAGAGCGATATGATTTAAGCTACTTTACTTTCTCTATATTGATAACAATTTTATAGAAAAGCACAATCTATTTTTGTTACGTCTATAAATATTATGATGAAGTAATAACGTGTATTAGATGAAAATCTTCATTTTTCTTCAGGTATTTTTTGTGTAATATTAAATTAAATTAATAATTTATATTGCAATTATATTGTGGATAGTAAAGTATTTACGTACAATTTCTTTACTATTTATTGGCACACCCAGAGAAAAGGTTGTTTCGATTTAAAGAAATGTTTCTTTATCCACAAGAAATGAAATCATAATTTGAATGTAATTTCTTGGATTTGAATATAATTTCTTTAAATCAAATAAATTTTTGATTTTAAAAAATAATATTTAAATAAAAAAATTTTTTTCACAAATCAAAGAAATTTTTTTCTTTATAGCAAAAAAACATTTCTTTAAATTGAAGCAACCTTTTCTTTGAGTACAGCATTAATTACACATTAATAAATTATTTTGCAATATAAATTATTAATTTTTATGTAGATACATATATTTTAAAATCTTATTAAGAAACAATAAAGATTACAAATATACATCATAGTAGAAGAGGAAATATGGTATACGCCCATTTAATTCAAAAGCTGACTTGTAATATGCTTAAAGAAGCATCTTAAGAGAAGGCGAAAGAAAACGAACTCTTAACTATACTTGTAATAAAATTGCGAAGCAGCAGCTCGCAAAGTGGAAAATAGATGTAAAGAAGAGAGACAAGTGGAGATTTTTCGTAGTTACGTCTAATTGTAACGGTGGGCGAGATGCACAAGGGAAAAGAAGGAACTCCATCATGATATTTTCTTGCAATTATGTTCACGGGGCCGGTTACGGGCGCCGTGTTGGAACATTCGATGTCTCTATTGTCAGTTAACCGAGCATCAGACTGTTGGCGCGCGCACAACTCTAAATTAACATTAAAGAGGCACGTTAAAAGCGTCGACTTCGTTAAGGTTTGTCGAGCATTTCTTGCTGCTTTTGTCCCGTTAATAGAGTATTAAGCAGTCGAGATCTGATAAGGTCCATTCCTGCAGTCGCGCCGCGCCGCGCTGTCCTGCCGAGCTTCAGGAAAAGATTGGCTGCGAATCGAGGCGGTCGGCGAAAAAAGGGAGAGCCTATAATATTCGAGACAGGACCGAGGTTAATTTAAATTAGATCTTATCCGCGATGCTATTGATCGCACGCGTATGCGCGAGAGCGTTGCTTCCTTGAAATTCTTCGCGTTTTCGCGCGCATCTCATTTTGTCGGGCGAAACGAACCGACAAAGTTCCCGGCGCTAACTTTTGCGTAGGGTGAGTTTTACGAAGAAGAGCTCAGAAGTTTTTCACCCTGTGAGCGGCAGAGCGGATTTTCTTAACGCTTAATTACTTCTGGACTCCGCGAACATACGGTGTATTTCGTTCGATATAAATTAGTCAAGTCCTTGCAATTCCTATACGCATATACTTGAGATAACTGTAAAAAAATATGGACGATTAGTTCAATGATACGTTTCGCTAAATAATAAAATTAAAAAAATAATTTACGAAAATAATTTACAAAGTTTAAAATTTTGTTTGACTAAATTGTTTGTTTAATCAATTAAATCAATTCGGATGTATATCATTAAAAGTGTGATTGAATTTTGGGATCAAAAGGAATCCGTTAGTAACGAGCGAGCCGGATGAGTGATCGTTTGAAGCAGGGAATAAATTTAAATCAAGCTTTATCCGCAGCGCTATCGATCATGACCAGCTTTCAGAATACTTAAGGCTTTGTCCGCATTTAATTTCGCTGTCAGCCTCAACTTTTTTGCAGAAAGTTTTGATGCTGCGTGATGTGTGCCAAATTTCTTAAGTTTTGAAAGTTCTTTCCTGTTTAGACGGAATATTTGTAATTTTATTTTTCTATGTATTTTCTTCTAACCATTTCGCTAAAATGATTATGCTACAGCACTTAAAATTAGTATAAAAGAAAACAAAAAAATCGAAATATAAAAGACGAGAACATATTTCTTAATTTTTAAAAAGTTGTTTGAAAATCTTAATTTTTTTTTGTATTACTGAATTTAAAATAACAATTGCGTTTATAAAATACTACAAGTTCATTAATCCATTGTTTTTCTCAAAGCGCGTGACAATTAGGACAGAACTGTCATCATTTTTAAATAGTTGACCTCAAACGAGAGGAAAGAAAAACTTGTCAGAATCGGATTACGTTATTGGGAAATGAAAGATCATGAGAGAAAAGATAAGAAGAGGGAATCTCGTTCTCTACGGGGTTAGAAACGAGACGAAACACCGATAGTTTCCGAGAAGCCAAGTTGCGAGGATCTGAATCAGCTAGGAAAAGTGTTTAGGGTCACAGGATGCGCCCGACTGCACCAGCAAATGAGATCGACTGAAAACTCCTCGAGAACCATCCAAACCAATCCTCCCGGTGGAATGTATCACTTCGGTGTAGACGCGCACGATTAATGGGTTTCTCTTGGAAAAGGATCTCGTTTACGTCGGAGAAAAGTACGATAGAACCGACAGGCCAAGCTGCTACCTAGACTTAGCTTAGGAAAATGTTTTTTTTTTTTATTGTAGTACAAAGATTTTGTTTTACGGAGAGAAATCTTTCATTTTTTTTAATGAGAAACATTATACTATCACGGAAATTTTTTTTTCTTTCGAATTACTGTATTGTATCCGAATAAAGATGAATAAAATCGATATAGATAGATATATAAAGAAAGAAAATTATATTAAATTTAAGATCTTTTATAAATTTATAAGAAATTTATAAAAGGAAATGGAAAATGTATTTTTTGTTACATATTTATAATTTATGAAGACGTTTGATATAAAATATTGTGAAGAATAATTTTATAAAATGCATTCAAATATATCAGTTTACTTATTGATTTGGAAAACAAAATAGAATTATCAAATGTCACAAGGAGTACTAATTCATGATTTCTTGAAATTGATTTCTTTAATCTAGAATTTGATATTCTTTTCCAAATCCAGAAACGGAATCTCTTGGTCTTTGTGTACACTGCATACCTAAAGCGGTAGCAAAGTAATCCCGAGCACTCACTACTTAATGATTGACGAACTAATTTACTGTAACTTTTTCGTTGCCTAATGGTCTTTACTTAACCTAACGCACAATTTACAATCTAAGTTTCTATTGGACTTCTAGCAATGTGTCCAAGTTATGTTTGTTAGGCGTAACGAGCGGTCGCCTTGAAGTTTGTCCGAGGCGAAGGTCCCATGAAGTCGTTAAATTATAACGGAGGCACTTCCACATTTCCGAATATACGAGAATTTCACTTTACGGACAATGTTAAATGTAGAGAGAAATTTGGGCATCGATTATTGAATGTCGATTAGAAAGCTATATGTACGCACATATGCAGTAAACTATGGCGACAAAATTCCGTCAGTAAATTTTTGTATTTCTAATAGAATAGATTTATTTCAGTACAGTGTAATTATATTAAATTAAATTATATTAAATTAAATGTAAATTCGTGTAATTGGCAAAGTTAAATAAAATATCTCCAAAATGTTGCCATTATTTAATTTATTTATATGAACAAATATAAATTATTATTTATCTCTTTTCTTTATTGATTGCACTACTAAACCATAATGACATGTCTGCATAATATCAAAGTTTGCGCGTTGCTTGCATTATTATTAATTGTTGTTGTACACATGTATATTTAATTTTAATTAATTAGATATTTGTGTGCAATTAACGATTCAAAGTATTCATGTAGTACGCAAGTTAGTCTAGTTTGGTGCATCATATTGATATTATTAATTATAATTATTTTGAAAATATTTCCAAATTTTTATAGTCTTCATTAATTGAATGATAAACGTTGCAATACAAATGTGTTAGAAAAAAATTTTAATTTAATTAATTTAGTTTAACTTTTAAATTAACTTTTTAATTAATTTTTTTTTCATTAAATTAAATTTTTATATGTCTTTTACTTAAAAAAAATATCTCATCATATTTTGTAATGTACATTAACTTCATTGCAATTTTATCCAGTGAGAGAATAGATAAGAGGAATGTGACCAGCAAGAAATGGATTTGTTTGTTTAATGAGCGGTAAAAAAAGTAGCTTCGTACGAAAAAGGCGCTTGTGTACACATAACAAAATTCACTAAACTTGAGAGAGTAAGCGAGAGATGCGAGGATCAGTAGATGAGAGTATCGGTGAACATGATGAAGGAGCGTGCTCCGGAACTAGAGAAGAGCCAAGCTATAGCCGTTGCCCACTCAAGAGACGAAGATGGATCGTTGAATCCCGGTAGAACCTATCCACCTTCAACCTGCTGGCTTCCGCGAATATAGTCTTTTCTTTTTCTCCGCGATCGAGCTTTGAAAAAGTCTGTGATTCGATTGTAAAAATCTTCTCGCACTTCTTCGCATATATCCGTCAAGCGAACTTTGCAACTTAATTTTATGCAAACTAAAAGCCATTGTTTGAATTTATATGAGTTTTATTCTATTTTACTACTTATATCAATTTTAAATATATTTATTACTGGTAAAGTAAATATCCAAAGTACTGTAAATACCGTCAATAAACGTAATATATATATATATATATATATATATATATATATATATACAATATATATAT
>Ga0157362_1000854_pt1 | contig 11566 bp, 13 predicted proteins | sample AttlaeALBM3_FD_111480 | JGI IMG/M metagenome (GOLD analysis project Ga0157362, IMG submission 111480) | Fungus gardens microbial communities from leaf cutter ant in Ribeirão Preto, State of São Paulo, Brazil - Atta laevigata ALBM3 | ecosystem: Host-associated > Fungi > Mycelium > Unclassified ... | reverse complement strand
TGGCAGGGCGGCGGCAGCATGATCACCGACGTCACCCTTGAGCGCGCGCTCTACCAGCATCCCCCGACCCGGTTCGAGGCCGGCACCGGCAGCATCGCCGACGCGGTCGGGCTCGCCACCGCGCTGGATTACGTCGACCGGATCGGCATGCCCAACATCACCGCCTATGAGCATGCCCTGCTGGAGTACGCGACACCCCGACTGGCCGACATACCCGGACTGCGGCTGATCGGCACTGCCGCCGAGAAGGCGAGTGTGCTCTCGTTCGTGCTCGCCGGCCACGACCCGGAGGAGGTCGGCAAGGCGCTCGACGCGGACGGGATAGCCGTCCGCGCGGGACACCACTGCGCCCAGCCGATCCTGCGCCGGTTCGGCCTGGAAGCGACGGTGCGACCGTCGTTGTCGTTCTACAACACCCGTGAGGAGATCGACTGCCTGGTCGACTCGCTGCTGCGCCTGATCGGCCCCACTCGGCGCCGGTCCTGAGCACCGACCCCGAGTCGCGGACGAGCGCGTCGGAGCCACGGGGCCGCGGCGTAGGACGGGCGTAAGTCGCGGATTCGGCGTCGGGGATCCGTCATCTGGTTTCCCAGCGGCGTTTCGGGCCGCGATGTCGAGTACCGGGTGGGTTCGGTGGGTAGCCGAATTTGTGTAGTCGCGGCGCCGGATCCGATGCGCGACGAAACGCGGAGGGAGATTCAGATGTCAAGGCTGATCAAAGAGGTCATGACCACCCACTTGGTCTCACTGCCCGCATCGGCCTCGATACGGGACGCAGCCGAATCCATGAAGCAGAACAACATCGGTGCAGTGTTGGTGACCGACAAGGACCGTGTGTGCGGGATCGTCACCGACCGCGACATATTGGTACGGGCCGTGGCCGACAACAAGGCGCCCGGAAAGACGACCCTGGGCGAGATCTGCAGTGGGGATCTGGCCACGCTGGGCCCCGACGACACCACCGAGCAGGCGGCCACAATGATGCGCCAGAGGTCATTGCGACGCATCCTGATCATGGACGCCAATCGGCCGGTGGGGATCGTCTCCATAGGCGACCTGGCGATGGAGATGGATCCGCGGTCCGCGCTCGCGTCCATCAGTGGCGCACCGGCGAATCGCTGACACGAACGGCGCGGACCGTGAACTCCGAACGCGCCCGGGCCGGGGAGGCCCGCAACGGCCGAACACCATGACCCGTGGGAGGACGCGATGGCAACCGTGACGCTCGTGCACGACGAACTGCCGGCCCGGGCAAAGGAAATGCTGCGCCGGACGCTCGAGGCCTGCCTGGAATGCGCCGCCACGTGCACCGCGTGCGCCGACGCGTGCCTGCGCGAGAAGGACCTCGACAACCTGCGCGCCAGCATCCTCACCGATCTGGACTGCGCCGACATCTGCGACGTCACCGCCCGCGTGCTGGCCCGCTCCGCGGGGGCCCAGGTCGGAGTCACCCGGGCGACGCTCAACGCATGCATCGCCGCCTGTCATGTCTGCGCCGGCGAGTGCGCGCGGCACGCGGAGCATCACGAGCACTGTCGGGTGTGCGCGCAGGCGTGTGATCGCTGCGAGCGCGCGTGTCACGAGCTGCTCGCCCAACTGCGCTGAGGATCGACCGGCCGCGCGGAGGTTCGACGACGACCGCCGGGCGCACGAGATTTCATGCTCCAACTCATGGCGCCGGACCTGTGAAGCGCACGAGTCCGCAGTGAATTTCGCATCACCCACCCGACGCCTGCCGCAACAGCGGGCCGGTTCAGGCTTCGATCGGTTGGGCTAGGGCACCCCCACCAGCGGAACTTGGTCGACCGGGGACGCGACGACGTTCACTCACCGATTTGCGGGCTTGTCAAGTGACCTACGTCGTCCGTTGGAACGCGTTCGCGGGCCAGCTATAAGGATCGTGGGTGCAGCCACGGCCGATCAGCCGCAGGCAACTCAGCAGTCGAATATCAACGCTCATGCCTGGTCCGATCCGCCGCGCCCCACCCGCGCCTGCCATTGGAGAACGAAGAATGTCCCGCATCCTCATGTTGAGCCTCGCAGGCTGCCTTGCCGGAACTGCGACTCTGATGCCCTCGTCCGCCTCGGCCGTCCTCCCGCCCTCCCCGCCGCAAATCGAGCTCTGCGTCGAGGTCCCGGACGACGCGCCTCCTGGCGTGGAGGTCCAGGTCGCGGCCGTCGGTCCGCACGACAACTTCGTCGAGACGTTCGGTCCCGGAGACCACTGCCGTGGCCCGTTCGGGGTCACCGAGGCTGGCGAGTTCGAGATCTCCGCGTCCGTTGTCAAGACCGGCTGCCCGGATTTGAACACCGGTACCAGTTGCCACGTCATCAAGTTCCGCCGGTTCCAGGTCAAGCGGGAAATCGGCGGCAAAGAACAGCTGATCGATCACCCGGAGGCGGAGACCTTCGTCACCATAAAGGTCGGCCAGACAAGGGCCACCGCGGACTTCGTGAAAGCCTGATCCGCCGGCGGGCGCATCACAAACGCCGCGGGCGCGAACATCGTGCGCCCGCGGCCGTCAGCCCCGCAGAACTCCTCGCCCGAAGGTGCGTCCTGCACGGCGCCCGTGGGAGTAATCCACCGATCTGAATATTTCCACTTGGAAGGTCCCGGGGCTGAGCTACAAACGAGAGAGCCGAGTCCGGCGCACCGCATGAGGAACCCACCCGCCTCATGAGCGTGCAGGGGGGGACATGTATCGAGTAATTGCGGCGGGGCTGCCGGTGGCTGCTCTGTTTGCCGCGGGCGGGCACCAGGCCGAGTTGCCCGGCTCGCACGTGCAACATTCCGTTGCGAGCGTCAAACCATTGACCCGCGCGCAGCACGCGTCCAAGGGCATGCGCCGGGCGGCGCCGGCCTCGATGCGGAAATTGTCCGCGGCAACTGGCGCGCCGGCAGCGACCGCGACTCGAACACGGCAGACGAATGCGGCCGCGCCAACAATGCCCGCCGATCCGCCGGTGATACCCGACAGCGGAACGTTGACCATCTGTGCCAAGGGAGCCGACATCTTCGTGGCCGCCTCGGGAACCGGTGCGTCGGGTGTCAACCTCGGCTTCGGGTTGCGGGACGGGGAGTGCCACCCGGAAACCGTCCCCGGCGGTCGGTATCTGGTCCAGCTCCAGGGTGGGGAATCGGAACCGTCGCATTGTCGCGGTCCCCTGCTGCGGAGTACGTGCGAGGCGGACGACGCGGGCGAGCCCCGCTTCAGCCACGTCCAGGTTAGCTCGAACGTCCGAGGCAGTTTCGCTCGCTTCAATCGACCGGTGGTGGATGTGAACGTCGCGAATGGCGGCACAACCACCGTGACCTTCGTGTTCCGACACCGGCGTTGAGCCGGTCCATCCGCCCGAACCGTCCGCGCTGGGAGACCCCGATGATGCTCCGCACCCTCACCTCGGCGGCGGGCGTGTGCCTTCTCGGCGCCACAGCCCTCATGCCCGCTTCCGCCGAGGCGACCTCGACGTCCGAGCCCGAGCTGCGAGTGTGCGCCAACATTCCAATGGGCGTTCCGGCCGACACCACCGTTCAGGTTTCGGCGACCAATCCGAGCTCACAAATCGTGGAGACCTTCACCGGTCCGGATGCGGCACCCCAGTGCAAGAGCGCGATCGAGGTGGTTTCCGGCACGTACGTGATCTCGGCAGCCATCCTCCAAGCGACCTGCCCTGCCTGGAGCGGAACGTGCCATGTGCCGAAATTCAGCTTCTTCACGGTCCAACGGGAATCCGGGCCGGTCCAACGAATCTTCTCCAACGAGGCAACGGCCAACATCACGCCGGGCGAATCGGGCGACACAACCGTGACGGCGGTTATCACCGCGGCTGACTGACGTCGCCCTCGCTCCCATCCCGGGCGAGAATGAGCCGGCAGGCTGACGGCAGGGAGCGAAGGCATGGCTCTGGTTCTCGACCCCGAGGTGGCGGCGGCGATGGCGCCCCTGTTCGCGGCCGCAGCGGAGAACCCGCCGCCGGCCGGGGATTGGAAGACCCGACGGATCATGTTCGAGCAGCTCATCGGAGCGCTCACCGCGGACTGGCCGACCCGCGACGACGTCGTCGTGGTCACCGAGCACACCACCGGCGCGCCCGACGGCGCCACGGTGGGCATGCGCTGCTACGAGCCGTTCGGGCACACCGGCGCCCTGGTGGTGTACGTGCACGGCGGCGGCATGATCCTCGGCAGCGTAGAGCTCTACGACACCCAGTTGCGCGGGCTCGCTGCCGACTCCGGCGTGTGCCTGCTGGCGGTCGACTACCGGCTCGCCCCCGAGCACCCCCACCCCACCCCGGTGGAGGACTGCTATGCCGCCGTGCGCTGGGCGGCCGAGAATGCCGAGCGACTGGGCTGCGACCCCGGCCGGCTGGGCATCGCCGGGGACAGCGCGGGCGGCGGCCTCGCGGCGGCGACCACGCTGCTCGCCCGCGACCGCGGCGGCCCCGTGATTGCCCGTCAGATTCTGCGCTACCCGATGTTGGACGACCGCAACCTCGTCCCACCGGCCGCGCCGCCCCCGGCGATGGTCTGGACCTACGACGACAACCTCACCGGCTGGCGCGCCCTGCTCGGCGACGGGGCCGGGGGAACCGCGGTGCCGGCCCACGCCGCTCCGGCCCGTGCCGAGGACCTCTCCGGGTTGCCGCCGGCCTACCTGATCGTCGGGGACCTGGACATCTTCCGAGACGAGGACATGACCTATGCCGCGCGCTTGAGCACCGCCGGCGTCCCGGTCGAGTTCCACCTCATCCCGGGCGCGCCGCACGCCTTCGACGTGCTGGCCCCGCGGGCCGAAATCAGCCGTCGTTCGCGGGAGAACGAGATCCGGGTCCTGCGGTCGATCTGACCCGGGAGTGCCCGGATCGTGTTCCGGCCGAATCAATGTGCTGTCAACCTGTACGTCGACCGTGCGCGGGAGGTTCGGGGGATGAGTGGAGCACGGCTGCGCGAACGGGCCGACGGCGGGCCCAATTGGGTGCGGTTGGACGGTCCGGTCAATGCCAGGGATCTCGGCGGCATGCCGGTGGCCGGGGGAATGCGAGTCCGGGCGGGCCGGCTGTTCCGGTCCGATCACCTGGACCTGTGCACCCCCGGGGACGTCGCGCTGCTGCGCGACCGCATCGGCGTCGGGCTGATCGTGGACCTGCGCAACCTCACCCGTGAACGTGGCGGTGCCGGCCCGGTCGCGATCAACGACGCGATCGAGACGGTGAACATCGCCCTGATGGCGGACCTCGATGAGGTCGCCGAGGTGCTGCGGGACCCGGCCCTCGACGGCATGGGTGGGTTCTACCTCCAGATGGCCGAGCGCGATCGTGCGCGGATCGTGGAGGTGTTCCGAACGATCGCCGGACGTTGCCGCGAGCCGATCTGGTTCCATTGCACGTCCGGGAAGGATCGCACCGGCACGATCGCGGCTCTGCTGCTCGATCTGCTCGGTGCCGATTCCGAGTCGATCGTCGCGGACTACGCCTGCTCGATTCTCGAGCCCAAGGTCCTCGCCGACCACGTCCGACGCATCGGTTGGCGCACGGACGGAATACCTTCGGCCCACCTGCGCGCCGACGCCGAGTCCATGCGCAGCTTCCTCGCGAAGTTCCACGCCACCCACGGGTCGGCCCGCGGGTGGCTCGTGGCCGGCGGTCTCGAACCGGAACACGTCGTCCGACTGCGGACCGAATTGCTCGAAACATCTGTTGCTTGAGGGGATGTGCCGCTTCCGCCGGTGCCCCTATGGGCGCATGATGGGAGTAAGGGCACATGCGGGTGCGACGCGGTGCGGCGAACCCGCCCGGGAGGTGCTGGGCCGGCAGGCCCGAGGCTCGGAGGTATGGGAGCCGATATGACACTCGCAGCAGGCGCCACGACACTCTCGACAGGCGGCACGGTGGCGATGGTGGTGGGCCTCGCCGCGGCTGTGGCGGCCATGGTCTTCGTCCTGTGGCACGCCAACCGGGCCCACGCCGACGATCACACCCCGTGGGAGGCGGACAGCCCGCATGTCACGACCCCCGGGTTGCACCCCGACGCCGCCCTGCGGCACGCCGCGCGGGTCGGGGACGACCCGGCCGACGAGGACGTCGTGGAAGCCGGCGGACACGTGGTCCGCAAGCACCCGGACTGACCGAGGTTCATCCCTCCGGCAGGGCGAGAAGACCCTCGGCGACCTCGACCAGGTCGGCCCCGGCCACGTCCGGCGGGACGAAGATGTCCCCGTACCCGCCCTCGGCGCGGGACGCCCAACCGCTGAGCAGTCCGGCCCGCTTGGCGGCATGGCAGTCCCAGGCGTGCACGGCCACCAACGCGACCTGATCCGGCGTCAGACCCAGCCGGTCCACGCCGTGGTGGTACACCCGGGCCGGCGGCTTCCAGGTGTTCAGCTCGGCCGTGGCCACCACCGCCTCGATGTAGCCGGCCAAGTCGCACCGGTCCAGGAAGGCCTGCGTCATCGCCGCGGTGCCGTTGGTCAGGCAGATCATCCGTACCCCCGCCGCGGCCAGCGTTCGCATCGCGGGTTCGACGTCGGGATGCGCCGGCAGCTCGGCAAAACCCGCCAGGACGTGCGCGATCGCATCCTCGGACAAGGTGTGGCCGCTGATCGTGCGCAACGCCTCCGCAGCCGCCATCGGGAACGGCACGTAGTCCCCGACGACGGACAGCCCCACGCCGTAGAGCAGCGTGCGCGGGAACCAGGCCCGCACCGTCGCGGCCGGCAGGCCCACCTGCTCGAGTCGGGAACCCATCGGTTCCAGCGAGATCAGCGTTTCCACCACGTCGAAGGCCACTGCCGCAGGCGCCATTGCCCGTCCCTCCCCTACCCGACGTCCAGGACTCGTTTCAGCGCCTCGAGATCGGGCGACCCGAACACCACCCGATCGCGGGTTGCCACGTACACCAGGTCCAGGTTGATCCCGGCCCCGGCGATCTTCCGGGCCAGATCCGCGAGCACGCCCGGGCGATCGTCAACCTCCACCACCACCACCTCGCGCTCCCGGCTGACCGCCAGCGCGGAGATCGACAGGGAGTGCTTCGCCGCTTCGGCATGACGGACCAGAATGTGCAACTCGGCTCGGCCACCCGCGCCGACACATGTGGCGGCCGCGATGTTGACCCCCGCGTCGCTTATCGCGGCCGTCACCCGCGCCAGGGCTCCGGGGCTGTTCTCCACGTCGATGAGCAGGTCGACCGCCATGTGTCCCATGAAGGCGCAGGGTAGACCCGCGTGAATGCCCCGCGCGCCCGAGCCCGGGTCACCCAATTCGCGACGGGTTGACATGTGGACGCGATGTCCACACTGTATACATTGTCTTTCGCGGAGGCCCGTCATGAGCGATCTGGACCTGCACGCCCCGAACCCGATGCACTGCCGATCGGGCCCCGACGACGTCTGGTCCACGGTCAACACCCGGGAGAACTATGCCGGGGTGATGAGCCCATTGGGGGCCAGTCTTTGGCTACCGGTCTGCGACCGGGCGGTGGCCGCCTCCTTCCACGACATCGGGGTGGTGAGCGGGCGTCGAATCACCGCGGTGGCGAACGCCAGGCCCGCGTGCTCGGCGGTCTTCTACGGCCGGTACACCGCCGGGATCAGTTACTTCCGCCGGATGAGCGAGTTGATCCCAGGCGGTTCCGGCGCGGCCTTCGAGGAGCAGTACTTCGCCTCGACGCGCACCGACCCCGCCCCCCGCTCGCGGCGGCGCCATCCGGTGATCGCAGCAAAGGCGCCGTTGGCGGCGGCCCGCCTGCGCCGCCGGTTCGGACAGTGCTCGGCCCGGGTGGACACCTGGTGGCGGTTCGCGACAACCGCGCCCGGAGCGGCCCGGCCCGCCGCGGTGCAGCTGCGCGAGGCGCTGAGGCTGCTCGAGGACGTCATGCGGGTGCACATGGTGGTCTGCTTCATCGCGCAGGGCACGTTCGACGCGTTGGGCAAGCTCGCGGCGGGCGTGGGCCGGCCGGGCCTGCATCTGGAGCTGGCCACGGGCTATGGGCAGATGGCCGAACTCGAGCTGGTGGCGACCCTGGGACGGGTGGCCCACGGCGAGGCGGGGATGGAGGAGTTCCTGGCCGAGTACGGGTTCCGCTGCGCCGGGGAGATCGAGCTTTCCCAGCCCACCTGGCGGGAGGCCCCCGAGTTGATCGAGCGGATGGTCGTCAAGTACCGCGGCACGGAGCGGATCGACCCGGCCGGGCAGGCCCGGCAGCGGGCCGCGGTGCGCGAGGCCGCCGAAGTCGAGCTTCTGGCCGCAGCGCCGCGGCACCGCCGCCCGGTGGCGGCGCTGTTGCTGCGTCTGGCGCGCACCTTCATCCCGATGCGCGAGGAGGGAAAAGCCGCGCTGGCCAAGGGTTTCGACGGCACCCGGGTGGCCTGCCGGGCCCGCGGGCGGGAACTGGTGGCCGCGGGCGTGATCGACGTCGAGGACGACGTGTTCTACCTCGCATTCGACGAGATCCGCGGCACCCCGCCGGCCGACGCCCGAGCCCTGGTGGCCACCCGCCGTGCGCTGCGCGCGGCCTACCAGCAGCTCGACGTGCCCGAGCACTGGGTCGGCCAACCCGAACCGATCCCGGTGGCGACCGACGCGTCGGAGCGCGCCGAGGCGGTCGCCGGGACCGCGGCCGCGCGCGGCGTCGTCGAGGGCCGGGCCCGGGTGCTCCTCAGTGCGGATCAGTGTGACGAGCTGGAACCCGACGAGGTGTTGGTCTGCCGCACGACCGACCCGTCCTGGGCCTCGGCCTTCCATCTGGCGGCCGGGGTGGTAATCGACGTCGGCTCCATCTCGTCCCACGGCGCGATTGTGGCCCGCGAGATGGGCCTGCCCTGCGTCATCGGCACCGGCAACGGCACCGCCGTGCTGCGCACGGGCGACCTGATCCGGGTGGACGGCGGTGCCGGCACCGTCACCGTCTTGGAGCCGGCGCCGTGAGCGAGCGCGGGTACCGCAGTTTCCTGCGGCTGCCCGCGATCATCGCCGAGGCCCGCCGGATCGCCGACGCCGAAGGGCTACCTGCGGTGTCCATGCGCAGCCTGGCCGAGGCGTTGGAGTGCACGCCGCGCGCGCTGTACCGGCACGTGGCCGGCAAGGACGAGGTCCTGGAACTGATCGCCGACGCCGCCCTCGGCGAGCTGCCCGGTCCGCGCCCCGGGCCGGACTGGGAGGCGGCGCTCGTGGAGTTTTTCGTCGCGATGCATGACCTGCTCGTCGCGTCACCGGCGATCGCGGAGATCATCGCCCAGCACCCGGTCGCCGGACCCCAGTTCCGGGCCCACGGCGAGGCCGTCGTGGCGGTGCTGCTGGCCGCCGGAATCGCGCAGCCCGACGCCGTGGAAGCCGTGGTGACGCTGGGTCAGTTCACCCTCGGTGCCTCGCTGCCGGGCACCGGGCAGCGTCTCCATGACGCCTACCGGGCCCTGGAGAGCATCGACCACTCCTCGACATCGGCGCATCTGCGCCGGCACCTCGTGCGCGAATCGGCCTCGGCCCATTTCCGTTCCGCACTGCACCGATTGATCGGCGCCTACCGCACGTCGAGCAGCATCGCGGCGACCTCGGTCCACAGCGCCAGGTGCCGGTCCTCGACCGGATCCCGGTCGTCGAACGTGTAGGTCATCGCGACCCCACGCATGCTGGTGAACAGCAGGTCGTGCACCATCGGAAAGCGGGGGTGGCTACTCAGGGTCGGCCCGTACATGGTGGCCACGACATGACGGATTGCACGTCCGAGTCGATGCTCCTCGGGCCGTAGCTGGTCCCGCAGCGCGAGGTTGGACCGGGCGGCCGTCCACAGCTCGACGGCTGCCCAGAAGTACGGCTGGCGGAACTGTTCCCAGAACAAACCGGTGGCGCGGTGCAGCCGCGAGGTATCGCCGGGCAGGCCGAGCAGCGAGGCCGCGACCGTGCTTTCCATCTCCGCCAGGCGGCTGGTGGCCAAATGTTGCGCGGCGGCTACCAGCAGGGCGTCGCGGGACGGGAAGTGGTGCAGCAGCCGACCGCGGGAGACCCCGGCACGCTCCTGAATGCGCAACGTGGTGGTGTTCGCGTAGCCCTCCTCGGCCAGGCAGGCGACGGCCGCGTCGAGGATCAGGGTCCGACTGTCGGCCGTCCGCTGCGTACGCCTCCGCCGTCCCACCGGCCCAGCCGGGTGAGCGCGTGTGTGCCCGCCCCCGCGACGGGGCGGGTTCGGGACAGCGTCGGAAACCGTGAGAGAAGGCACGTCCTGCGGTCCCTGCGCGTCCAGATCAGTCACGACTGACTTGTCCTTCGTTGGAATCCGAGCGTCTCGAGCACAGATTAGTGGGTTTTCCACCTATTGACCAGTCAGCTCTGACTGTTAGTGTACGGCAAACATCCCCGGCTTTGGTTTGGAGGTTCGTATGCGTAGGAGCACGCGTGGCCCGCTTGCGGTCGTGCCCCTGGTCGCGAGCGCGGCGCTGGTGCTTGCGGCGTGTGGCGGCGGTGGTGGCAACGCGGGCGGGCAGGCCGTCGCGCAGGCGCCCGCCGCCGCGTCGACGGGCGCGGCTCCGGTTGCCCAACCGGTGGCCGCGGCCGGCAACGCGTCCGCCGCCGGCAGCGGTGAGCACAACACCGGGGCCGCGACGGCGCACACCGCGCCGAAGGCGGCCCCCGCGGCCGCGGCCGCCGCCCCGGCCGCCGCGGCGCCCAAGGCCAAGACCGGTGGCACGGTCGCCACTACGTCCGGCTCGGCGGCAACCTCGGTCGCCGGGGTGCACGCCATCGACAGTGCATCGCAGCAGGCCGCGAACGCGAAGGACGCGCAGCAGAAGAACGGCGCCACCGATGTCGGCGTCACCAAGGACAGCATCAAGCTCGGCACCGTGACCATGCACGGCATGGCATTGGGCAACGTGTTGGCCGGCCCCCTGATCCGGGGTATTCAGGCGACGGTCGCCTCGATCGACGACCGGGGCGGCATTCTCGGCCGGCGGGTCTCGATGACCGACTGCGACGACGGCCCCGGCGAGGTCTCGCGCACCAAGGCCTGCATCAAGAAGCTCGCGTCCTCGGACCAGATCTTCTCGTTGTTGAGCATCTCCAGCTGGGGCAGCGGTGCGGTGCACGACGACCTGAAGCTGTACCACCTGCCCGCGATCGGAACCTGGGCCTACTCACAGACCGAGTGGCAGGACTCGTTCATGTTCCCCACCCATATGTCGATGATCCACGAGGCAATGGCCGGGGCCCACTGGGCCGTCAACGTCATCCACCCGAAGACCTACGGGTTGGTCTGCCTGACCTCCCCGGAGATGCAGCTGGCCTGCAACACGGTCGCAAAAATCGTCGACGCCTCCGGCGCCAAAATGGTCAAGCGCGCCGACGTGTCGATCTCGGAGACCTCGATGTCCGCCTACGTGGTGGCGATGCGAGCGGCCAACCCGGAGCACATCATTCACTACGTGATCAACCCCGCCACGATGGCGAAGTTCATGGTCGAGGCCTCCCAGCAGGGCTACTACCCGCCCAAGGGAATCTCCGGCAACCATCTGGCCGCCGAGGTGCTCGGTTCCTTGTTCGGGCAGTGGCCGGTAGGCAGGTACTGGACCAACAC
>Ga0157362_1000852_pt1 | contig 11569 bp, 4 predicted proteins | sample AttlaeALBM3_FD_111480 | JGI IMG/M metagenome (GOLD analysis project Ga0157362, IMG submission 111480) | Fungus gardens microbial communities from leaf cutter ant in Ribeirão Preto, State of São Paulo, Brazil - Atta laevigata ALBM3 | ecosystem: Host-associated > Fungi > Mycelium > Unclassified ... | reverse complement strand
TGTTGATGGCATCTAGTAGCGCTATAATACGACCTAACGTCTCGTGAACGCGAATTTTAGTAGTTCGTAAATGCGTAATGTTACAAGTGACTTTATGAATATAGCATGCTAAAAAATATGATGGTAGCAAGAATGACGAATGGTAAAAGCTCACTATGAATCACTCTTATATTGTAATCTTTTCGCTGTATGATATATGACGCGAGAGTGAAATATTTCGTCTCAGCTGTCGAGACGAAATATCTTTTTCTGAATATGTGTGATGGAAAATCAGAATGCATGCAAGAAGTAATTCTTTAACTCTTCTACAATGAGTATAATACCTTTATCTTCATGCACTCTTAATTCTTAATATTTATGGCTAGATAAAAGATATTCAAATCAAATCATTAGAATAGGATTTAAAGATCTATATGGATAAACCGCTCAAAAGTTAATGATAATTCCTTAAACGATATTTAAAAAAATACAATCGCTAAAGAATATTCCATTCAAATAATCCTCAGTAATACCTTCGTTTCATTAGAGATTTTCGACGTCTTGTTATTTGGCCAAAATTACTGCACTCGCAATACCTTCATATTTTATAATTCAGTAAGAAGAACAAACAGATCGTTAAAACTTCATTAATCCTATTTTAACGATGTTCGATTAGTACATTTGATAACTGTTGTTAACTCGCTTTCGACTCTTCTTGCAAGAATAAACTTGTAAAGGCGAACTCGTGCGGAGTGATTGAATCGTTCTTGTGGCGATTATACAAAAAAGGAGCAATCGATTCGATTCGTCTCTCTGATATCGCGGCGATTTGCGACGTGCCGCACAATCGCATTTCCATAGGTTGAGAAATGGGTCCTCTCGCGAAGTGCGAAAAGATTGTCGCGAGTGCGAGAGATGGTGGGCACGGATAATGCCGTGATGTTTCACCCGGCTACATCAGGATCTTTACCGGTTATCTCCTTTAAGCTCACTCACTTCGTGGAAGGTCTTCCGAGACCGTTTGCGTTTCCCGCACTTCCAACCCTCTCTTTCTCCTTCGTCACTCTCGCATGAAAATTATTCCCTCGTTCGCTTTCTGTCGGACGGAAAAAGCAATCTGTTAACGGATCTCGTTCTTCATCCCTGTATGAGAAACCGTCTCTTCAAATCTGCTTTTGCTCTTGGAGGGATTAGTAATATTAACATTCATATATCGATACTTATTAATCTCGCTTAAATTAAAAAAAACATTAATGCAGTCTCGAATCGAAATTATCGTGATTCAAATTAATATCGGCATATTATATTTTTCATCTGCCTTAATCCTTTTCATTGGACGCAATATGGTTTTATTTATCATAATTTATTATATCTTTTCATATACCATATTTTAATTATTATTTATTAAAATTTTTATTAATATTAATGTTTACGGAATACATATATATATATATATATATATATATATATATGTTGTATAATTATATAATTAAATACCTTTTATCAAAAACAATGAAGAATGATATCGGTTTATTAATATAATGGAACGTTAAATATAATTTAGGTGCGATGTATTTTATATATGCACAGGAATAAAATTATTATTTTATAAAATCTTAATGAATTACGAGCGTATGTTTGAAAAAAAATTTGCGACGAATACAGTGTTTGGAGTACGAAACTTTGAGGCCTTCTATTCTGTTACATGCGATAATAAGGTAGCGTGGCATGTTAAATTAGTCACGTAGGCTGTAGCGCGCAATTTGCATTGAAATTGTAAAGATATCGGCAAGTAACATACAGTATTTTATACAAGAATACTCATAGCTGGAAAAGTGTCTACGGATATAATTAACTCCTTTAAAAATAGTTATCGTGCAACTTGTAGATCGTCCACATTGATCTCTTACTTGCCATCAGATTGACGCTTGTTACAATAATATCTTTATATTATATCAAGTATTTTGTATAATTGCGTCGAGTTTTGGCATCGTAATTTTATGTATGGAAAAAAGAAGCTTTTTTAGAACATAAAACATATTATGGTATAACCGGGTGTAACTAAATCTGAAATCTCTGCTTATCGAACATTTTAAGAACGCAATTTTAGAATTATCGATTACGTTTAAATTTTCTGGCATCAATATACATTTACGATTACAGTCCTTCCTGTCTAATTTCGAAACAGTAATTCGACAAACTCGCTATATCAGTAAACGTCCTAAATCGTCTTTCTTCAGAAAACGAGATAAGAGTGATCAATAGAAGCCCGGATAGAAGACTTCTTAGTATGCATCATTTGTCGCGTTTATCTAATCCCAGGCGAATCAATGAGAGTGGATCGAACGAACATTCCTGTCTGCCTAAATTTATGGTCGGTCCTTGGCGTGCTTGGGCGCGTCTGTCCTTTATCTGTTAATCCGCGTGTGATTTCGCGGATATCTCTCTCTGTCTCTCTTGACGGGAATCGCGGGCGACGTCTTAAATAGCCCAGCAGATAAGATGGAGACCCCGCAAAGGCTGGCAACTCGAGACAGTGTAAGACTTCTCTCTCTCGACGGACGGACAGGCGAAGGAACGGACTCGCTCACGCGAATTCTCGTTTCGCGAGTCGCCGCGATACGATCTCGCTTCTGTGTATGTGAATTTCAGCTGTGAATTTCGCATCCGTGGGCGCGTATATCGATCACAGGTTTATTTTATGCCTCTATAAATTAAGCAGCGTTAACGTGTCCTGATACAACGATTTCCAAGAATACACCACGCTCTTTAGCATATCGCAACTTCATTTCCGCATGTGACGCGCGACCATGAGCTCGCGCGTCATATCCGCCTCAAAAAAGATTCATTAAAGGGCGAATATGCACTTTATATTCACCCGCGGCTGACGTAAACGAATCGGTTTAGCTGGTAGTCTCTTCCAGCATAATTTCCTACGTAAACTCATAGCTCGTTATGTCTCGCGGTAATTTGTAACATCTAATTTAAATTCAGTGGTTTTCTCGAGACTGATTATTTTTACGATAAGCATTTCCTGTACTATACATAATTTCTTTTCTACTCTACTTTATACTGGACTATTGTAACATTCGTGATGCCTTTCATAATTTTATTTCTATCGTGTAATTATAAAACTCAATTATACAAAATCCGAGTTATACATAGCTATGTTATACATAGCTATGTTCAGTAGAGAAATTTATCAGCAGACATCAGATTTTTTATGCAGATAAAACAAGAATATATATATATATATATATATATATATATATTTTTCCGTTACTTTTTATAACGAACAATTTGATAATGACGTTGTAATTTTTTATAACTAAACGCTAAGGTTATGCTAAGGTTGCAAAGGTCGACTTTTTTAACCTTAACACCCGTAGCGTTTAGTTATAAAAAATTCCAATGTCATGTTTATTATAAACAGTAACGGAAAAGTAACGGAAAAAAAAACGCTTCCAACTCTGCAAATATGCACATATATGCAAAAATAAATATGGTTTTTTTTAGAATGCTTTTCTTAATAAGACAAATTCCTACTTACTTTCTACTTTTTTACTATGTAAAAAAATATTACATAAGAATCCAATGTCTACTGATTAGTAAACGTTCAGTGATACTTTATTATAATTGATTCTTGTCTTTAGTTCTTCATTGGACAGAGCGATTCGTAATCGCTTCTTATTTTAAGAAGCGTGTTTAAATAATGTTTTGGGATGCTAATACAATCGTTTGATTCGTTCATGACATCTTAAGATTACTTTCTAGAAATAAATCAGTGACTTCAATGCTATACTTACAACTTAATCATCAGCCGCGAATATTTATTTGTTTTTTTAATAATAATACATTGATTTATTTTTAGCATTGTGATTTTCTACAGACTCAATCTGTAGATATCACAATCTCTAAAAGCGAATCAGTATATTATTCCTGAAAAAAATGTAAATATTCATTGATGATATATTACATCAATTATAAATTTAGCACTGAAATCAGTAATAATACACTGATTCATTTTTACAGAGTACTTAAGACAATCTTAAATATATAAGAATATTATGTTCAACTACTGAGTACCCAAGTCCGGCCCAAGGATAGGAACTAATCATACTAAAGTATTACTGGACTCTCACTGAGTTTTCTTTGCTGAATGTAGTCTATCATATAAATCATATCGCTTATTCTATTCTATTCTATTCCGTTCGGTCGGAACCTACGAGAGCCCCTGACACCCTTTCACTTCACAGGCAAATCACGCGTTTGTCATGTATTTCCGCTCGTGCTTATAAGTATGCATGCACACCAACTTTTTCTTAACATCCTGTCGCCTTATGCAACACCTTGCCAAGTGTCGGAGTCTGAGAACATGAGATATCGTCACCTGCATTGTTCTCCAATCGATCTGATTTTTCAGCGAGGCTCTTATCCGAGAAAAATCCGACTTTCTCATGAAATTTCAACATTTGAAAAGTTCGTTGACGTTTCCCAAGAGTACATCACGTATTTCGCTTGTGGAACTATGATAACGATTTATTTACTAACTAAATATTAGAAATAAAAAATATTTTATACAATCTCTTGGATGGAAAAGATAAAAGTGTTAAAACAAATATTTTGTCAACTATCAACCATCTTGTTTAAAAAATAAACTGAAAACATCTGAAAATAAATATCTGAAAACTCCGTTCTTCAGATATTTGGTATCATATAAGAACCACTTGTGAATGGGATTGGAATTTTTCTTTTAGTCAATAAAGCCTTCGATACTTCGGAAAGGATTGACTCGTGACGCAATAGTGGGTGTCAATTAATATCATTAGTCACTAAAGCTTGATAATACCAATTAGTGAAATCCAGGCGAGCGCGGTGACCCTCGATGTTTGACACCCTCTGTAAGCCCAATTATCCTAATCCGAAATGAACAACTACGCGCCGTCGTACTGCCAAACATTCGTTCGCACTGTAACAATTAACGATCGTCATTCTGACATTACTATACTGGTCCTCGTTAATTCCTCGTGCGCGACTCTTTATTTAAATTATCTGTCAGCATCGGGTACAGCATAATAATTATGGGACGGGATGAATCCGACGTCAAAGGTCGAATAACTCGCTGCGGAAAATCATTGTTCGTTGCAACGCATGCGTTTCCATCGACATCCTGCGCGAAATGTCAAGCTAATCGAAGAGATAAGTGGGCGAGGATGATTGTGTCATATCTTTACAAAGATTGATTTATACCCCCCTAGAGATATAAATTATTACTTTCTATTATATCGTATACATTATCGGTCTGTACAATTGTATTTAATGAAGCTGGTCGAAGTAGGCAAATGTATTCATTATAAGATTATAATGCTACTATTATTATTTGAGTTTAAAAATTAACAATCTCAGAATATTCATATTGTAATTAAATTTGACATGTTTGCCTTATCCGTTTGCTCCTTCAGTTAATTATTATTCAATAACATAGCAATTCTATTCCTTTGTGTTCTCTAGCGTTTCGCTAAGACCATAGCAAAGCTCGTGAATTTCGATTGAGTTTGGATTGTTAAGGGGTAGTTAATAATTCGATTTGGCAAAGTTGCTTATCCCTGTCTCTTGAATTTGTACTATCACTTCTCAGAATCCGTCTAATTAATAATCTTGCTTCGAATTTCTCAATGCAACGCTCCCGAAGGAATCTAAGTAGACAATACATTTGAGTTAATATTATCAGAGAGATTTCTAGATTTTACATATTTATATCATTTATAGAATTATATAAGGAAGCATTTAAAATTATTTATAGAAATATGCTATAATTTATAATAGTTTAATTTAATTAAATTTTTATTATATTTAATATTAATAACATTTAAACCTTTATGTTTTTATATTAAAATAACATTTCTTTCTATTACGCTACTCCTTTGGTAATCGCTTTCTCGATGATCATCCACGAGTCGCATTCGCGCTTCGCCCACGTGATATCATTAAAGCATCGAATTAATCGACGATCAGAGACTCGTCCAGATCGGAATGATCGTTGAAGATAATGATAGCCGCGAGGAATGCTAATGTAGGGGAAAATAAAACGAAGTCTGCCCTCGCGTTTTGTCACTCGGCGTATAATTTTGTCATGAAAAGTCCAATGAAAGATGGCAAAACGTCGAGAGGGGATGGGAAGAACGCCGGGACTTGATGGGCCGAGGTGTGCCGAGGCGCACTTACAAATTACGAAATAGAACATAGTCGCCACCAGCCGCTGGAACGACCTGGTAATTTGGGAAGGGCGATGAGATTAAGCTGCTCCTCGAAAACCATCATTTCATCGTGACAAAGGTACGCATTACCCGCGATAGGTCGGCAATACGACGACAGGCGTATTCGGGCCTTTTGACTTGCTAATGCTGAATTAGACCCGCATGCTCCCTTAGTTGATATTTTCGGATCTCTATTTGATTATTACGAATGTGATTACATTATACAATGTCGATATCGACACGTGAATCGTGACTGTAGAAACATTTTTAGATAAATTTGAAATACTGAGTTGGATGGCGCGCTAAATGATACGATAATTGTGGTAACAAAAATAGTAAATTAAGAAGTCGAAAATGATATGTTCTTGAACATTTTAAACTGGATCGTATATTTTTAGAACAGAGATTATATTTAATTTTACTAATTAATTTTTTATTGCTATTATGATGAAAGATGATGATTATTGAGATTTATATTAATCTTTTGCACTTCTATGTCGAATGTGACTCGACATCAATTTCATAGAAGCTATCGAGTCACACTTCACATTTTTAAATGGCTAGTTTAAATATGCATTAAAAAAAAAAAAAAAATTCGGAGTGTGCAAAGAGTTTATATTAATTTAAAATTGATTTATGGATTTTTCGCTTTTTGTTAAAACTGGATCGGAAATTCAGGAAATTCTTTCTTTGAGGATGGACCTTACTAATCGACATAGTTCTATCCTGAATTATATATCAGAGGAGCTCTATATCTCAGAGCTCTTTGTCGAGCAGATGGTGCGATCAATATCGCCTGCCTGTCCTTTTCGACATTTCGAGACTAAGGTAGGAATCGTCATTTTGCCACAAGGAAAGTGTATTAGAGGTTCTCTTTGATTTGCTAATTTCCAACTGCCCGCGAGCAGAATTTGCTCTTTGATCTTTTGCGCGTATTAACGACGCGACGTGGGCGTTAAGCCGGTATTGTGACATCCTTGATTTTCGAGGCTTCGCTACCGAGATAGAAAAATGTTTTTGCTATTGGAAAAATAGATATAGTTTGTTCACACTTATGTAGACATTAATCATATTCCAATGTCGATATTTAAGAGAATATGATCATTAAATAAGAAATATTGCATTTATCGCCGCTATTCAATATTTTATTATTGATGCCTTGCAAGATTTATACATATTGCATTATTCATGTTGGTTTGAAATAATTGAGGAATTTATGTTAAGAATATAAATCTACGAAAGAGAAGGTACAATTATTTTGTAATAATTTAGAGAATATATCTTTTTTAGATATATTACTAATTAGATATTTTCTAAGTAAACTATAATTTTATATCAAGATTCATACAGGAAAGAAAAGGGAGAAAAGAATTATTACAAAATAATGTAATACATGTATAATAACGTTCCAAGTTTACAATAAAATAACATTCTTATCTTGTTTAAAAATTTGACACAACATAAAATTATTTCATTACATTTTAAAATTGTATTGTGCAGTCTCTAATTTGCAAAATTGAACAAGCTAAGATGAACAATAAGATGAACAATAGACTGCTTCTAGTTTTGGTGATTGCATCCGTTTTCTTCGTAATCTTATTTTAAGAAAAGAACGAAACGTCTCTTCTTTACTCGTAATACTAAATATAAATCTAGAATTTCAGAGCAAATTGTGCAAAGAGATGAAGAGATAGGAATCACACAATTAATCGATTAATTCCTGTCGCTGCTTTGACTTGCTAATTCATGAATTTGATGCTGTTCGAGGTCGCGGAAAAGCGCGCGTTCGCTTTTGTCACGAGAAATTTTCATCGGCATCGTTATATTTCATACGTATTGTCCATTCCGTTCCGTCACGCTTCGCCGGAATCCGGCCATTCAAGCTTTTGTCGCGCGTTAAAATCCCGAAGTATGAACCGAAATGATTAATCGAGTATCGGTATATCGTTGCGTCGCGCCGCGCGGCGATCGATGTCGATATTGATGTAGATTTTTTCGCGTTCGCCCCGGTAAGCGGGAAATCAAATAAACGACGCTATCACCGCCCAACCCTCGTGGATAACGAAGTTTGTTTTATTTTTCCCTGGAAAACTTTGGTGTATCGTCGATCGCATTGCTGGATTGCACGTTTTAGATAAACTAATTTTGGGCGACATTATGCAAAAAATTAACGTTTCTCACCTTTTATCGCGTTAGAAAGAATAATCTAATGTTTTACTTTTATCTTTGACGTCTATCTGGATGTAGCATGTTTAAAGTTAAAATTTGAAATAAAACTTCTCATTTTTTTTACTTCAAACCGCCATTCCTCCTTCCCTAAAAAATAGTGACAGTTAATAAATGGCAGTAGAACTCGGGAAGAAACTCGGGAACCCCGAGATTAGTATCATTTCTCGAAATAAATTTTTTTATTAAGCTCCAGCTGATGATTCTATGAACGAACAAGCGGCGGGGAAATCAAAAGACGACAGATAGCCCGCGTCATCTGCGTCAGATGACAAATGTTGACCGTAAGAAATGGATAAGCGGCTTCATATATCATAGAGATAATTATATTACAGTGCTTATGGCGAGTATTTTTAGGCGTCTAACATCGGTCGGTATCGCACAGGACACCATTGGTCCTCCCCTATCCATCGCACCCCTCTCATTTGGTACCGCTTGTATCGTGCGAAGATAACAGAAATAGATCCTGTTACGAAGGGGTAAAACATTAAATTGTTCATCGTTTGCCCCTTCGATCGTACTCGAGTATTAAGAAGAAATGTGCAGCTGCATCTGCTGCAAATCACTCGTCTACGCGCAAACAATTTGACTATAATCTGTATAGAAAACTGTTTGAATTATTATTTCAGGAGTCGTAGAACCCCGAGATGTGTGTCCTTGTAGCGACAGATAAGGATTGTATATTAGAAAAAAATGGAAGAAAGAAGATTATTTTAATCCTGTACGGACAGAATTGTCTCTTGAAATTTATCCTGAAAATATGATAGTTGCGGTATAATACAATATTTACAAAATTTTTATCTTGTACTTCAGTAAAATTAATCAAACTTATTATATATTTTATAGTTTTATTAATGAACGAGAGAAATTTACATAAAATTCTTCGAAATACAATGTTAATCCAGGACTATCATATTTTCAGAGCAAACTCTAAGAAAAAATTCTCTGCGTATGCAAAATATTCGGATTGTTAAGAATTATACGGTTTTATTTCAGTTGTTTTATTTTTTTAAATATTTAAATACATTTCGCGGTTAAAATATTAATTACAAAGTTTTTTCGCTTCACTTTTCTCAGTTTTATTATTTTAATTTTTACCATCTATTGCAAAAAATAGAATATATTTTAGTATTAACGCACTAGTATTTATGCACTGATACAGTTTACACATTTATTATACGTACGTATTAATTTTGCCGAAATTATCTACTATCGATTATCTTCGAGTTTCATACGCGATCTCTAGTCTGATCTATACATATATATGTATACACATATATGTTCACAATTCCTCTATGTATGCACTCATCAAATAAGATTGGTATATTGAACAGGTCCTCTCTCACGATAATTAATTTACAGATAAGCCAATTTCAGAATTTAGTACAAACATACAAGATATTCTATTTTGTGCACATTCGAAGACCCTTTATAGCGCGATTTTAAATGAGTTTGCAAGAAGTAGAAATTAATACTAAATTAATACTGAAGCTTTTAATGAGAATAAGGAATAATCTGTGCATTTGGCGTTGAGAGAGAGAGAGAGAGAGAGAGAGAGAGAGATAGAATTATTATGCAATTCTCTCATGCCCGCCGGTGCATTCGCGTGGTCGCGAGCAAATGGCAGCCTCATGAGCTCGAATTAATCCGCGGAGCTTGTTGTGACCATCAAAGAAGTCTCTTAACGAAACCGTCAGAAGCATACGAATCGTTGTTTCGCTTGCACTATGACTTTAAGCGCCCTCGATGATGGGTCCCCGAGCACGTTCGAGCCTTTCCTTTTCGCTGAATGTCCCCCGAGGCTCGTAAAGACCTCTATTTTCACCTAGCATTAAATATTATTGCTTTTATGTGCCGTGAGAGTGACACTAAATTTTCGATGCTGCGATCTTATGATCTATTAAAAATTTTATGAAAAATTCGCCCAAAAAATTATATAATTTTCTACGTCGTTCAATCGATTAAATTAACAATCTTTATTATTATATAAAAATATATTGAGTCATTTTCATTGACAAATATCTTTTTGGGGATTAAAAAGTCTTTTCAATTTTTATTTAAATAGTATTTATATACTTAATATTAAGAATCTTTATTTTAGACCGCATATGTGTGGGAGAAAACACAATCAATACTAGAAAAACTATTGTTTATTACGGTCGAAGCTGGATTTTCATTGCTTTAAATAATTTAATAATTAAATTATTAAATTGCTTGTCAATTTAATTCGCGATTACTAGAGTAATTTTAATTGCGTTTATTGTCCGGAAAATCAATTCGGCGCGCAGTTCTAAAAGTTTATAATATGGATCTTAATTGCTTTAAATAATTCAATCTTGAATTATTAATATACACTATATATGCAAGTACATATATTAATAATAATTCAAGGTTGAATTATTTAAAGCAATGAAGATCCAGCTTCGTAATAAGCATTTTTCTAGTATTGACAATATTTATATACATCACAAGATTGCATATTCAAATTGTATAACAATTAAAATCTATAAATTAATATTTAATCACCAATTGTATTATTAATTTTCACAACGATGATCATTAATTCTTTTAACGATTCATAATGTTACAATGTCGATGTAAGGTGTGAAGCAAAAATTAGTCTTTAACCACTATAGATCAGTACTTGATAGGAAATGCCCGTCGATCGCGTTCGGATTCTCTTTTATCCTTCGTTGAAAACTTCCTTCACTCTTCTCGTGCGGAACTTAATGAGGAAACTTCCAGGCGAAGTTATCGCCGCTTTAGTGTCACGTTCAAGAATAAGCTGATTCTTAAGGTCGTTGGTACTTTTTGAAGAAGTACAGTCACTTTTTCATTATTCTTTGCTTCACTTACGATGCTCTTCTTCCTTTTTTCTCTTATCATTTTATACAAATACGTAGATAATATATGTACATTATAGTTCTTAATACAAGACATTACAATACAGTAAAATATGTTATTTTATATAATATTTGATGAATCATATAAAATCGATCATAGTATATACTATTAGATAATATAAAGTAATAAATGGAAAAGTTACATAATATATTAGTTTTATATATATATATATATATATATATATATATATATATATATATATA
>Ga0157362_1000851_pt1 | contig 11572 bp, 4 predicted proteins | sample AttlaeALBM3_FD_111480 | JGI IMG/M metagenome (GOLD analysis project Ga0157362, IMG submission 111480) | Fungus gardens microbial communities from leaf cutter ant in Ribeirão Preto, State of São Paulo, Brazil - Atta laevigata ALBM3 | ecosystem: Host-associated > Fungi > Mycelium > Unclassified ... | reverse complement strand
TTCAAAGTGCCGCGAAAAAAATTATTCGTTGAAGACCGGACGTATCACTATTTACGTCGTTAGTAAAGTAATATTATATAATTCCGTAAAGGTGTACGCGATAACCATGAGGTTTCATAATAGCGATAATGCTTTCAAGGTACTTCCGAGTGTTCTCGAAATATGCGAAAGTTTTGACACGCTTGATACACCAGAAGCACTCGGCCTTTTCAGCATCCATAGCAATCACTTCAAAATTCAGAACGTATGAATTTATTACTACTTTAAACATAACGAAGAAAATATTGGAGTTAATATTGTGCGGGTAGAAGTACGTGGAATATTTTAGTAACATAATTTGGAAATTAATTATAAAATTTAGATATGGACAATATCAGCGCTATTATCGATGAGAAAGGATCAATTATCTGAGGTGATATTAATTTGCATTGATTTCTTTTAATTTTACATATGCAAATTCTCTATACATGTATTATAACAATCGATTGATTGTCATAAACTGATTAATAAAATATTAATAGAAATTTTTAATTGATTATTATATAAAGAAATTATTATATAAAAAAATTTTTAATTGAATAAACGGATTATTTTTTAAATTAATTGATAATTAATTATTCAATCTAAAGGAGCAATTAAATTTAATGTCAAATCTATATTTGAAAAGTAAGGTTTATCGTTCTTTTGTATAATCGAAGAATTATTAATTACTCTATTATTACATTTTCTCTAATCTTTTTACATTTCAAAAAGAATAGAATTGTATAATTTTAATGAATTGAGAAAGCAAGACAATATTACATTTTTGTAATAATCTAATCTCATTTTCTTAATTAAATAATTTTATTCTTTTTTAAAATAATATAAAAACTTATAATAATAGAGACTTATAATAATAGATACTATACATAAATAACAACTTATATAAATAAATTTTTCGGTCAGAATAAAAATAAATTTAGTATAATCCAAATGAAGTAAATTTAATCATTTCAATCAATTTAAATAGAATGAATAATCAATTATTTTCCAGAAAAAAAACTACATAATTTAAAACAGTATAATATTTACAATATTAAAATTTATTGTTAATAATATACATCTAGAGATAAATTGCAATATTTTAGTACATTAATTTGGAAATTAATTATAGACTTTTGATATAAAAATTAATGTGACGTTATAATAGTTATATCGCCACCTAGATTAGCTCATCAATTTACATTGTTCAATATATTAATATTGGTTTTTAATATTTCCATATATGCAAATATATATATTAAATTGTGTAGTACATTCGCAATAATTAACAATAATCACGTAACTATTTGTTCTTTAAGTTACCAAAACGTTCTTAACTGTCCTAAGTGACTTTAATGACTCCGCTCTAACGAAGAATAATATTTACGATAATAATTATTCATCAAAATCTGTTTTGGGATACAAGTAGTTGAATATTTCACTAATGAATTTTCATTTTCTAATGCGTTTCTACCAAAGTAAATTAATTTTAATTTTAATTCAACTTATTTTTGATTTTGTTCTAATTCTTAGAACTAGAAAAAGATGAAGAATTAATTTATTAAATTGAAAATTGTTAATCTACATTGGTGTAAATAGACATAATTTAGATATCATATTTTATAATTGCGAGACTATGATTCATTTAGAATTTTTCTTTGGAACTTGTTTTTGTAGCGTACATAAGATCGAGCTTGTTGTCATGATTGGCAAAAATGATGTTTTAAACATATTTCACATACTTTTTGAAACATGCAGCTTAATCGATGTTTTTAACATGTTCTAAACATATTTTTTTATAACATTGTTTAATACTGCATGTATGAAGCATGTATGAAAAATTAAAAACATGTTTGAAAAAAACACAATATTTTGTTTTAAAAAAAAACATTATCTCTTATCAACCCTTATCGCGACAAGACTCGAGCCGGCAGACAACGACGCAAGCCGTTTACATATATTATTTTTTGAAACGCAATCGTGATGAGTGCCGAGAGAAAACGCGAACATTTCTTGATTATAATAGTTAGCTATCATCAAGATTAATCTTTCCGTGATTAGCCATCTGTAAGCGTATCGACGCGACGGTTGCTTATCGAAGCAGATACATTGCGCGATTCATTCGTATAAAAGCATCAAGATAAGGGAAATGGGAGTAATAAGTCATTGTTTCGTCGCGATATACGGGCGTTAATTGTTTCTTTAACGAGACTTGTATTCCAGTACACTTTCGCATAACGCATTCCATTCATGAATGTAATTTTCGTTGATTGTGAATATGGAGTAAGATACGAAACGAGTAATTAGACAACAGAAAACTGTGGTACATCGATCCCGTTTTTTAATAACAGTGTATTTCAAAGGAGTTATTGAATTTTGACTATATGCTTTTGGATGATTCATCATGTCTTAATCAGCAATTGAGTCCTTTATTAATCATATCGAGGAAAAATTATCAACAGATTTCCAAACTGTCCGACTGTAATTAATAAAATGTTATTATTAATGAAACGTCACGAATCGCAATGCTGTTTGTATCTTATTCACGTAATTTTTTTTCATCGCGCGAAGACCACAATTAATGAATATATCTATTGCATTAATCATGATATGCGATTAATGCATGGACGTATATAATAACTAGGTATAGACGGCGCATTCTGATCTCAACATCTGTGCTCCGTTAGAAAGAATTGAATTATATCAGCATCTCTCTTCGACTCCATAGCGTCTCTCTTCAACTCAATATTTTAAAGGAAAGCGATATGATTCAAGCTATTCTTTCGAAATCGATAACGACAACTTCATAGGAAATGCATAGGAATGCGCAGTCTATTCTTATTAGGATATCTATAGATTAATGTCGAGAATGCAGTACAATTATATTCCAATGATTAATACTGATGATGTACCTATTTTTAAGAATTTGAAGTTACATTCGATCTCTCTACATTTTTTTAAAATTAAATATTCTATAAGAATCCAGCATTTAAAGATTTTTTTATATATAAATAAAAGAAGAACAGAAAAAAATATTTTGTCTCTTTGTTTATAATATGGCATATTATAAACTGAGCTGTTTAATTAAAATAAAATTGCTAATAATTACTAATAATATTTTTATTTATATCAATTTTAATCTTTCTTTCTCCTGTCGTTATTCATACATTAATAATTTAATTTTATTTATTTTTCTTTATATATTATGTTTCAAATTTTTTATTATTACTTAATGTGTATTATACAGAATATTTAGTGATTATTACACGCAAAACAATAATAAAAATTAGTATTGCCAATAATCTTTGTTAGGACTAAATTTTTGCGATTCTAATAAAAAAGTATTTCTGAAGTTAAGCGAATTAATTAGTATCGTATATATATATACCATATACACTATTAGTACAGTTGTCTACATAAACGTAAAATATGAGATGATGGTTAAACATATTACATTATGTTCCGTAACTCAGTCTTCGTCAGAGAAAATAGGCATCCTTCAAAGAAACCCAACAAGTAATAGAGCTCTCAAGAATAGCGAGCGATATCGTAATTCTATTATCTTCTTAACAAAATCATGATGTGAGTGAAATTATCAATGCTACAATCTTGTAAAGCATGATAAAATGAAACTAAAAATAGTTATAAAATGCACTCAGAAAAATATAATTCTATTAGAATTATTAATGCTAATAATAATGATTACTCCGATTACTTTTTTCTTTTAGATTATTTCTACAACTTCTAACAAAGCTTTTATCTTTAATTAAGAGTATTTTCTTGATAATATATATATTGATAATATAATTAAAGAATATTATAAAATTTTATTGAAAAAACGACTTTGTGTTATAAGCAAATCAAATTTATTTTAATTTATTTTAATTTTGATTGCGAAATATTAAATTTATTAAAATTCAAAACATGTTTCGAATAAATATGATTTCTATGATAAATTTATGATAGATATGCGAATATACAAACTTTCGAAATATTTAAAACAAATAATTATTATTTGCATACGATATCTATTTTTCTGTGTATACGATAATATAATATATTTTCTTGGTCCTTAACTAGTGTATCAATATCTAAATTAATTAAAATGCGAAAATATGTCATGCATATTAGGTCTTCAATTGCAAATTAAAATACATAACAAATATAATTAGCAAAATATAATTAGCATCACCATTTTAATGTATCTTTTATTAACTAACATATTTTTATGACCTGGATAAATGAAAAAAAGCGAATAATTAATTGGATTCTTGAAACATTAAACAAATAATAAATAAAGCAAAAAATGAGCAATTAAGAACATTTAAGAGCCGTTTTTTACTTTATTCATTATCTGAATAAATGAATTTTTTTTAGATAAATCTATCTATTAAAAAATTATATATTTCTATCTATTATAGAAAGATCGAAAAATTTATATATACAATTTGTATATATCTTCCACCAGTTTCATATATTTAACGCAGTTCTATATTAATAAAGAATTTGATTTATTTGCCGGAATAGCACGAACATTATTTTCTGCAGCGCTGAATTGAAAGCGTACCAATATCGATTGTAAGAGTAAAAGATCGCCTCCGTGACCGTTCTGCGACACTAGGGATCCTAAATCGTTATCGAACAGCGCGGACCATAAACCATAGTGGTGCACTGCGCATTTAGAACGGTCGGATTGAAAATCCGCAGATAACGTGCCGTATTACAGATAGATCGGTTCGAAGTCACATCCGTGTCGAACGATGAGAGCGCGCGACGTACCGAGCCGCTCGTGATCGCGTTGCCTCGTAACTCATTGGTATCAGTTTTTGGGCGTGTTTCACCTTATCAGTCCGGAATAGTTTTTTTTTTATCCCAGACATCTGTTTTCCTCAATAAAGACCGGCACGGCCTCTCGCCTTTCGTCTCGCTCGCATGAAATCTACGCTGAATGTGACCTGCATTCATACGATAGCTCGTTCGTTTGAAATAATCTCTGAAAAAATATGAATATTATTATTTATATTAATTATTTTTTTTATTATTTATTTATATTATTATTTATATTATTTATATTAATTCTCAAATACGGAACGGAGAAAGGATTATCTTTTCATTTCATAAGCACTTTCGCGCAGCGAGAAAACAAGAATTTTAAAGTCTGTACAAAGTAAAATGACTTTTATATAATAAAAGAATTCATTCATTTTTATTTTTTTTCAAGATTTCTCAAAGATTTAACAATATATTAATTTTTTCATATCGAATAAAAATAAAGAATAAGCATAATTTTATACACATACGAAAACTTACATGTAATATGAAAAGAAAAGCAAATTTGATAAATTTTTCCACGGTATTTCTGTTTAGTCACGAATAATAATGCCGATAAAGCATATTTCTCATGATAATACAATTATTCGGAATGATGTAATCGCGACACGTGCAGCTGACTGAAGCATAATTAACTTAATTAAGCGAGATAAATATTATGAGACTGCTGATTTCGATCATTGAAGACGTTCTGCTGCTTCGCTTAATTATTTTAGACATAGGAAAGTATTAGTCCAGAGTGATGATTAACAATATATATGCTTTGAGATTCATTTAATGTGTTACGCGAGATGAACAAGGCAGATGTCTCATGGTATTGGAACGCCAATTCAATCTTTTATATGATAAGGAAAAATATACGTTGCGACGTATCAATCTATTGTGAAAATTGCATATAGGCGATGGCATCTCATAATTGTGTGGACTTCTCTTAAATTTCTGGGAAAATATTCTTGTAAAGACATGCAATTGATCCGTATAAACATTTAAGTTTAACGAACTTATGGTCGTAACACTTACATATATTTATATCATATAAACACATTTATATTTATATTATATACAAGTCATAATGAAATAAATATATTTTGTTAAATAGAAACAAGGCATAACTTAAGAATAATAAAATGAATGAGAATAAGAATTACAAATTTTGATATAGACAAAATGGGGCACTAAAATTTTTTATCTATATCTCTTAAAAAAATTTCTCAGAAAAAGAATTATATTGCTTTTCAAATATGCTGTATGAAGAGCATTAGAGAATTGTAAATAAATATTACTTAGTACTCTTTGTGCATGTTTTAACATCTCTTTGTTTAAGTTTATTTTTTAACGGAATATCGCGTTTTTCCAACACTAGCCATATCATGTTGAGATCATTAGTTTGTGCTAATCGCTAATTAATGCTAATTAATAGTCGATTTGTATGGTGTTTAATTGCGAAGAATTATAATTAATATTCTGAATAATGATAAGGAATTAATTAATTATTTAATAAAAACAGGTTGATAAAATATGAAAAAAAAATATTGTATATAAACTTCAGCAAAATTTAATGAAAACTTTTTATTCAAATCTTTTATATTTAAAAATAATTTTATAATTAAATTTCTATAAAATTTTTTATTTTAAATATCGAAGTGTGTCATATATCGAAATAACCTACAAAACTCAACTTTGTTAATATATATGTTGTACACAGAATATACATGTTGTATCTATTTAAATATTAATTATTTGTTTCAAGTGTTTTAAAAATTTCGCAAATCTGTCATAAGTTATACTTATTTAATGTACTTATAATTTATATATTTATTTAAAATCAAATTTTTATTAGATTTGTTCATAATATGTTTTGAATCCTAATAAATTTAATCTTTTAATCAAGATTATTAAATTAAAACAGATTTGATTGCTTATTACATAAAGTTATTTTCTCGATAAAATTTTATTGTTTATATATTCCATAAAATTAATATATTCTAGTTTTAATAATATTTTTCTTAATTTAATATATTCTTAAAAAAAATTTAAAAATTCTTATTTTGAATATCTAAAATAAAATGAGCTTTCTCTCTCTCTTTCTTTTCCTCTCTCCATCCCTCCCTCCCCCCCTCTCTCTCTCTCTCTCCTAACATTTGTATTAGTATATTTTAAGACTACATATTATTAAAAAAACATTCTTTTTATTTAAAAGAAAAAAAATTAATTGAACAATCACTAAATCTTATTAGAATGATATTTTTCTATACTTGTACAGCGTGTTTCAAATTTAAATATTCAAACTTCGGAAGCGAGAGGATTGATAAATTAAGAAAAAAAAAAATACGCTCGTTTTTGCTTTGTTTTGGAAAAAATCATTAAAAAAGACAAAAGTAATCTTCATTTTTGTATTTATTTATTGTTTATTTTTATTTATTGTCATTTGCTTAATGCAGATATTGTTCAAAATGTTGGACCTCTTACAGCAATGCACGCGTTGCATCTTATACGGACAGTTCGTATTACAGCTAAATACTGATCTGGTCAAATGACTCGCCGATCCAGCATTCTTTTGAAAATCGTCGCGCATCTACTCGCACTGTCTTTGAAGCATTTTCGCTCATCGTATGAAAAAACAATAATATTCCACTTTGAAAAGAATAAGAAAAGACAAGACTCCGAAAAGACAAAATAAATTTTGTCTTTTTTTACAATTTTTTCTAAAACGAACGAAAAGAATGAGCATATCTCTAAAAGACTTTTTTCTTCGTTTATTCCCTACACGCACCTTAAAATTGATCATTTAAATTCAGGCTATCCTGTATAGATATAATAAATATAGAATTCTTGTTAGATTTTTCTATTTGTTTTGCGACAGAATATTTATACTGCGTGCTTTGCGTAAAGACAATATTCGAGTTTTAAGCCAGATGATACGGGTCGATCGTTACGTGCGATAGTCAGGTCCGTTTCGGGATGTCGGACGGCTAAATCAGTCAGACTAAGACCTCGGCCACAGGCCGAGAGTGAGTAAACGCCCGACGACTATAATGCATCATCGCGCATCACGCTACAGCTGTTTTGGCAGTCAGCTGGTCCGACTCATGTACTCACACGCATCCTCGTAACGACATACGACGCGGTTAGATTAATCCGTGAACTCTTAGACGCGCGCGTGTACGTGCGTGTATGTACGCATAGCACGCGACAAGATATGCAACGGCAAGGCTGAACGTAATAGCGCAGGCTGAAGGATGAGCACACGCCGCGATGCGAGATGATCTAAATTTAGATCCCCGACTCGTTACTTACTTCCGCTTATTTTAGCTAAAGAGGTCGGCGTTTCGCCCGAGGGATCTCTCTTTCTCTTTCCGTCTCTCATTCTCAGCTTGATTTTTTCTCTCTCGCTTTTTTTTCATTGCCATCTCAGTTTCGCTCATACGATTCCTCGCAAATAAATTACTAAAAAGTATCAATTAAGAAAGCTTAATTGTTGAAAAAGGATGATGTAATCGTCAAAGGAATGTAATGAATATATTTTCAGAAATGGGAGAACTCAAGAAATTTTATTGCAGTCTCTATAAAAGAAAATTAAAAGAAAAGTATTTAAAAATGAGAATGTACTTTTATTATTTACTTATGATAGACATTTACTTACTATTTAAATCTTGTTTGTTTATAATAGAAACAAGTTACTTACTTGCACTTAAAGTATAGGAAAATAAAAGGGATAATAATCTAGATATTATTGCGTTTCTCTTGTCATGTATTTAGACGCAATCTCAAATTGATATCAGTCGTCAATTTGAAATACGAGAAAGACGAAACAGTTATGTTGTACGCAAAAAAAAAAGATATCAACGCTTATGCGCGTGCTTCTCAGAAGTGCAACATGTAAATTACTAATGGTGATACATATTTTGAAATCCGACGACGTGTTGTTTCAACTTTTACGTAACCGTCTCCCCACAATTGCAAAATCATACAAACGCTCCCTGCACCGACTGTGTATATATCGATTTCTTTTTGCATCCATTTGTTACAAAAAGTTTTTCAACTCGCTGTTCTTGTATTTAAAGATTTCATTAACGACTCTGGGCGACCAAGTTGTTATCAGACCAGTGTTACGAAACGCAGCGTATGTATTGTCATATTGGATGTTTCTCTACGGTTGACATCGAAAAAAGCGAAGCATAACGAGAGAAGTGCGAATAACGCATTAAAAAAGAAACTAATTTTTAATGATCATCCCCTAACGAACTCCTTAAATTCGTATCTTAATACAGTTCGCGTCATTCCAAGAGTTTTATTCATTAATATTTCATCTTATTTTAAAATAATATAAGTGGAGAAAAGGTTATAAGACTTCTAAAGGACTCTCTTTATAATTTCTGCGTTTTCTTCAGGGGACAGTTGATACTTTTACGAACAATTTTTCATCGGGCGAGCCTTCGATTGCTATTGAATTATTCAACAAAGATACGTGAAATTAATTAGGCCAGTGATTTAAATATCGTCAGAGTTCCATCGATGAAAGATTTTATTTCTTTTCGCATTTACGATCTCCTCGAGAGATCCGTGAAAGTATTTCTAAAATATCATATTTCTAAAATATCATCCGTTCGCTATTTAAATAAAGTATAATTTCGCCATGTCGCTCGATGCAGGAAATAATTAAGAAAAAAAAGAGCAACGAGATGAGAAACGTGCATTATAGGAGGGTTTTCTTATAGATCTATCCATAAATCGCAATACTCACAATCTAATATTCGAATAATCGGAATAATCGTGAATGTCTTAATGAATTAATCAGTTATTTTTTTCTCTCTTTCTCCTTTTTTCAATATTTTAATATTCATGCACGTTTTGCAACGGGATATTTAGATCTTTATTGCACAGACATGTTAACTGAACATGGCGCTGACGGACAGCCCGTGAAATTTACGATGTTGTTAACTGCCGTCCGGTAATTGATATCGAAGACACTTCGGGCGTTCATACCCGAAAATACGGATTCGACAGAGGACAAATTGTTAAGATTCACGAACAGTCTCGAGGACGAGAGAATATCCCGCTATGTACTAATACACGCTAAGGTCTCTCGCATGCGGTGCATATGCAAATTTTATTTTGCAGTTGCGGCTGTCTTGCGGGTCGTTCGTGGCTCGTTGTACCGGCGCTTTTTTCCGCTGCCTCTCTTCCATTTTGCTTTTTTGTTTAACCTGAGTGTATGTATGGCGCGTGTGCGCAAAATTAGGAACGTTACCGCGATGGAAAATTATATCCCACGGATACTTAACTTAAACCGTTCTACGCGCTCGACACGAAAATGAGGCGGCGATTTTGCCGATCGCTTCCTCGGCGGGTTCGTTTGCCTTTTCGCCGAGTGAGACTTTTTGAAAGGAATGTGGAACCTTTGTAAAAGAGAGAGAGAGAGAGAGAGAGAGAGAGAGAGAGAGAGACACTCTCGCAGAGAAAGATCGCGAGAAAGAAACGTTTAGAGTTTATTCTTGCGCTGCTTGCAGCGTCGTCCCCGTTATATAATTCGTAGCAAACTCGACCAGAACTCGCCAAGTATCGTCACTCGGCTTCCCCCACTTTCCTCTCGCGATTCATATTTATGAGCAATATGTGTAGTATGTGACATTAACGAGATTGTCGTCACAATTTCGTTTTATGGTCGGTTGGATTAGCTATCAGGCGATAAAAGCGAGAAAATTTTGGCGTATTCCAATGACGCATTATATTTATTACAAGCGCGATAGAAGAGAGCGAATCGCGCTTATGTTGTTATCTCGATTGAAAGGATAACAGGACGTTTTGCGAAGATAAAGCAAATACTTAAGCGCTTCATATCTTTATCCATCTCTCTTCCTCTTCAATCAGACAAGACGAATTTAGTTGTTTACATATTACGTAGACTCAATTTGGCTCTGTTGTTATCTATTTATACCACTCTCTGCTCAAACGGTAACTTTATTGTATTACAACAATTGTTTTTGTCAAGATAAAATAAAATTTAATTTAGCAAAAAACTTGGTATATATAAAGAAGTTATACGGAAAATCTAGAACACTTTTATCGTAAAAATATGTCGATTTACGGTAATTAATATTGATTCTCTTATCCACCGATGAAGACCGTTTATAAATAGTTGCCATTTATGAAAATGTCATTGAAAAAAATTATGTGATGTGAGTAAAGGGCAGCGACGCGTTCCTCGTCCTTTATTTTCTTCTTCAAGAGAAAGGAAGGAGAGCAGTGCAGCAGAAAACTGCTACCGAATGACAGAAAAGTACGGAAACTTTGAGCCACATCGTGGTCGGAGTACTCGTGATTCGTGCTTGCATAGTTGATCCGACCACACCACGTCATTATGTAACGAGTGTGCGTCACAAAACACGCACACCAACGCACACGCTATTGACTCGCGCGAGCGAACGAACGTGTCGCAACGAGCGCGCGCTAATAATTGTGCCGCTTAACCTTGGACATTGATTAAACCATCCTTCATATCGGTACACCTCTCGCGCACACGCACACATACGGACAGAACAGTCGTGTCGATGTATATAGTACGTATCGCTCCCTCGTGTCTCTGTGGCGGTTAACGATACCTCGCGAGAGCGAGACTCGAGATTACGCTCCGCGGCCTGGAAACAAATAGGAACTTTCCGCTATGTGACCGCGGTGGCGTTTTTCTCGCTACAAGGCGAGAGAGAAACAGAGAGAGAGA
>Ga0157362_1000850_pt1 | contig 11572 bp, 7 predicted proteins | sample AttlaeALBM3_FD_111480 | JGI IMG/M metagenome (GOLD analysis project Ga0157362, IMG submission 111480) | Fungus gardens microbial communities from leaf cutter ant in Ribeirão Preto, State of São Paulo, Brazil - Atta laevigata ALBM3 | ecosystem: Host-associated > Fungi > Mycelium > Unclassified ... | reverse complement strand
TCAAAGTTAAAAATAAGTTGCATTTTTTTAATAATTAAAATTGAAAAAATAAATAAAAAACTTGTTGAATCTTCTAACCCCCCCTTAGATATGCCCAGATATATATATATATATATATATATATATATATGTATGAATATACATATTATGTATATAACATGTATATATTATATATACATACACACACACACATAATATGTATATTCACGAAATGATGTATGTTTGGGTATACGTATGTATTTTAATACGATGAAAAAAACATGACATTGATCGATTGCTCCTGTATCCTTCCACGTGGACGGAGATCGCGCGCGATTTGGGGTGTCAGCCAGCTTTCTAATTATATCGTGGGGCAATAATAACGGCGACATAGGCGATAGAATATGACGTCAATACGCACCAGTCACGATCGGTGGCTGCGACATCCTCTGAGTGGATGGCTTTATATGGGGAATTGGCACGGTGAGCAGCACGCCAGCACTTGTGCCGATCCAAAGTAACTCGTTGCAAGCCAATAGTGCGGTAACCCTGAGACAGGCTGCCTTGTGCTGCCGAATTATGTCATCACAACCTGCAACAAGTTTAATGCTTCCGTTAAAATAAATGTCAAATTTTATCTCTTGGGACTCGTTTTTAAGATTTCTACCAATCAATTAATTAGGTTCATATATTATTCATTTCAATATATTTGAGAGGCAAATATGTCATGCCTAATTTATTTTAATATCTTAATGTTGAATAATTAATGTTGAATAACTAATGTTAAATAATTAATGTTTTAAATTAACTGAATACTTCATCATTCTATCATTTCCATAAAAATTAAGAATTCAACAAGAAAAGACAATTTTAAATTAATAAAAAATTTACGAAATCCTACCATTAAGCTGTATAAAATTTTGTTATTTTAATTTATTCCTTTTAATTGACCTTCTCTCTTTATTTATTTGATTTATTCATACGATAATCTGGATTATTAATTTACAACTTACTATTCTTTTTAAAATTGTTTGTTTAAATTTATCTACTAATTTAATTGGATATCCGATTATTCAAGATTTGAGACTTACTGGCAAGCATTTTGGTAACAGCTGGCGCAATGTTGATATCGGTTAGGCATTCGTATGTACCGGAATGGAAAAGCCTCAGCACAGCGCTGTTGTGTAAGGAAATCCAAACGCCTAAACCTCCAGAGTTTGCCATACAGGAAACAGCGCGACTCGTATCGCTGCTTACAGTGAATGTATGTTCGATATCCAGGGTGTGAGTATTCAAAACTTTAACACTGTTGTGACACCCGCACCAAAGTTTCCCGGAGACTGACAGCATTTTGGTCACCGGTGATGCTACTGTCCCAACGGACACCGTCGTTGGATCCGGAGTGTTCCATCCACCATCTAGAAGCAAAAAAAAAAAAGAATCAAGTAAAACAAAGAAGAATAAAATAATTTGATCGCAGTCAAGACTATTTTATTGCTTAATTACGAAAAAAATTATCAAACATTAGCACATACTATGGTCCCGAACGTAAACGGTGATGTCTCCATTGGCAAGAGAAACGAACACCTTGTTATCCAAATATCTGAAATCACGAAGCAATCGCGAGAGTTTACGACTGTAATCGTGGAAAAGAAATAGGAATAGTATTTCTATCTTTCTGATGTAATAATAAAATAAACCGGAACAACTTACATGATGCAATGTACGCTGCTGCCATGCTGTATCTTCACTTTGTTCTTCTTAATCCGAATGTTATCGTTGCAATTATACACATGAATGCAGCCGTCCTCAGTTCCTAGCCACATTGTGGGCTGATTCGCATCCTCTTCCGTGATAGTATTATCGATACTCGATACATCGCCGCTCAGCGTCACACTACCCGTGTCTACGCTTGGAATGTCGTCCGAGTCCGAATCATCAGAGCTCGAGCTACTGCAAAATGCGCGAGCAAAGATAAATTAAATAGAAGCAACGTTAAAATAAACGATTCATCCTTATTGTACAATATATATTCGCAGTCTTCTATTCAAACTGTTCTGATGATAATTTTATGACCAATAATTAAAATAAGTATAATTAATTAATTTTAAAATTACTTTAAATATTAATTAATATATTGAATTATAAATATATATTGAGAAAAAAATTTGTTCAACTAACTAAACACATTTAGTTGTTTGCAGATTTGGTTAATTCAACAAATTTTATTTAATTAAATTTAACCGTAGTCTTAACATTAAACAGTTTGCAGACTACGATTGAATTCGATTAAATAAAATTTATTGAGTTAACCAAATCTGCAAACTACTAAATGTGTTTAGTTCGTTGAACAAATTCTTTTTCTCAATGTAGACATGTATTAACTGAATCAGTGTTCCGAATATTTATATTTAACCTAATGAAAGAGGAATAATATGATTATTAATATTTGCCATCATCAATAAATCGTAATAGCTAATTATAAACCACTTAATACTGCCAAGTCTCAAATATTATTATTTACGTGTCAATCGCGATTGCCGCGGAAGAAATATTACCTGTCTAACTGTATGTTACCGCCGCTAGCATCTACGTCTTGCACCGATATGCTTATACTATTCTTGCTGTTAACGAACGGACTGTTGTTCGACATGCACAAGTTTGAGCTGAAAAAAAAAAACATATTTTTTTAAAATTCATGCTCGTACCTTTCTCCATCCGTTGTTTAATTACATATCTTGTCGCAATTAATATCAAACTCCTTCACGTATCTGTCATCACATCGATCTTACCCAGGCGTGCACGCGGGTATTCCAGCGACACAGAGTATCCTGGCGTTACAGACTCCGTTGCACGATGTTACTTGCGGTGGTTCCGGGCTCAAACTCAGTACGCACACCTGACCGACGTAACCGTCGCTGTTACATACCCAAACATCCTTCGATCCCTGTCCGTTCGCCAACGTCGGCGCCGCGCAAGTAAACTGAAGGCCCGCTCGCGTTTTTCTAATGGGCAAAGGCCCTACGAATTCAGGACATGGTCTCCTGTCAGCTGATAACGCTGCACACAAAATGAGAAAGTACTTGAAATTATCTTATAAGTTTATTTTTATTTAATTAATAAAATACAGATTTGAAAATTAATTTGTAAGAATATATTCTCTAAATTCTTTGGAGTGGAATTTCACTCTAAAGAATGAAAATTGAATCAATCAAGAGTAGCTCAATTTTCAGAGAAATCTCACTCTTCTCTTCAGAGTTTCACTTTAAAAGCTTTAGAAGTATGTTTGTACTTCAATCTTGAACTATCAAAAAAATAAATAAATAAATAAATTACAAAATAAAAGTAAATTACAAAATATTTTGTAATTCGATTGATGTGTGTATTGTTAGAATCAATAATCAATTAATTAAAATATTTTTTTAAATAAAACGTCATATTTATTTTTGAATCACTATTTAATTTTTACATATACTTCTTCATTCATTTAATCCTTCGTTTAATATTTTATTTTTAAAATATTACTTTAAATAAAAATTCAAAAGATATGTAAATGCATGATTAAATCTATTTATCTATTTGTAAAATATTCGACGTATCTAAAAATTTATGTTGGTTATATTGCTTCATCGAACGATATAATAAAAGATATTATATTTAGAATATATAAATATATTAATACCAATGAATCATTTTATCAGAGATGGCTTTTTTAACATGGAATGTTTGACGTGAAAATGTAAAATTACTTACCGAGCTTCTGTTTGGCTTCATTAAAGCTCTCCTCCCAACTCGCACGCTTGTCAGGTTTCGCGAACATGACGGATATATTCTCGATCCCAGCTCTACAAATGAAGTATATAAGTGTAATCATAAAAATGAGTCACATTGCTACCGCGATCGAATCATTATGATTTAAGAATTCGATTTTGAGCACGTAATGGAAACGTGATCGAAAACAACTTCTGAAAATGATCAAAGGATCTCACGATGTTAATCTTGTAATATTAACTTGTAACGAAACGCTTTTCCACGTCAAACTAAATTTATTTATCGTCGTCAATTTCCTGGTTTCAATGATTACTACATATAAATTGTAAAATAAAAATATAAATATTATAAATATTATAAACTTGTACATTTTCTGTAGCAAGAACTTTTACTCTTAATACTGTTGCAAAGATTGTACTTTTACTTTATTTTGGCATATGCTAAGGATTCGAGCATAATCGCAAGCACTACTTTAGAACAAATTATATCATCATTGTTTCTTTAAGTTTCTCATTATATATTTCTTTGTCTTGCTTCATTTCCAAGAAACATACTTACTGAGTATTGAGTGTAAGTTCCAAGCAAGCTAATTGCGAATGCGCCGCGTTTCTTTCTGCCAATTGCCGCTGGGCTTGACTTAGCATATCCTTGATAAGGTCTTCCAATTGTTGCTTGGCACCATGCAAAGTTATGGCGAGTTCCTGCAGCTGAGTCAACTTTGTACAGTCTTCTCGGAGATAGTCTACTTCGCGCGCCATTCGCCTTAAATTTTCGTCTTTGGCTGAAAATGATATTAGGGTAGCCTCAAGTTCGAACGATGAGTAAGATACTAAATTTGTGTCTCTATGATACCTTTCATTACTTCGAGATCATCCAGTGAGATTCGCATCAACATTTTATACTTATTTGCGTCAAGCAGACCGACCAGACTGTTCGGACACGTGCTTCTGTGAATTTTTATCTTTCTTATATTTTTATTGACATACAAATTTTTTATTTACCTTATATTCATGTATAAAAATTAAGAATTAATATTTATGTAAAAAATCATATAATACGTAGATCATTTACAAATTAGTTTAAGAGAGCTATTAGTTTAAGAGAGCTAAATAAATGTTTGGTAATCTAACAAAATATTTTTACACTTTATGTATTAAAGTGTTTTTTTATTAAAATCTAGATGAAATAAGCTCAATTTAAATAAATAAATCCTCAAAAATATTTATTTTGTCACATTATTAAGTAGAATAGTCTAACAATTGCAATGTCTTTATTATTAAAGTATATTTTAGATAAATTGACTTACGTTGATGGTTTTCTTATTGTGCCGCTTCTGCGCTTGATGCTGGTGATGACGAGAAGATCGGAGAATAAAAATAAAGCTCGTTCCTTCCGTGTGCCCTGATTCGATGCTATGGTGACCAGATCGTGTCGAACGAAAGCTCTACGGCAGAGAAAGCGGACAACGTGTCACACGATGAATTCGATGAATCTTTTTGTCACGTCGTGGCCAGTTTCCGCTACAGCACGCATCATTATCGGTAATCAATACTCCGATTCTGATGGCTAAATAAGTCCAGTGGAAAAACTATGTAACGCGTATGAGACGATTGGCACAGATTGAAAGACATGCGAAGTAGGACGACGTTTCTGTCACAGCAATAGTCAATAATTTATTGGAAAACGTTATTCGAAATGGTCTATAGAAGCAGTACGCATCTTTTTAATTATTTACATTCCTAGTAATCAATTCAGATGACTATAATATTTTTGTTACAATAGTATATAATAATTTTTACATCTATTCAAATATTATAATATCAATATCATGAATTAATGATATTATGACAGCACAATATATAATACCTAGTAACTGCAATTATTATTATAGCTTGACCTTATAAAAAATTGTCGCTTATACTTAATAACAAAGAAAATATGAATATGACTTTAAAGTACACTTCAATTTAGTTTGTAAATTGAGTAATTGATTTTATAACTTGATAGACTTATTTCCACTTTTTTGTTTTCTGGTGCGCTTTAGCGAAATTGAATTTCAACATTCTCCGTCAACAAAAAAATGAGAAAACGATTGGGAATTATCTTCCTGTCATAATAAATCGCATTATACGATTGTTGTACATAAATTGAAGATATATTACGTTGCAAAATAATCATAAATCAATGCCACATGTCGATTGTAAATCCGAAACCAGCTGTCTTCAGAACTAAACTAGGTATCCGCATTCCGCGATTAGTGTAAAAATTACAAACTAATATCAATGCTGATTATTATTACCTGTCGTTCGTTACGATACCGGCGAGACCTTCGACAAGGGCCTGGACCTCCCTTAACGTCGTCTGCTGTTGTTCCCATTCGAGTGACTCCCTTTCCGTGCAGTTGATCTTTACAACTAGCTCGTGCACTTCTTTCTGCGCGGCCTGCAGCAGCTCGTAATCAGGATGTGTTGGATCCGTGTGTTTTAGCAACCTCTGGATCAACAGTTCATACCGCGGGATTTTCTGTACTGGTTTGATCAGCAGCTGGTCCAGTCCCAGCTTGCCCTTGTGCTCGCGTTCCATTGTCTAATCATAACAAAGTGTGATTTATCTTCCATTTTCTAATCATAACAAAATGTAATTTACTTTCTGGGAGCTTTTGTAATTTATTTCGAATAAATTTAAAATGAGTTAAACTAAGCAATAATAGGTTATTAGATTCTGTATAGACACAATAATTTCACAATAATAATCCAATCGAAATCTTACATAACGATATAAAGAATTTAATTTTTTTAAATAAAATGTAATCGCTGTAGAGAAAGCACTTTGAAGAAATATATATTACATGCATATATATAATATCATAAGACTTATAAGCTCTCTATGTCATGAGGAACAAAAATAACTTACAATTAGCGAAATCACTAATTTTTATGTGCTCCCGGATAGAATAAAGTCGTATTAAGTCATAAAATGTCATGACTCATTTGATATTTAAAAATGAACGTATAAGTGTCAAATAAGGTCAGGATGATATTCTTATAATATTATTGTGATTTCAGTGTTCTATTTAAATTCTATTACAAGATCAACAATGATTAAGTACAATAACAATTTCGAGCTTGACAGTTTAAGCGCGTTTTAGTGTTTAAAACGGTCGATACTTCGTAAGCCCCGAGACGCAAGTTGCCAAGTGTGTCGAAGGTACACCCAGCCTCATGGGAATCTAAGCGGTAAGTAGGCGACGGTGACACCGGCAGTCAAGTAACAAGTTAATTATATCGATAAAATTACAAAAGGTCAAGTTTGATCGCGACGCTTTAAGAAGCGACGTGGAATGAAAAAGTTTCGTATTTAATAATAACCGTCGCGTTATGAAGAGAGAAAGATATGTGTGTGTGTGTATGTGTGTGTGTGTGCGCGCGCGCGCGCGCGCGTGTGTGTGTGTGTGTGTGGGGAGGGGGGGGTATAAACAGTCACAACGGATAGAATGTGCAGCGTACCTCGAGAAATCGTGCGAAGGCCGGCTTCGCTTGGCACGTTGTTTTTATCGCCTTCCTCGCAGACTTCCAATTGTCCAGAAACAGGGTGTATGTCTCCAGCACCACCGGCTTCGTGAACTACAAAGCGACACGAGCTCTTTATCTTTACATTACTGGTGAAAATGTATATCATGCACGAAACACAATTTAAAAAAAAAAGTCTTATTTAAAATAAAAATATTCAACTATTATTTAATCCTTCGTCAAGTTAAATGTATTATGAAAATTGTATTTGAATAAAAGTTACATAAAGTAAATATTATTTTAATAAATTCCTGTACTCAATGTTTGATTTTTAATTAAATACATTTCTCTCTCATTATTTCATCTACAATATTTGAGATTCAAATTATTTTGCAATATATGTATTTTGCTAAAAGATTTACCTCACAAAAATGTAAGTACGGCATATTTCTTGTTTATTTTTAAATAATCAATAAAAAACTTAAATCTATGATACAACATGTTTAAATTCAGGGTGCGCAAATTCAGGAATAAGAATTTGAACTTAACTTTACCCTCTCTATTAAATAATAATAAGATAAATTCGAAGTTACACAAAATTGATTCTGTCAAAATTTCTTCTGTCTATAATACTTATTATTAATTGCGCATCAAATTCCAATACGAATTAATTCCCAATTACCATATTCGAAACGGAAACGATTTGCGTCTCACATTATATCTTACTTTTTATAGAAAATCCTGAAATATCACGGCATCGCGGAACAATCGTTATAAATTTATACATAGTGCACGGAAAAAATACGGAACGCAAATAAATGTGTTTTCAAAGATAAAAATATTCCGTGTTATGTAAGGGGTGGTATGGCCGCGACGTTGGTCGATTTATTAACATAGATCGAATAGAAGAACGCGCCGCGAATTAACTGTACGTGTCTGTCAATTCTGCTGGCGTACTGAGAATCTTAACGGCAAAGGAAAACGAACATTGTTGCGCGTGTAATTTATTACGTGTCCGGCTGAAGATATTTGTGCACCTAGTAACAATGTGAACTCACCACATCGAGGAAGACGTCGCCGATCGTCTGCCTGAGTTCCCAGGTGTCCAGTCGCCTACGTAACTCCTCCAAGAATATCTCGTGATGACTGAGAAGCGCAGGGATCTAAAATGCGCAAGTATTTCCCTTGGACAACTTTATCTTTGATTAATAGAGATTGCAATCAAATAATACTTTACACGAGAGATTTAAGCTAGAAATATAAGAATCAATTACAACGCGAATCTAACAAGTAGAGAACTAACTATTATATGTCTGAATTATGAATTTATTATTAATATTTTCACTATAAATGTATATATAATTTATATTGTAAATGCTACAAATTGTAAAAATTTATACAAAAATTATTGGGATCAAGATTTTCTTTGGCCCTTTATATCTTTTATTTTTTTTTCTTTTATCAATTTTTACTTGTTATTATTTATATTAAAAAATAAAAGACAAATAACAAGAGAAATAAAGTAATGTAATTTCAGTTCAGTTTTTATGCCGCTTTTAAATTTTATAATATTAATAACATTTTTTATCTTCAATAAGGTATAATTTATGTAAAAAATGTAAACTGAAAATTATAAAAATTCACACAAAGTTATATTATTACAAACAAAAATTCGTTGTCTATTTTTCTTTGACCGTCTATTGTCTTCGTCTATTCTTTTCGTTTATTTGTATCAATTTTATTTATTATTGTGTACATTAAGAAATAAAAGACAATCGCATGATATATAATATAATAAATGCACTCGCATATCCTAATTATATTATCTAATAATAATGTCTACATATATTCCAGTATTACAAATATACAAATATCATTTATGTGCAATAAATTTAAGCTCTTTTCCAATAAATGTCTATAACAATGGATTATTATAATGATCTCTATTACTTTTTGAAACAATTCATTAATAATTAACATATAACAATTTGTTAATTAATCATTGCTTTAAATGAATTTTAAAAAATTGAACGGAGTGTTTTGCAGTTAATGGTGTTCGCCATTCCGCGAGATCGATCAACTTCATGGATTGGTGGTTAAATTTTAATCCTAAATCTTTGGTCGGTCAGAAGATCGTAAAGCCCTCTTCCGTCTATATACAACTCGACGCATTTAAAACATAACTCTGCGAAGAGAGAGGAGTTCCTTGGTTCCGCGGAACTTCCCGGATGTTGAATTACAACTCGTCGACGAGGCATGGATTTATGCGCACGGAATAAGTGCGACGTACATACTTTTAACGACGAAAATACGAAAATAGTTTCACTTATATCTTATATCACATTTACCTGATAAAATATTTCATCAACTGTTGCAGCATCCACCAAACCGGCATTTTCGGGGCTTTTCAGGGGCTGTAAATATTTCTGAAACATATTAAAAATATTGTGTTTATGATACTTTTCTTAAATGTGTGTGACAATAATCTCTTCATCTATTAAGGTCTTAATTAAGCTGAAAATATTGTTAATATATTTAAAAAAGAATCTTCTGTTTTTTTTTAATTAACAATATTATTACTTTTATAAACAAAGAAATTTACATATTAAATTGTCTATGGTTATTCGCAAATGGAACAAGATTACTTAACTCTTAATAATAATTTTCATTTTTTTAGCTTTGCTATTACTTCAGCTTAAGAGAGTCTACATTATATCAAAAAGTGTTTGCACGCGTATTCTCAGCAGACCTTCGGACTCAATTTCGTGTCCTTCAAGCCGAAGGAGACTCTGTAAGCTTTAGATGCTAGAATTTCAATGCCGCGAGTCGAGAAATGAATTCAATTCAATTAACGCCAACGCGTTGATACCGTAATCCACCGCAGCAAAAAATATTTCCCGCGGTTTATTTGTACGCTGATAGCTCCTTTCCTATTATTTTTCTAAGTTCGATGACGTAAAAAATGCAGAGCCCCCAAGGTCACTGTTAAATAATCAGCAAACGTGCCGACAATGGTTCCCGTTGTGCGGTAACCGTTGTTTATAAAATATGACAATCAAACCGGTCGTACATGCCGTTACAGTGACGCTTAAATTCCAGCGTAACGCTGGATAAAAATCGCCTAGGGCGATTGAATTTTGAAGAAACCAACACGCCTTATTTTGGAAGCGTAAATAGTAAATAAAACAAGTCCTTAATCCTATCAAATGTGAAGATAGTCCATCGATAGCGATCTAAAATTGTTATTATTATAATATAATTTGTCAATTTTGATAAAGAATGAATGTTCCTATAGTTTAACTTTATTAAATTTGAATCCCTTAGAGAAACAATTTGTTCAACATGCATTATAATTTTTTCATATGTAATCCTTTTCATTTTAAAAACAGTAAAATTTTAAAAACTTTATTTCTTTAATTAAAAAAATCATATTACTATATTATATTGTTATACTATCAGATTAATAAATGTAAATTAAATTAAAATATAAACATAAGAATGTATCAAAATTTGAAAAGTAATCTTTATATATAGTATATTACCATATATATATTTGTCTATATTTTATTTGTACATAAAAGTATTACAAAAAATGTTTTTTACGTTCAGGATGAAAAATGAAATTTTGAAGACTTCTGAATCCATAATATTATTATTTAAAGTGATCATTGATAATAGGCAGATTGATATATATAATAATGATAGGCATCTTCCTATCATAAAGTATTTATTAAAGTAACCTGATAAAGTATCTAGTAATAATTTTCAGACAATATATATCGTTGTACATATCAACCTAATTGTTTAATTCAATAATTAATTAGTTAAAATATAATGTAATTAGTTAAAATAAAAATCGGTCTTATCAGTTTTGCAGCCAATGTTTGCCTAGATAGCTTTTATTAAAGCGCCGACAGCAATCTGTGCAATTGTACAGGCGCACGTTGCACGTAATGTGACTTGCGTCTCACACGTGTTCCGGTGTATTTCCGATCACGAGCGACTCATACATGTGCTCGAAAAAGTTCCATAAATTTCGATCGAATTCAATAAAAAGCAACAAAAAATGGAAAATATTTTTTACTATTAAAATTTTAAAAATTAAATATCCTAGTAAGCTAGTTAAAATTTATATCAATAAGATAATGTAATAAGAAAGAACAATGAACTACTCTGGTTGTTCTTGTGATTATATTAATATATTTTTTAATGAATTCGATCACTCTACAGATTACAAAATTGTACAAATTTTTTTATTAGAGTATTTAATAAATTTAAGTTAATTCTCTATATAAGTTTCGACATGCATAGAG
>Ga0157362_1000849_pt1 | contig 11573 bp, 10 predicted proteins | sample AttlaeALBM3_FD_111480 | JGI IMG/M metagenome (GOLD analysis project Ga0157362, IMG submission 111480) | Fungus gardens microbial communities from leaf cutter ant in Ribeirão Preto, State of São Paulo, Brazil - Atta laevigata ALBM3 | ecosystem: Host-associated > Fungi > Mycelium > Unclassified ... | reverse complement strand
TTTTAATATTTACTTACATTTTATTTTTATTTTTTAATTATTTAATATTTTTATTCCGCATTAAAAAAATTTTTTAATATTTTATTTTATTTTTAATTTTTTGAATAAGAAAATTTAAATAAAATAATCACAACTTTGATGCAGTGTAGAGATTTTAAGTCCTATAGACAACTAATACTGATCACCTATTTGAGTTTCATTTTTTAGATACTAATAGTATCCATATGTTAAAAGTAATTTAAAAAATTTATTTTTTTCACTATGAGCTATTTCACTATTTATCGTCACCTTAGAAATAGGTAGTATAAAATAACGTTAATATGGCAGAGCAATATATGGTAATAAATAAAAAAATATATATATATGCATTATTAATTCACTTATTAAATACTTTATTAATTCGCTTATTAGTCATAAAAGAGAGCTTAGGTATTATGTATTACAATGTGATACATTTAGATAAATAATTAATTAGGGTTTAATGAATTGAGGTTTTTCTAATTTAATAATTATTTTTGATATTTCTAATAATCATACAATACAAAAAAATTATCTAATGAAAATTCGTAAGGGCTAAAAAAATAATCTTATTGATTCTCCTCCTTATCCTTCTTTTTTAATTATAGATCAATGTGCAAAATATATTCTAAATAATATAATATAAGCTAATTATTTTATTTTATTTTATTTTATTTTATTTCAACTATTATATGAAAAATATTATATGAAAATTTGCAAATAATTTATTTCTTTTTGAATTAAACTATATTTTTATATTATTTTTTTTCTGGAACAATTCAGATAGTTAAAACAGATAAAGAAAAAAAAATATATATATATCTATGAAGATAATTAATTAATATAAATAAGAAAGTGTATGAATTACCTAAAAACTCAATTTATAAAGACGATTATGAATGCTTATTTTTCTGGACATTAGTTTACAATAGTAAATTTCGATAACGTTTAACTATAATATTCAATATAATATTCAAGATTTATTAATAAGTAATTAAAACATTCATTGAACTTACAAAGAACAATCGTATATATTTGGAAGAAAAAATATACAGGAGAGATTTATATTTATATTATTTTTATTTAAGCATTTTGTCCCATATCATTTCAGTCATATTACAATATATTACAAGTAACGTAGTTACCTGTTTGATGTTGTACGCAGTATATAACTTTATTTTTATATACCTAATCCTCTAAATTTTAATGCGTTATATTTTAATGTATGAAATCGCAAAACCAACAATCTTTCAACAAACTACAGACGGAGTTTGGAAACATATTCGATAGTTTTACACTCTGTCTCTGAAATCAATGTTCTTGTGACGTAACGACGGTGAATAACAATTCATTACGTTTGTTCGCAATGTTTATCGAATTGGTAAAATATGATAATTTCTTTCATAGATATGTTTTTTACATTTCGCAGATAGCAACCTCATCAGAAGTGATATAATAGTACTATTAACATATGGCAACCGTGTGTGATATGTGTAAAAGAAAAAACAATATGCTGCGCATTTAATTCATTCAAAATAGAAAAATCATTCGCTCGAGGAAGCAGCTATCGCAGATTAATTACTTAATAACAAAACCATGGCGAGCTCACATTTTATCGCGGTGAATGTATTTTCTAGACAACTTTATTACATATCAGAATACAGTCTACAGTTTATCGATTAATTACTTATCAATATACTCTTAGATATAATAACATCCGGCAGATATTAAAAAATAATAGACATTGCCGTTTAAATTCATTTAGAAAAATTCATCTGAAAAAAATCATGTAACTGGATAAAAATAAACTTGAAAACTCGTAATGCTTGTCGCTCTGTTTTATTATAAAAGATTCTCTTTGCTTCGTGATTATCGATTTGTAAAATTCAAGAGCGCTGAATACAAGAAGATCGGATATGGATACTGTCTATTTTTCATTACGTGTCATCAACTAGAATCGCAACATGTACATTGTGTAAGTTACGTCGAGGAAGAGCCCGTGGCAGTGAACAGAATGGGTATGTAAATATTAGCTACGTTGTATAATAGATTATGTGATTTGATACATTGCTTTTGCATGCATTGTTAATGATATTTTCTTCCGTATTTTTTATACTCATTATATCTTTTATTCATTTGTATAGTTTAGCTAGCAAGCATAACAATTGATTTTTCATTAGGATTAGTTTTCATGATATGACGTGTCAATATGTAGTAAAGTTACTCTCAGGGGATCACCAAAAGCCAAACCATAATCATCTTATCGATATAATTCAGCTATACAACGACGTATATCAAAACTTATAAAATACCCAAAACCACCATGAGAGGTGAGTCCCCTGACCCTGCATTTGCGCGGCAGATATACCATGTATTCGTCTCTGATATGCGTTTAGAGCCAGACTTGTTATTGGTCGATATAATTACGATTAAACGTTTGCAACGTGTTGAATGGATTTAGCGTCGATCTAGCTGACTTAGCTTCTGGCCGGGGCAAACGTCGCGATACAATTGTTATTTAAAAGCCGGCGGCGGCGCCCGTTGACCGTTCGTCTTCGACGTGTCCTCCGTCATGACTGTTACCAATTCGCCCACAGCTTTTCCTAAGTCTCCTGAAATAAAGAGAAAAGATCTTTAACACCCATCTATTTCTTTGTTATTGCTCCTGAAGTTCAGAATTGTATTGGCAAACTCAAGATATTTTATAATTAATTTTATAATTAATTAGACAATTAACGTGCATACGTTAATTATTACAGAAGAGATACACAGAAAAGAAGAGATAAGCGTGGGTCGAGAAGATGGATTTGGACATATATGAAAACGCGATCAACACTAAAGATTAATAAACATTCATAATCGTTAGATCGATGATATCGTCCGTTGCGTATTAATTAATTCGACATCGAGGTGATATATATCTGACATCGAGGTTGTATATATTTAGACGATTTTTAGCTCCCAGGGAGAAGCAATGATCTCACCTTACATCCATTCTGTAGCGTGAAAACAGGAAGGCAACGTTATTTTTGTTATGTTAAGCAGAAATGTCACGTGCATTATGGAGGTTGGGCATAATATAGATTAATTATATTACATAATTGACACACGATCAAATTGACATAAATTAAACGAACCTGCCATGTGCAACAAATTACCCACATTGTGGGTAACGCTGTGAGAATGCGGCGGCGGCGGTGGCCTCTCTAAACTGCTGACTCTGCCCTCGTTTGAGCTTCCTCCACCTATATCCGTATACCCAATAGCAATAAGCTTATCTAGTTTCCACGGCGTCTAATTAAATATGTATATACAGAATATAAACAATAGGGATTCTTTACAATCTTATAACAAAATAAAAGATTTATAATGTTGTAATATTTCGAATTACTGAATTTTGTAACTAATTTCTTTTGTAATTTTATTAATTTGTTAAATGTTATTTGTTATATTGAAGAAGTCTTGACGTGCAGAAAATAATTTAAGCAAATAAAATGTATCATTAGCTCGCGCATAGTTATATTTATAATTAAAATCATTGAATCCCTATTGTATCAATATATAGTTAGTGTAATTCTAATAGAAAGGTATTAGATCGGCTGTTACATATGAGTCACAAATGTGTATGATGTGTTATTACAGTTCGATTGATTGAATGCATAAATAGTGCATTAATAGTGATTTCTAATTGAGATACCTAATGTATCACTCTAGATATTATCATTTGTTTATTTTCCAAGAGTCACAATTATTTAGCTTTTTATTAAAATTAAAGCTATTTGTTAAATTAGAATATACCTGGAGAATCATGATAATGGCCATTCATTTTTGCTGGAGAGTCAGTTGCTAATTGTGATGCCGTTACACTTCGGGTTTGTAAAGTTCCGGTTTTCGATGGTGAAGAAGCGTTTGGCTAAAAAAAAATAATTAAATTAAAATTTTTTTTTCTTTTTTGAGTTATTGAAATAATAGATAAATATATAATAAATATATAATAAATAAAAATAATAGATAAATATTAAAAACGTTACATTCTTCGGCATACCTCATCTAAAAGCTGTCTAAGTCTCTGCAGTTGCGCCTCCAATTGGCGATTGTGGTCCTCGAGTAATTGCATGCGTGCTTCTAATCTTCCTTTATGCTGTCTCAGCAGCTTAGCTTCTGCAATCATATCGCAATCAGGCTGTCTAGTACTATGACCATCCTCTGGTGTTGAACCTGGAGTTTGCTTCGAACGTAATCTTTCGTACTCTGCTTGCAATGTCGCATTCTCCTCTTCCAATTCACGTATCATCGCTTCAAGTTCTTCTCTCTGTTCAGCGTCTATCGCGGCCATGACTTGGACTGGACTTCTGGGTACATTAATATTGTCGCCACCGTTCAAACTCTGACAGTAATGTGCTATCAGTTGATGTTCATCGTCGCTATCCGGCGTGGAGTTACTTCTTGTACGCGACAACTCAACTTCGGCGAGTCGAGAGGCGTACATTTCTAAACGGGAATGCATGTCTTGACTGAGTGAGCTGTGTTGGGGCGATGGCGCCGGGCTCTCCAACGCATCTCCTTCCAAGACAGTTTGCACAGGCAAATAGCCAACTCTGGGATGTTTTTTGAAGTATCGTTTAGACTTGAATTTGTTGCGCAACGCTCGCGTGAAGTCCCGTACATCTTCACCGGAGGTTGTCTGTAAAGTAACAAACGCATCGTTTCAAATACTTATAAAAATCGTTTCCTTTAATAACACTTAAAAAAGTAAAGATAGACGTCTTACCGCCGTGCAATATTCTTGCATCGGATGCGTTAGCTTATGGTTCTTTGCTTTGCGTCCTGAGAAGAAACAATTCTGACACATGTCAAAGTTGAAGCATTTCAAGCAACGGTATCTAAAATATAGATATTTTTTACATCAATACACATTTTGAAAAAAAATTATATATACATATATGTATATAATGTACATATCGATTTTTTTAATCAAATGTAATCTCACCTGAATCCTATAATAGGATATTCTTTGCATATATTGCATTTGGCTTGGTGTTTAGCAGTCTCTGCTGCGGATAGTCTATGCAATACCGGCAGCCAGACCATACTCTGTGGTTCTTGTTGTAGCCAACTCAAAAAGTGCACGGCTTCTATTTCGTTCTTATCTTTTCCCGCCTTCTCGAAGCAACTACGAACACTAGGCTCAATATTCGAGCCACCGAATGCTGCAACTTCGCCCAATTGTCTCGGCACTTGTATGCAATCGTGCAATAGAAGACCCAACTTTCGTTGATCTACCAATCTATTAGGATCCGCAATTAAACGGAATAGATCTGTAAATAACATTTAAAAAATCTCTATTAGATATAGTTAAACATAATGTTTAATTAACTCATCAGGGAAAATCTCTTCGTGTTACTTACATCTGTACTTTTCCTCTAAGTGTCCCTTGCATAATAAAACCAAACCGACTTTGAATGAAAGTACTCGAATTTGGCCGGTACGTTGACTGAAAATTATAGTAAAAAAATATTATAATGACAGTTTACCATGATAATATTAAGCATGTTTTGAGAATAAAACAATTTAAAAATTGGACAACGCTAAATATAATGTTTTAAGAATAAAGTAATTAAAAAATTGGATAATCTTTTAAATTAAATATAAAAAACGTATATAAATGTATATAAAATGTGAGCCAAATATGAATAATAAAAGATAGAACATGTCGACAGTTTAATAGATATAAAATGTATTCACTTAGAATACCTATCGTATACATTGAGCAGCCAGTTAATGGCTAGGTCAATGCATAGCGGTACAGACACCTGCGCTGGATTGTCTGCTGCTATTACTTCGTATAGCGATGTCAGTACTGTTACCATATCGGGGATGTCGATCAGTTTATCATTCTGTGCCCGAAGTCCGTGTGAATCAAATTGTTCTAATGCGGTGGAAAGGCTCAACATGTCCACTAAAAACAATTAAGTCAAAATATGGAATAATTATTCATTCCGTACTTTTTTTCATTTTCAAAATATTACATGGTGTTAGGTAATAAAGATCAACAAAGAAATTCTCACGATATCGATCAGTTTATAATAGTAAAATAACAACAATGAAAATAATAGCAATAAAACAACAGTAATTTTGATCATCAAAGATACTCACGACATAATCGCTTCTGAACGGTACGCAATTTCATGGCGGTTCGATATGCGGAAAAGCGAACTTCGTTTAAGTCTGCGAGTGAAGACATCAGTTCTATCATTTTCGGGTGATCCCAATGCGTAGTCTCCAATTGATGGCTGTAACATTTGAAATTTAAATCCATAAACTTAATTCTATATGTATGAAGAAATATAATATACAAATAGAATAAAGCAATAATCTTTTATACATTTTAATATATTGATGAAATTGAAGAAATCTTTCGACATATATTTAAGTTATATTTTATATAATATACATAGTAATTTAACTTATTATAAAAGTTTTTTTAATGTTCAAATTAATTAGATATTTATTATTTAGATGTTCAAATAAATATTAATAAATACAGAATATTTTCTTAGATATTCGAGTTTATTAGACTCATTTTATATTTGAATCAATTTATTCTTTAATAAATATACGAATATTCCTTTCAGTATAACGTAAGACTAGACCATGTTAGTAAAAGCTCTCGATCGCCTCAAGAATAACCGTGTCGTATGGTTTGGGAAAATCGAGGCAACTGTGCGGGTAGTGCAAGGAAGATCGATTACTTGATATAGTAAGGCACTTTGGCGGGTGTGAGGGCTCTCTCCCATGGTGGTTCTACGCTGCTCGCGAGGAAAGCCTGACTACCCGGAGTGCTGCCATCCTTCCCGAATCCGCTTAGCAACTTGTAACGCTCGTCAACCGCGACTTGCAGCACCTTCCACCTACGAAAACATACGAAAAATTTAACGTCGCTGCATCCTGAATTCAAAACCTGTCGCATGGCAAGCTGTAAAAATAAGCCCCACAGTGTCGAGCGAATTTTAAATTCTCTATACTTGCATAAAGCAACGTAAAACAGAGAACGTTTCAAACGGATGATAAAGAGAATATTTTGTTTATTAATATTTTGTTATTTGTATATTTCCACAGAATTCGTTATTATTTAGAGAGAATTGTAAGATCTGAAAAATTTTGATGCTAGATTGCTTGGAGAATACGTCATTAAATGATTCTGTGACATCGTGTACATTGCTGACGTACGAGTTTTGTCTAAAACTCAGAAGTCACACGATAAATTTTTACGTGGTCATCAAGTAAGGTACCTGGTGTTCAGATCTTCGAGTTTCGCCAATAAAGCATGAGAAACGATGACACTGCTCGATGCGAAGACGCTTGCCTGGTCGTTCGCATCTTCGATGTTCCTTTGGATTGGTACCAGTCGTTCGCCGAATTTTTGCAACTGCTCGAGCATTTCCGTCGCTTCGTTGGCGTCGTTTGGATTCTGCCAGCCGCTCTGAATCGCCTCGGCCGCGGCCATCCGCGAGGAGAGATCCTCGAGGGACTTTTGGAAGACACATATTTTCTGAAATTAAAATAAAAACAATTAAATTAAGATTTGTATTATTCATTCACTGTTCGTTATTCGCAGGGATTATTCAGATAATAATTGCTATATTTAATTTATAAATTAATTTCCACCAATCAAAGATGTCTGAATAATCTTTTTTTCAATAACAATATATTTTGATAATTGTATTGTTTTCAAGTATTTATTAATATTATTATTAAGCATTTATTATTAATTACGTAATGTTTCTATATTTATGTATTATTGCATGATTATTAATTCCTCTAATTATAGAAAATAATGAGAAGAAAAACATATGTATAGATATAGATCTATATTTGTCTAATTAAATTACAATTTAATTTGTTTAAAGCAGTCAGTTAGAAAAATCAAAGTTTAAATAACGGTGCAAGATAGTTTTAATTATCGATATCACTTTCGATCGTTTAGCTTTTGAATAATTTGTTGTTATATTAATAGTAATTTATTTGCGATAAATAACATTTAATGAAATTATAATCAATATAATGAAATAGCGAATATCGTAAGATTTTATTCATTTCTATGCGATTTCTAAACTCAACTAGCATATACATATTCATTCATGAACATTATTCAATGCGATGTACGCTTCACAGTATGAAAGTGCAAGAAACGTTTAAGTTTTACTGTCATAATTACGACTAAAAGTGATATTTCCTGTTATGAAGAAAAAAGTTTCCCATGAGCGGCTATTTGCGAATGAGCAGAAAAGCATAATTGTACATACGGAATTTTATGATCGCGAGATGTATCGTGTTATCGTATTATCGTTTACGTGTATTCTTCGTGCGTATTGTGTATTTTAGAAGGGCGTCGGATCAAACGTAATTAAATTACAACTGTTTTAATTTTTTGATTCGTGGTTAATTAAGTTTAATTTCCAATTGAGAAACCCGATAGAACATTAAAAGAATTAATTTTTTCTTTGACTTTATTATTTTCTACATTGGAATTAATACAGTGGAAAAAATAGAAATAAAGTTTGAAAATTCGATAAATTAAATTTTTCTTAAAAGAAATCCCGAAAATAAAAGAAAGAAATACAGAAATTGAATAAGTAACATTTCTTTGGCTATTTGAATTAATTCTATATTTAATTTTCAAGAAACGTTCCTTTAAAATTTATCAAATTTGAAATTTAATTAATAATGAAAATTAACAAATTAGAAAATGGATTTCAATTATATTTTTGTTGAAAAAAACTTTGTTTCATTCTAATCAATAAATTCAAATAAAAATTGTGAATTATTATTCAAAAAATTTAAATTGATAAAATAATAAAAACAAGTAATTCCTTCATAAAATATTATAATTCTGTCGTTCTTTTTTTCTGACACTTGCGAGAGATCGTACGAACAGAGAGATATGAGATAATCACTAAGTACAAATGGCATGCTCTCTCAGCCTTTTCAATTTTCATTCTTGGACAAGGCACGGTAACCGGCGTCGCGATAAAATTCACCGGGCATTTATCAGTCGGCGATACGACATGAAAGAGAGAGAGAGAGAGAGACAGAGAGAGAGAGAGAGAGAGAGAGAGAGAGAGAGAGAAAGAGAGAGTGAAAAAAACGGAGGAGGAGGAGGTTGGTCACGATGGTATTTGCATTCCAAATAAACGCCGTCGACGGACGCTAAATCGCTCTAATTAGTCGTCTCCCTATGAAAGTGCTTTAAGCGTCCCTTGTTCCGAGAGTGGGATAAGGAAAAAGGCCGAAACGTAAAAGCGAATCGCGAATGGAAGAGAAGAAGAAAGAGATAGGAAGAGATAGAGAAGTTGGGATCTTACTTGCATTTGTGACGAAGGAAAGTGGGATGATCGAACTGATGAAATGCTGGAAAAAGCTGAGTCGCGCCCTTTGTTCTTAATCATCTTAATCTTAGAGAAAGAGCGATTATATGAATGTAAAAAATTATCATTGATAAAGCGTGCAATCATGGATGACGGAAATTCGAGCTGAATCATTTGAAGATAAAGTGCCGATACATTTTGTACCATTTTGTGTCGGATTTCATTAAGAAAGACATTAAATAATAACTTGATAGATTAATGATAGATAATTTCTAAATAAACAATATGAACTCCGTTTGCATAATGTCGTTATATTACATTATCGAATTTACTTTACATATAGCAATGTACTATATTTTACACGAAAAATAATTGTGATTATCGGCCAGAATTAAAATACATTACAATTCTCGTGTTCATTTGATTATTTATCCATATATGTATACATTACATGATAAACGGGTGGATATGAATACTGCATTATCCATGACGTGAATTGTGTCCGACATAAAGCATCTCTAATAACATTCATGCTAATGAGGAATTATTGAGTTCAATGAAAACATAATTATTCAGAACGCTGAAACGTTCTCGCATGCATCTATACGAAAAGAGTGTGAAAAAAAATCAGTGTAACGACCGGGCAATCTTGTTAGCAAATCAGATTTATGTCAATGTACGTCCGCATGCAAGCACTTCTGGTTACATAAAATGTACGAGAGTAAGACAGTAATTGATTGTACAATGAGATCTCCGCGTGGACATGCAAGGACGATATTTAATACGTTTGAACTGATATGCGTGTGTGACACGCATGTTAAACATATAACATACTACGCGGATTTAACTGAGATTTAAAAAGAACTTCAAAGCAAAAGTGAGAGACGGTGCTTAGAAAATTTTATAATCGCGCTACATAAACAGCATTGAGTATGAAACTTGGAAAACAAGATTACAAAGATTAATAAAAGATGTGAGATAATATTTTGTTTAAATTATTTTGCAACACGGTTTAATTTGTAATTAAAAAAATTTTAAGAAGAATTTTTATAAAGAAAACATTAAACTTTCTCTTTATACGAATAACCTAAGTCCTAGTCTAGATAATATATAATCCGCCAGAATTTAATAATATAAAATATTATTTATCATTTTATATGCCGTGTGCGCGCACTTCGACATTTATTTTGTATGAGTTCCAATTTTTAATCCGATTCTTTTTTTTAAATTAAAATGCATAAAATTATAAATAGAATTTTTTAAAATACACCCAAATTTTTCTGATATAAAAATTTTCAACTTAAAATCATTAAATTAGCATTTGATTTTATATAAAGACAGAGTATAATAAAATGTTTAATTAATGAGAAAGTATTTCTGCACATTTTAAATAAAGATTGTTCTGTGTATTTTTCATTGCACAATTTTTAAAGTAACATAAAAAAAAGAAAAATAATTGAAGTGCATTTATATGTCATTAAAAAAGTCAAAAAAGAGAGTTTATGCGCGACGAGTTTTTCAAGTTGGTCGCAATAATTTGCTCGGCGAGTGCTACAGGAAGTGCGCGCTGACACACCGGCAAGATGCAGTTTCGTTCCGTCGTAAATAAAATTACGGATAAGGAAAATATGAAAAACGAGAAGAAAGCGAGCACTGAAAGTTCCGACTGGAAATGGAGAAACCGAGAACTTAATTCTAGACAGTCTCTAACAAGAGTCGCGAAATAACATCCTTCGATTCTGATTGATTCTGCTGTATTTCAGTGGAACAAGCTGCCCTAAGAGGAATTAAAATAATTCTACGAAAGGATGGTAAGAAAAAATGAGACGAGATCAGAGCGCAGCTGACGCAGAACATAAAAACTGTAGTGCAATCAATGCTTCGTCTGCGCGAAAATAATGCCGTAATTTTATTATAGCTTAGAATTAAAGTGATTTAGTATTTCTTCATATCATATAAGTGACATTTGATCCAAAAATATAGGAGGAGAGGCAAGAAGTCATGTTCTTATTGTTCCTTTCGGAAATTCTGCTTTTGCGACACTGCTTTTTACTGAATCGCGAGCATCGAATAACTCTACTCATTGTTAGACGTCACTTTGTAATTCTCATTATAGGTTCTCCATTTTATTCCCATGATAAATCGCACCGAAAGAAATTCTTCTGGATTTTCGGGAATGACGGATTG
>Ga0157362_1000848_pt1 | contig 11573 bp, 3 predicted proteins | sample AttlaeALBM3_FD_111480 | JGI IMG/M metagenome (GOLD analysis project Ga0157362, IMG submission 111480) | Fungus gardens microbial communities from leaf cutter ant in Ribeirão Preto, State of São Paulo, Brazil - Atta laevigata ALBM3 | ecosystem: Host-associated > Fungi > Mycelium > Unclassified ... | reverse complement strand
ACGTGAATCGTTATCATGATTTTCTACTGACAAGGGAACGTCACGTTACACAATGAACGTCCGTTTTCTTTAATTTCACCGATTAGCATACAGGCATAGAAACGAATAAGACTGCTAATCACGTTTCCTATAATTCTTCGAAGGGTCGCTCGATGTTGACGATGGGAACATGTATAAGATTCGTGACTGCCCATTGCCAAGTGACATTATTACTCCACAATTTGTTACCGAGTAAAAAAAATTAAATATAAACTAAAATAATCTTACTTTTCATATGTATTCATTCTTTGTCTTTTTCAATATTTATTTGTAAATTTATAATTTACAAATGTTTTCAACTTTAATATTATCCTACTATTCAAAAGGATATTGTCCATTGCTTCCAAAGTATATAATCCAGACAAAAAGTTTGGAAATATTTTTAAAAATCGACATTTTTGGAATTATTCAAATATCTACAATAATGTGTTTTTTTAACAATAATTCTTCAGTTTCAATAAATTATTGAATTTGAAGAATTATTTAAAAAATACATTATTATAATTTTTATTTAAAAAATATGTTTAAGAGATGAAATTAAACATTAAATAACAGAAAGACTTAATGATAAAAACAATATAAAGATTATAAAAGATATTAATAGATTAAAGGCATTAGAACATTAAAGATATTATATCTCTCTAAACAATGTAATAGTATTTCAATTGCATGCAACACAAAATTGAGTTATATTGAGCTTCATAAGTCATAGGCAATCCATCCGTATTTTATATTCATTCGACAAACGATTATTTTATTCTACCCAAATGAATCGAGTTCATTATGGATGCAAGCCAAGGTCGTTCCTCGGATCCTAGAAAATATAATCGAGTGGAGATGTTATGTGGACCATGTCAATAGCACAGCACTCTGACACGTCGTCGGGACAGAATGTCATAATGTCCTAACGGTTCACAAACCGGCTATCCCGGGCTATCCGCCGACGCAATTACGGTCATCTCTCCCTTGTGTATCTCTATCCATTTCGTTGAGCAGCAAGACTTCGAATTATCTTCTAATAACTATGATTCACTTCGCTACCTTGCAAGAAAAAAAAGGAAATTCGCTCTTCTCACAACCAAGCCAAATTGGAGAATTAAACCGGTTCGCATCGCCTTGAATTAGCAGTATATCTGCATGAAACTAACATTTTCTGAGAAACATAAGTTCACGAACTTGAAGAAAACATTCTTCTGATTTTTACACATACATCGCAAAAGTATTCTACTGGATATGTGTAGATGAGCTTTTATCTAATTTTGGAATTAATTTATTTTGACATAAGCATGCATTTTCGGATTAATTTGATATTATCCAGTTTATGTTTTTAACGCTTTTCTCACATTTTGATTTACGTTTTAATATTTGTAATTTTTGTTATCATAACTACGTTTTTTTGTCAATGCAATTAAACATATTTGATTTGCAAACTTATCGAAACGTTTTTACTTATTTAATACTACAATTAATAAATAATTTATGAACATTAATATCCGCATTGACTCATATCTGCTTTACTTTTCTATTTAGTTTTGATTTAATTTGTTTTCTCAACAAATTATAATCATTTATTATATTATCTATTTCTGATTCCCCTAAAAGAAAAGAATCGTGAATTTGCGATTAATTAAAATACAATTAAGTTTTATATTATGTTTATTCGCTTCGCAGAACAAGTGGAAACTGATTGGTCGCCGATAACAACTCCGGATGGCTGGATAATGATTCAGTCTCCTACCACCGAAAAGTTACCGGAGACTCAAGAGTCGTCGACCGAACCGGTTACGGAATCCCCTATCCAGTCTTTGACTTCTGGTAAGATATATTAATTGTAATCTTTGTGAGTACTCTGTGATTTGCGAATTTGCTCGCAATGGAAGAATTTTCAAGAATTGGTAAACGCAATCATGCAAATGAACAACTTGGAAGATATATCTTCTAACAAGTCTAAATAACAAGAAAGAACTAGAAGTTCTTAGCAAATTTTAGTATTGCAACAAAACTGTATTTTAGAATTTCTTTCTGTTGAATCTTCTTACAACAACACATTCAATTGTTATATAAATACAATGCAATTTTAATATAAATTTTCTATAGAAAATTGTGTCGCTTTTTATTTCATGTGAATATAACAACTTAATTAATTAATCTTCAATTATACTTCTCGAATTTTCAGCCAAACCAATAACAGAGAGCAGTATCATCCCCGATATCATAAAGAGACCAACGGTGACAACTTTATTGTCAACGATTGCCAGTGTTACGATCGACATGGAACTTCCGGTTCCAATGGAGACCCTCAATATGTCGGATTACAAACAAGGTTAATACTTAGATGTTGAACGGATTACAGTATAATGTTACGACATGCGCTTCACGAGCGGGTGCATGAATAAAAGAAATTAGATCGTTCTCAGACTGGGTGACCGGAACGAATCGTTAGAACTCGACTAGAACTAGTCTCAGGACTAAAAACAAAATGACGGGTGAAATGTGAAACTAGATTTAGATCATGGAATTCACGTTATTCTGTTCGATTTTGACCCAGTTAAATCCTGAAGATGATCCACCAACTTCTGATCGTATAACGATCAATGCTTTCATCTTTTCTTTACGGTTTACCGCAAGTTTAATATTAATTAAACTCTTCGTTTGACAAGGTACACGTCTCTATTAATCCTAACACAGATTCGCACATGTACATTTTACATGTAAAAAACAATTCTAAGTATAGAAGTAGATTTATATGTCCGTAAAAATTTTCTAATTTTCTTGCTCGTCATTTTGATATGTCACAATTTTTAGATTTCCTAAACTTGCACGGAAAGAATGATTGTGCGAAATGTCTAAAAATTTAGCATACAGACTTGAAAATAATTTTGTTAAACCATCAAAATAATTATGTAGAAAATTCTGGTATCATGAGCAATGCTGCAAAAAATTTTGATATTCATATCATAGCAATCAGTTCCCTACATCATTATTTTAACAATGCAACGAAATTATTTTTAGATCTGTATCTAGTAAAATTTTTAAATACTTTAACAAAACTGTTCTTTTCTTATAAGTTTTCGAAATTTTCCTTTATCATTATACTTTATCTAAATTAGTTTTATCTAAATTAGTTAGTACTATCACATAATGTATACTGTATCATATAATGTATACTGAAGTTTATTTAAGCAATTAAAATCGCATTGTGTACAATTACTTACAGTATAGGAAATACTTTAATTCATAGATTATCGATGACTTGACCACTTTGTATGCCATTATATAACTTACCATCATCTAAGTTGCAATAACACAACTTAATTTAAATAATAATAGTATAGTCGTAAATTTTAACGTCAGTAATTTCCCGTAATCAATAAGATGCGCGCCGAGTGTCCCAAGTATGCAGACAATATTGTCGATAAAAAAATTCTAATTCCACCTACAGGCACAAAAGAATTATGTAAGCGACGCATCCGCGCAACGGTACCGGTTCATCCAGTCGAATACAGCGCGTCCGTTCTCCAACATGACTGCCCAATTGGGACTGATGCGATTTAACTCGACATTGTTTGTTCTTACAGTGTGCGGACGAAGAATGTTTCCGGAGCCTAAGATTGTCGGCGGTGAGCGAAGTTCCTTCGGAAAATGGCCTTGGCAGGTGAGCTTGAAGAAGCTCAACAAAACGATTAGAATTAGAGGTCAAATCGGTAATCGAGCTAACTGCAAAATGTATAAAAATAAATATAAATTAAAACATTTATTGTATGTTTATAATATATTTATTTGTGTACTTCTTGCAATTAGCATAATTACGGACCTGACGTTCTACTTTCTTCTGACGTTTTGCTTTGCATAATACGAGCGAATATTTATATTTTTAATTAGAATTAGATTCTCTACACTCATTCTTTAGAGTCAGATTCACTCTAAAAATTTTGGAGAGCAGATATTTCGTAATTGCGTAACATTTTACTATGTTGTCATGTTATTTACATACTTTATTTAAACATTAATGCCTTAATGAAAATCACAAATCTGATGATTATTTGAAGATTGAATTGATATGCATAATTTCAAAAAAATCAATTAAAAAGAATTACAATAAAATTTAATTTTTCTGAGATCGTCACAAATTAAAGTTCAATTCATCGTCGAATAACAAAATCGCAATAATAGATTATATTAAATATGATGCAGAAAAATATAATCATAATAATGACTTTTCATTTTATCTTTTCATTTTATCATTTTATTACGTATTAAAGATAATGCGTAGATCGATCAACGCACATACGATGATTGATTTTCAAATTACGTGGTGGATTTCCTTGCAGATCTCATTACGTCAATGGCGATCGCAGACATATCTGCACAAATGCGGCGCGGCATTGTTGAACGAGAACTGGGCTATTACCGCGGCGCACTGCGTCGAAAGGTGTTTACCATGGCTACGATATAATCAAGTTTTCTCCCATTCGCACGATCATCTCATCATGCTATCCACGACGTTCTTTAACGTTGCACCGTGAAGTTTCCTCGCAACAATATGCATTCGTTTATGATATTTCCAAATAAAAAGAGATTGTCTCTGCTTGTATAAACATTTTCTCATCTAATATATTTGAGAAGCGCGATCAAGATTATATGAACTGTCGTCCTAAAGTAGAACATTATAAGAAACGTTATAAGAAACTTCATGTTCCTTTAAAGAGAACCAGAATTCCGTAATTTTTTTCCGGATTTTACTATTCACGACGTCTGATCTTTTATTACAATTTTTTTTCTTTACATTGTCGCATTTCAATCTCTTTTTTAGAATTCTTTTTAATTTTTTTAACGTTGAATTTAATTTCTTTTCTTATAACAAGACATTATTATTAAAAATGCAACGAAAGATTGCGAATAGCGTTTTGTTTCTGGATAGAATTTTCCGGTAAGTGAATGCATTGATATATATTTTACAGCGTACCGCCTAGCGAGCTATTGTTAAGGATCGGCGAGCACGATTTGGCGAATGAAGATGAGTCATATGGATATCAGGAGAGAAGAGTGCAAATTGTGGCGAGCCATCCACAGTTCGACGCGCGTACTTTCGAGTATGATCTTGCTCTGTTGCGATTCTATGAACCTCTTCTGCCATTCCAACCAAATGTTTTGCCGATCTGCCTGCCCGACGATGATGAAACCTACGTTGGTCGTACCGCCTATGTTACTGGCTGGGGTAGACTTTACGACGGTATTAAAATGCATCGTCATAATTAATTAAGTGAAGCAACAATACAACTTGGAATTTATATCCTAATATTAATTACTCTCCGTCTGCGATCATAATTTTCGACTTTCATAATATACAGAAAAATACAGGATTATTTATTGATATCTCTATTATATTACCAAATAATTTTTTAACAAGATATTTTAAGAGCAAAAATCAGGATCCGCTCTCCTTTATTTCGGACAAATTTCAAAGTAAAATTTTGCTTGTGCCAAAAAAGATTCAGATTGCAAACGGAATGTTAATATTTGATACGTGTTAATTAGTAAAAAACCTATCAATTGTTTTATGATAAAATATTTTATATTAAACTACAAGTAATAGATGAAATATTTTATATTAAAATAAAATTATTGTCACTCATTGCGTAGATATCTAAACATATAATTGTCTACTTTTGCAGAGGGACCACTGCCGTCCGTGTTACAAGAGGTTGCAGTACCGGTTATCAATAATACCGTATGTGAAGCGATGTATAAAAACGCGGGTTACATCGAGCACATTCCACATATATTTATCTGCGCCGGTTGGAGGAATGGCGGATTCGATTCCTGTGAGGTCAGTTTTTGCTGGCGATTTTATAGAAATGAAAAAAGTCGTTCGTGCTATTTCAAGTTTTCATCAAGTTTTTTGAGATTGAAAATAGCAATTAAAAAATATTATCCGTATAATTTACATCTTTCGATAATACACATTATTTTGACAATCATATATGATTATGTCATAACAAAAATGTTTTAAGAAATCTTTAGAAAATTAAAATATCTTAATATCTTTCTTACAGAAGATAATCTACAGATAGCTTTCGAACATTATAGTTTCTTAGAAATTAATTATTATTGATATAAAAATTTGTAGCAATAATATTCTGTAATATTTATTTTTATATCAATAATAATAAGTTTTTAGGTAACTATTATGTTCCCTTACAACAATTCAATACTGAAAAGTAATTAGTAATTATTAATTATTTATTTTGAATAATAAAAATACTATTGTGCAGTAATTTTCAGTATTAAATTGGATTTCTGTGAGAATTCAAAAGGCAAAAGTTATGTATAAGAATTACCTAAAAGTTACTGATAAGACGTTTCAATTTTGTAAAGATATTTTTAAATATTTTTAACATGTAATAATATGTAAGAATTACATGTATTACAAAGAGATATATCTCTTAATATTCTAACTTACAACCTTTTACCTTTATCAGGGTGACAGCGGCGGTCCAATGGTCATCCAAAGAGCGCGAGATAAACGATGGATTCTTGCTGGAATCATCAGCTGGGGAATCGGTTGCGCCGCGCCTAATCAACCTGGCGTTTATACACGTATCTCGGAATTTCGTGACTGGATCAATCAGATTCTGCAATTCTGAATGTCTCGGAAAGAACGTGATCTGCGCTCGAAATTCGCGCTTTTGCATCGCGCCGATGGAGTTTATAACGATCGGACTAAGCGGACGAATGGCACCATCTGCCGGAGCTGTGAGCCAAGTGCAATTTAGTGGAAAAATCTAAGAGGTCCCAGCGCGGGGATTCACAGAGATTTGTGTGCATGTTACGAACTTGGACGACATGTGGAGCCACTGATTCAATTTTCCTGTGTAAAGCCGCAACGTATGCACGTATATACACGCGATTTCCCGGGAAAATCTGACATGTTACAACGATACAATGGATATTGATTTGCGTATCGGAGACACTGTGGATACCAGTGATAAGCATATCAGACTTTGTGACAAGGATCGAAATTTTCGATCAATTTAGATTCCTTTATCTAGAATCGATTTAAAATAGTTAATTCCAGGGCATGGAATTACTTTTTTAAAGTAAATTATTCTTCTAGATATAGATTCAGCATTAATTTCTTAAGTTTTCTCCTTCTACCAAACATGCATTTATATCTAATGTGTTCAGTTTGCTCAAAGCTTGATTTAACGAAAGCTTATAAAAATGCATGTGATTGCGATAATTAATAGATTTACAAAGGAAACATTAGATCTGTTATTAATTTAATAATAGAAAATAATTTTTTTATTGAACTTCCATTATAACTTAATCATTTCCGGAAAGAATTTTCCACTCTTCAATTTGAAATAAATTGAATTAAAGTAATGTGATTTAAAATATAATATATTTAATTCAATATATAAAAATTATTTCTAGACAATTTGACTTTCAGCTCGGAATTACTGTTCAATATTTAAAAAAAATATTTAAAATTTAATGTTTTGCATATCTTCTGATTTATCATTAAAAGCGATTAATCGTGAAGCTACTGTGATTCAGAATTTACATGTTTTCTAAATATGTATTTACATATAAAAATATAGTAGAATAAACTTTTGAATCACAGTGTGCGCAAAAATTGTCTATGTAAATGTTGTTACGCGGCATAACAAACATTTTATGGTATCGTCAAAAAATATTTTAGCGAAAACATAGTCAAATGAATATAGTTTACAAAAATCTATATTTTTTATGAGTTTTCCAATTTTTGCCTATCAGTGAACAAACTGTTAAACTTTTTCATCAGAGAGAAAGCTTTCTAAATATTTTTAGATACAAAAATTGCAAGATTTACATGAGGCATCCGTATACGATATTTTATATAAATTTCGGTTTACATCTAGAAACTCAAATATAATCGGGCGTAGAATAAATCCCACAATCGCTGATTGAAAAAAGATCGAGATTTTTAAATTTTTCTGTGAAATTATATTCTATTATTTTATTATTGATAAGCACATTAGACTTTGTAACAAAGAAATTGAAATTTTCGATTAATTTTTATTTCTTTAACTTTTAATTGGTCACGTAGTTGCCACGATTCCAAGTTATTTTATTTAACGATGTATTCTCTCGCAGCAAATTAAAGATTAAATATTTATAGGATAATTGGATAAAACGAATAATCAGTATGCAGATTGTGTTACCAATTGTTTATGAAAAAATTCGTTATTAATATTTGCAATAATCGAGTTGCAATTGTTACTGTGATTTAATATTCCATACCGACGTCAATCACATATAATTACCCTCGTTATAAATTTACATAGTAATTTCCAGGGGATTCCAATGGGAAAATTTCAGTGCATTCGTCAAAGCTCATGAATATCCAGTTATCCGATTGATCTTGAGGAAGAAACGAAGGGAAATTCTGTGCCCGACTTCATAAATTCTATCTCTTTCTCTTTCTTTCTTCGAAGACTTCTTCTTCATTTCATAATTACTTAAATATAATCTCAAATAAAAATTCGAATTGACGGTGCGCTAAAAACGTGCTCATTAATCTCAATGGCTTGTTTGTCAGCCAACAAGCAAGTCATTACATACATTTTAATTTAAAGAATGTATTTCATATAAATTGCGAGTTAAATTCAATCGAATTGGAAAAATCAAAAAGACACATCATTTACATATATTTACCGCGGAGTTACATGTATCGAGATATTATTTTATTTAATTTATAAAAAAATTTATATCTATAGAGGCATAGATTATAATATATTATATATACATATGTACACAATGACGTAGGCGCGCGTATGTGTGTAATTTAATCGCTCATGTGTTTTAGATGGCATGAAGAGATATTCTGTACTGTGTTTTTGAACGACATTTGCCAGAATGTTAAACGCCTTAGTTATTCAAAGAAATATTTCGTACGATTGAATTGATAATCTAACACAGTTCTACGCATATGACTTGAAAAAAATGTATCATATTGTCTCGCGTTTTTATTATCGCGCAGATATTTTTATTAATTAAAGCTATCGACAAATGTCGCAGCGCAAGATAATACAATTGGAATAACGCAATTCCATTGTACATGTAAATATTTGATATCTATCAGATTGTAGTGCGGTAAGTGCGGCAGGTTCTCACACCTATCCGCTTTTCATCTCTCGTTGGTCACGTCCGCCTTTGTATTTATAAGACGATTAAAAAGCGATCATTCACATCTGCAAATGCTATGCCGAGTTGTGTCAATTACTCCTACCATTCCCCTTTTTTCTCTTTCCTTTGCTGTGTTTGCGTCGCGTGCATTGTATCTCCTCTTATGTTATTGCCAGTGGCATCTCCGTCGCTGCATAGCGAACGATGGTGTAGGTATTTAATATTAGCACGCAAGGAAAGTTCGTGATTTCAAATATCGCCCAGACGCCACAGACATCCACCTCTCTGGGTTGGCTATCAGCGTGAATAGGGAAGACGAAGGGTGAAATTTTACAAAATTGAGTTCGCTGCTTTAATGAACGGTACCTAATAAACTCTTTAGAAGGTGAAATCGCAATTCGTCGTCAATGTTTGGCGCGGAAATTTTAACATTGTTAAAATTAGGAGACACGGTAGTGTCTCGGCGCTAAGCCAAGACACTATCCATACAACACAGAATTTGCAGCAATATCTCTGCTACAAAATCTCTGCAATGTTGTAGCAGTGTTTGCTGCGACTTTTATGTTATAGGGATACCGTGTTTCTTTACGCGAAACCGCGAGTTGTAAAGGATCGAGATTATTGGATCTCAACAATGGCTGAACCGATCAAGTTCTACATACGCTCAATCAATAGCGTTCACTTAAATTGTGTAATAAAAGTGCTTTTATTAATTTTTTTTGCCTACGTGCCCTACGAGCAGAGATATTGCAACGCAAAGTCCCGATTTAAAAATTTTAAAAAAGTTTTTAAGATACGTCATCGTTATTATGTTCATATTCATCATCATCCTTCAGAGAATGTACTGTTCGGTCTGAGAGTGCACTAGTCGTCCAGTCAGAATGTATGTTGGACATTTTGGCGCGAAAGTGCATCAGCGTATTGATGCAAGAAACACTAGAGGTGCACAGTAAACGAAATTATTATAGGTACTCCGGTATGTGTTAATAACTTAGCTAAGAAATGATAATAAAAAGCGATTTATTCGTCATCGATCTCCATTTGTTTATAATTCATATTTAACAAAAAAAGATCGAATGGAAATAAAATTACACTGAATTTATTAATCAAGTTAAAAAATGATAATAAAAATGCGACTTATTCGTTTTCCTTTCTATTTGTTTATAATTTAATTTTGTTTTATATAAAATAATGAATATAACAAGTACGGGAAGTTCAGGCAAAACTAACGTAAAGCAAATATTTTTTATTTGCGCCTATCTATCCGAAATAGTGCTATGAATCTTTAACTGTTTAACTGAATCTTTAACTTGAAGAAATAACCGACTGGCCACGTCATGAAAGTGTGAAACATATGATTGTTTGTATTTGAGAGAAATAAATAATTGTTTATTTTATTACAATTTTTACTAAAGTACATAGTTTAATTATTAACAGTAACTGTTTCTTAATCAGTGTGAATGATTTTTTATAAGAATTTTGATTTGATTTTAAATGTTTATTCGAAGTTAAAATTTTTCTTGTTGCTTAACTTGTTGCTTAACTTATTCTAACTTATTCTAACTTTCCCAAATTTGCGTCAAGTAGGTTCTTTGAGAAAGTGAGTTCTTTGAGAAAGTGGATGGGGACAAAGTGAATAGCTTATCCTCTTTAAGTCTTTACTCAATATGTGAATGCACTGAAAATACCGGGAAGATGGAGAGGCAGACAATCTTTCGAGTGAACGAAAGGCTCATAATTGTTTATATCTCATTTTAGATTTTTTTCTACAATGCAGTATAATGTTCTGAAAAATACACCGACCTATCATCAAAGACTAAGATTTAATGCACTAAATGGGTTTATGAAGGCTGCATTATATATAGAGAATGTAGCAGCTACTTTTGTGACGTTTGCTAATTTTGATTTTTTTTTTATTCTATTCTCATTGCTCGAGTAACTTATCCACTTTGCCGAGGAAAGTCGGGCAAAGCAGATAATTTTTTTTTTATTTACGTTTAGATTAAAAAAACATTTAAATGTTCAAGTTTTATAATTTAATTTTATTTTATTTCAAAGTTGATTCATAAAATAAAATTATAAGAATAAAAATGGGATTTCTGATCTTAATTTTAATTATGTCATTTTTCTTACTAAATTTTAACACATCCGCTTTGCTTGGATTTCCCCTAATATTCAAAATCGGATGAAAACAAAGATATACATAAAATATTTAATATTTAATATATATATATATAGCAAATTATATGTTGATATTTGTTAATTATCATTCTTCGAAAAATACAGATGTCATTTTGACATTTTTATCGATAATAATTATCTTTTTAATAATAATTAAATAATTATCTTTTTAATTCTTCTTT
>Ga0157362_1000847_pt1 | contig 11580 bp, 4 predicted proteins | sample AttlaeALBM3_FD_111480 | JGI IMG/M metagenome (GOLD analysis project Ga0157362, IMG submission 111480) | Fungus gardens microbial communities from leaf cutter ant in Ribeirão Preto, State of São Paulo, Brazil - Atta laevigata ALBM3 | ecosystem: Host-associated > Fungi > Mycelium > Unclassified ... | reverse complement strand
CAAATTGCACCGTGCTCTGCGTGAAAAAAGGCCGCATTATCGGAAAAGACATGATAAGCTGATTTTCCTCCACGACAATGCACCATCGCACACGTCAACAATGGTCCAAAACTACTTGGAGACACTCAACTGGGAAGTGCTACCCTATCTCGCTTACTCAGACCTGGCACCTTCTGACTATCACCTGTTTTCGTTGATGGGCCACACGCTCGCTAAGCGGCACTTCGATTCTTACGAAGACATCCGAAAATGGCTTGATGAGTGGTTTGCCTCGAAAGATGAGGAATTTTTTTGGCGTGGTATACAATTACAAATGGTATACAAGTACAAATTGCCCGAAAGATGAGAAAAATGTATAGTTAGCGAGAGCAAGTACTTTGAATAAATTTGTTTTTGCTTCCTAGGAAAAAAGAATATTTTTCTGACTAAAAAACAGCGGATTTAAGCTTATATACCTTATATACCTTACTTCACCAATAATTATCGAGAATTTTGAATATCGGTATCTCCCTCCCCCCAAAGGATGATAAATCCCGCCAATTAAAAATCTTAATATCAAACTAATACAGCCCACAAAGATCCACCTCCTAAGATATCTTTGTATATTATAAACCGCGATCAGATTTCGCGAGCAGAGCATTGTTAAAAGAAACAGTCACACAATGAGTATAACCGTCAGCTATTATTATATAGAACATTATATAACATTATATTACTATATAGAACAGTTATTATAGTGCAGTCATCTAACATTCGACTCCATGCCCAACATTCATTATTTTCTGCCATCGCAAAGGCAACCTAATAATCAGCTCTTCAAGGCGAACTCCGCAGGAACAAGGAATGACGATACATTTATCTAGCAAAGCTTTAAATAGTAAGTCAAATAGTAACCCATTTATGCTCTTTTATTTTTTCTTTTTTCTTTTTCTAACATCGCTTTATTCATCGATCTTTTGTTATTTCGTATCAATCAATTCCCTTTCCAAACTCTGCATTATTCCCTTTAAGGTAACTTGGAGAAAAATGCTATAGCGTGTAAGATACCATTTGCTTATAATTTTCACGTTTATGTATTAGATGACATTAATGGCATAATACTCAGATTATTTAATTGTGTGCTAATAACCATTTGACAAAGATTATTCACTTTTATGTTCCAAAATTTTTGATTTATCGAGAGTTGAAAAAATACTGATCTTATTTTACGCGATATTTAGAATTTATATTAAAATTATTGTGAGCTTTATTTCATAAATATGCACTAAATGATATTAAAGTTTAATATCAAGTGAATTTTATAACCTCTTAAATAACTTAATCATACATATTTGATACAGAAATTTTCGACTTTATTTTTTGTAGGAGATATAAGATGTTACTTTTTTGTTGATGTATAAGTGGTATCTTATCTCTGAACGTAAGAACTATTTTAATAAGTATTAATTATTTTTAGTTGCTATTCAGAAAAGAATATCTAGAAAATTATGCCTAGGAAGTATATGAACTACAAATCGTGGCTTGTTGGTCGGAAAATAACTTAAAAGTTCATTTATTTAATTAAGAAAGATGTGGGGACATCTTATCCCAAATCTCGTAGTATTTTATCCAACAGGTTGCCACTTTTGAAGATTTCTTTCTTTTTAATATTATTCAAAAAATGTACGAAATAAAATTGTGTAATAAAGACTATAATAAATATATAAATCATCTTAATTGGTTTTATTTTTTTTATTTATCAATAATAATTGAAAAGATATCGCTATCAGAAGTTAATTATGACATCTTCTCTTGAATTATCTTAACCTTTTATATCCATCTATTCTCCTTTCGAGTTCAATAGATTATCTATTGTACTCGTTCTTCAATATTTATCGAATTATTCGATGGATGTTATATCCATTATTTAGAAGTTCATTTATTCCGCGAACCTCACTCCCCATTCTTCCGGCCGAATCCTTACATTTTCTTCTTATTTCCTTGCTTATACAGAGTCTGGTATAAGATAATTTTCTTTTTTATTTCTTAAAATTCTCGTAGTGAGTAACCAGCAATAATAATAATAGCTCTAATAGTTTAGACAATAATATAATAGTAGTATAATAATAGTAATAGTAATAATAATGTCAAAGACCCTGTCTCCCAGGCCCTTCTCCAATAGCTTTCTTCTTCTTTCTAATCATCATCCTACTTCATTCCCAGTTCTTTCCCCTCAATTTTTCCTTTCCCTCAGTTGGCATTTCTGCCTTTACCTTTTCCTCATTCTCCTTTCCCTCCAATGCAGAATCTATTCATTCTATTCTATTTTCATTTGTTCTAACTCAGCAAATTTTTCTTGATACCTCTCCTTTTCCCAATCTTTCTAACTTCCTCTCCACTTCCTTCTTCTTCTTCCTCTCCCGCCGACTCTATCGCGACAAGCGTGGAACTTGTAGCCGAACTTCCCCACCTCGTTCCCTTTATTATCACCAATAATAATCTTTAAATTCCCTTTTTTCTCAATTTCAAATTTCCAATGATCCTTTTCCTCCAGACCTTGAACATCGTCCTCGAAAATGCGAAACCGATCAAATCCGGTACATAATCGGATAGATGCTCTTGATGCTCTCATCTCTTCCTTTCACGCTCCCCCATCCTTTTTTAATCCCAATATCATTTTTCCTAAATTTCTTTCCTCCCCCCCCCCTCTTCATGCACATTTAATAAAATTCAATGAGTGACACTCATTTGGAAATGATTTGATTGGACACCGCTTGATTGGATATGATAAATTGATCAATTCAATGTTGACCAATTGAACACCGAACATTTGCTCGATTGGATATTATCATGTATGTCTTAGAGTAACTGTACATAATCATGTAATTAGATTTCAATTATTTTATTTTATGTAAATATTGTATAAATCGATATCGATTGATTAGACACCGATCAATTGAACATCAATTCATTAGATACTGATTGATTGGACACCTTGGCAAGGAGGCGGGAGATGTGGAATAAAAGTCGTTTCGCGTAGAAAGTCGAAATCTGTGTGTCTCTTAGCAGGGGGGGAAGTAGATGTCGAATCGATCGGTGTCCAATTAATCAATGTCAAATTGATCGGTGTCCAATTGAGCATGTCCAATCGAATCGTGTCTAACTGGGATCCTCCCAAATTCAATAAATCTTTCAATAGATCTTTCAATTTAATAGATTTTTCAACTTAGCTTTAATTTCCATTCCTGTAATTTCTTCTCCTTGAACACACACATTCTCACTTAATTATATTAGACCCGTGCGGAATTGCTAGTTCTCCATCGTGTCTCCCCTGATAGCGCATCGAGGAAAACTCGCCGGAAGAAACCGGGAAAAATAAAATACCCGGGACTAAAACTAGCAAATTTGGACAATGGACAAAACAATTTCTGGAAACTTCTACTACTCCAGATGACAGCCCGAGTCTAAACTCGGAAAATGCATCCTTTGATAAGGTAGATCTCATGGATTCTGGGAAAATGGGATCATCTATTGCTATCAAATTCAAATAATATAACATTTGAAACATGCAGAGCAGAGGACCAAACCAAAGAATGTAGTTTAGTTACTAGTATCTCAACTCATGACTTTAAACACAAAATAAATTATTTCTGGAGCGCATGGAGGCAGATGGAGAAAATGGCATCTAGAATCCAGTCAACAAAAAAAATCTTCAATCCTAAATGTTCAATAGATGCAGAAAAACAAATTAGTATGACACAACGACACAAATAGAGACTTATCAATGAACAAAAAAAGCATGGCAAATTCGATCTGTCTATTAGTCACTCTCCTGATAATCGCAAGAAAACTGAGTAAGAAGAAATTTGCAATTCTAATACATCTCCTTATAATCATCAAAGATATAACTTATCAAACACGAAGGAATTAAAGAAGCTGTGACCCCAAGCAATTCAACAAAGCTTTGCTAGATCGCACTTAGTAAACGAATTGCAAAATAAACTTATTACTAAAAGCACCGAAGCTAGCAAAGAAACTCAGATACATAACAGCTATGGTATTCAAAAATCCAGTCAACAAGAACCATGAAAGAAGACTAGCAACAAGAAGAGAAACCATAATGACCCCAAAAAAATCTCGTTTCATAAATAATTCACAATTATTGGTCAAGTAATCCTGTTCCAATAAATTTAAAGGTCTTGAAGTATAAAACAATCCGGATAGATCAAAACGACATATCTGATAAGGCCAGCTAGCCCTCACCTATCTTTGTAGCTAGAATTACCAACATCCAATCGCTCACGCAATTACTAGAAGAAACTGTTAAAAATAACTATAAGCTCAAAATTATAAACGGCGAGCAAGTTACAATACACCGAGTTACAAGTTACCGAAAAAACTCTGTAGCATATGTCAATATAGTTAAAGAGCTCAAAAGCAGAAATATCAAATTCATATTTATAAATCGAAACAGGATAGAGACATTAAAATCGTGCTTAAATACATGCACTCCTCAACACAGACGAAAAATATAAAATTAAAAATGAATTAGAAGAATTAGGCCACAAAGTAACTAATATATGGAATATCAGAAAGCAGAGCAAAACGCCTCTATCCATGTTCTATGTGGAACTTAAACTGGACTTAAATAGTAAATGCATATATAAAGTTAAATCGCTTCTCCAATGCAAAATCAAGTTTAAACTATATCCAAAGCGAGATATTCCACAATGAACCAAATGCCAGAGTTACGGTCATTAAAAGTTTCTTCTTCTGCATAGCCAGATACATGAAATGTGCTGGTCTAACCATCAACTGCCCACGTAAGATAAGATCTGATCTTGTAAAATGCGTCCTTTGCAATAGCAATCATGCGGCAAATTATAAAGGATACACAATCTATAAAGAAATCAAATCAGAATCAAAAAAGTAGATATGCTGTTCGGAAGAAAACACAATCATCTAACTTACAAAGAACAGAAACACGAAATATGCCTACTCAAATAAAATTCGTTCAACCAAATATTTCCTACGCGGCAGCGACTAGTGCTGCAACTTGTCTGTCTAACTTGGTTAACCAGGATATCCAGGATTCTCAAATCATTTCTATCTAAACCCTAATAACACAAATTAATGACACAAATTAATTCAGGAGCTAAAGTATATAGTGAATGAGCTTATGATAAAATTGGATTCAGTGTTAAACATATTAACAACTCTTGTCTATAAATCATCAGAATGGACAGATTAATTAAAATAGCTTCATGAAAAGCCAACGAGCTATCCAAATACGTGTAAGAAAACATTTATTCACAATCATAACATAGACATATTACTCATCTCAGAAACTCATTTCACAATCAAAAGCTACTTTCGTATTCTAGGTTATACTATATTATATAACGCATCCGGACGGCAAAGCTCATGGTGGTACAACTATATAATAAGGAATAGCATTAGACATTATAAAATCGAAAAATATCATAAAGAATTCAGGCCACAAATGTGATTGTTGAGGATTGGGTTGTTGTTTCCGCTATTTACTTTCCACCTAGCATATATTAAATATGAATAATATGTGACATTCTTTGAATCTCTGGACAATCGATTTATTGTTGCTGGAGATTTCAATACAAAAAATATATTTTAGGACTCCAAGCTAACACAATCTAAAGAACGCGAACTCTTTAGCCATAGAAACAATGAAATTGAGTATCCTCTCTACTAGGGAGTTAACATACTGGCCGCCGAATGACAAACTTCTGATCTCTTGGACTTTGATATAATTAAAGGCATCTCCAAAAATTACAAGATTGAGTCCTGCCTGGAGCTATCACCAATTATTATTATAGTATTTCATAAATTTATGATTTCAACGAAAAATCCTGTACGTTATATAATAATCAAAATTAACTAGCAATACTTCAAGGATCTACTAATAGCTAATCTTAACCTGTATTCCTCTAAAATCTAATGATGACATTATTAATGCAATTGAATACCACTGTATGGTATTTATTAAAGTTTTCGACCAGCAAGCTGCACGTGTAACCCTATTATTAAATTATGCTAGTGCTAATGTTGCGTGTTCGCTGGTAATCAGAAATAAATTGGCGGAAAAAAAGGAAGCTGAGAAAGCTTTGGCAAAGAAATAGATGCCCCATGTTAAAGACTAATCCAGCAATAAAAGAGCTCAAGAACCTATTAAACTGTGAAAAAACTGTGAGTACAAGAATATCTAAGCAAGTTAAGTCCTTCGGCTTCCATTGTACTAATTATTTGCTTGGGAAAGCCACTAAAAAATTGAAATGTCCCAAACACCCATCAAAAAACAAGATGGAAACTGGGCCAATGGGCTATCTAAACACGTGCAAGAAATTAAAACATTTATTCACAATCATAACATGACTTATTGAGGAAATAATAAGGATAAAGCCGAAACTTTTACCTTACATCTAGCCAAAGTCTTCAAGCCAAATCCAAGAAAGCTCACAGAAGGAAGAAAATAGATTGCTAACGGAGCACATAGCAACGCCTTTCTCGAACATTCCTACAAAAACCTTCATAATTGGAAAAGTAAAAGGAATAAACAAAGATCTGAATCCAAAGAAAACCCCGGACTATAACCAACTACGTACTAAAAAAACTACAGACAAAGTTAACAAATCCATATAACAAATTAAATTAACCAAGACTCCTTATAAATCAAAGAACTGGAAGAATACGGGCAGGAGTCAAATGCAGAAGATATCGTGCAAATAATATATGTATGAAGTGTGAACCTTCTTTATTCATTAAAATGTGCTTACATGTTTTGGCTCACTTTTGAGCCTTCCTCAAAGACAACTATATAATAGAGAATAAAAATTATCCTGTTATAATGAGCTCCCCTACATCGAGAATTTAAATATCGGAATTAAAACGAAAAAGAGAAAGAAAAAGGAAAAGAAAAGAAAAAAAGAAAAGAAATTAGGAAATATCGTAAAATATAAAATATGGAGAAGTAATTCCATCGAATTTAAGAAGTCTCTTTGAGAAAGATTCTAAATACTTAAATCAATCATAAAAGGAACTCTTTGTAAAACTTCTTATCGAATTTCATGATATATTTGCTAAGGAAATTGTTGCTGGGAATTGTAAAATTGGAGAACATGTAATTAATATAAAAGATTCTCTCCCTATCAAACAGGTTCCTCGTCGAATTCCTATTAATATGAAGAAAGAAGTTAATAAAAATTATTGAGGATATGAGAAAGGTGTAATTGAGGAATCAATAAGTCCCTGGATATCTCCAGCCGTATTAATAAGGAAAAAAGATGGAACAATAAGATTTTGCATAGATTACCGTAAGCTAAATGTCACTATCAAAGATTCATATCCCTTATCCAGAATAGACGACATCTTCGATCAACTCTCAGGTAACTCTTAGTATTCTACTTTAGATTTAAAAAGCGGATACTGGCAAATTAAAATTCGGCCAGAGAATAAAGAAAAAACGGCATTCTCTATCGGAGGCAATTTAAAGTGATGCCTTTTGGTTTGTGTAATGCTCCAGCCACATTTGAGTGAGCAATGGAGTATCTTAAAAAAGTTTCTCTCAAAAAGTTATTTAGTGTATTTAGATGACGTTATTATTTTTGGTAAAAACTTTGAGGAACTCATCAAAAATTTAAGAAAAATTTTGAGTCGTATATGAAAAGTAAATTTAAAAATTAATCCTAAAAAGTGTACCTTCTTCGGTCGAGAAGTAAAATATTTGGGGCACTCAATTTCAGCTGCAGAGATTTCCACGATAAATTTGCTGCTATTAAAGAGTGACCAATTCCGCGAAATAAAAAACATCTTCGGAGCTTTTTGGGATTATGCTCGTATTATCGCAAATCTGTAAAGGGATTTTCTTTATTAGCAAAACCTCTCTACGTTCTTACAGAGAATCAAACGAGATTCGTCTAGGATGAACAATGTGAGAACAATTTTAATAATTTGAAACAAGCTCTTACCTCTTCATTAATTCTCTCTTTTCCAAGAGAGGAGGGAAAGCTCATTCTCGATACAGATACATCGAATTTTGTAATCGGTGCAGTCTTGTCGCAAAAGCAAAACGGAAAAAGTTATTTCCTATTTTAGTCGTGTTTTAAATAAAGCCAAGAGGAATTATTGTGAGGAATTATTATTATCATACAACGCGAACTTTTATCAATAGTTGAATCGATCAAATCATTCCATTATTTGTACGGACGGAAATTTTTAATACGAACGGATTATATGTCCACTTAAGTGGTTAATGTCCTTCAAGGATTTGAAAGGCCAATTGGCACGCTGTATGGAGAGATTTCAGCAATATAACTTCGAGATAATATACCGTAAAGGTGTCTTACATAAAAACGCTGATGGATTATCCAGATGCCCTTGTGAAAATATGAAGTGCCAATATATTGTGCGAGGGTAGAAGAGGCTTTAAAAACGGAAGATGTTGTCGCAAGGATAGTCTTGTCGGAAGAAAACTTATAAACTTGGCGGAACAATTAGAGGATCCTGGCATTTCTTTCTTCGTTATTCTTCAAGAATCATATCAAGGAATCATATCAAGGAAAAGAGACTAGGATCTGGTCATCTTGGCAAGTGGTTGCGTCCAGGGAAACGGCCGCGAAAGTATACTGGTCTTATTAGGATTTCTTAGAAATCAAGGATAGTGTACTCTACAAAATGTGAAAGGCTCCAAATTTAAGAAGCACCAATTTAAGAAGCACCAGCTCAATTGATTCTCCCTAAGAAGCGAGTTCAGGAAATATTAAAGGAAATTCATGATTTTTCATCGAGAGGACACTTCGGAGTTAATAAAACTCTGGAGAAGAGAATTCGTAAGAGATTTTATTGGGCTTCTTGTAAACAAGACATGGAGGATTGGTGCAGAATGTGCAAAATCTGCGTTGCTCGAAGGAACGGGAAAAGGAAAATCTCCACTTCAAATTTATAATGTTGAAGTTCCATTTGAGAATTCAAATAAACGTACAATACTTGGTCCACTTTCGATAACTCTTTCAGAGAATAAGTATTTATTAATTGTTGTTGATTGCTTTACTAAGTGAAAGCCTTTCCCTTAAAGAATATCAGAGCAAAATCATTGCAGAGATCTTCTTGAATCAAATTATCTCAAAACATGGAGTTCCGTTGGAAGTCCACACGAATCAAGGGAAAAATTTTAAATCTAAGATTTTTCGGGAATTATCGCAATGACTTGGAATTAAAAAGACGAGAACATTCGCTTTGCACCCCCAGTCGGATGGTCAAGTGGAACGCCAACATCAAACAATTCTAAATTATCTGGCGAAATTCATCGATAAAAACCAAAAAGATTGGTATCGTTGGATCCCAATGTATTTGTTGGCATATAGGTCTTCCAAACCTATAGTGAGGCCACTGATGTAATTCCGACGGAGTTGTATTTTGCTCAAGATCTTAGGCTTCCTGTAGATCCATTCCGAGGAAATCCCCCGAGGAAGTATGAAGTTGAGAATTCAACGAACGATTATTTAATAAATAAAAAAAAAATTAGAAGAAGTTCATGATCAAGTTAAGGTCGATATTAAGTCTTTTCGAACTAAGACCTGATATGACCAAAAGGCCAGGCAAATTCATTTTGAAATGAGTCAAAAGATTTGGTTGTATAATCCTCAAAGGGTGAAAGGGAAAACTTCTAAACTGCAGAGTAGCTAAGAAGGTCCTTATTGGAAAGAAAGCTTAGTGATGTTGTTTACTGTATTCGCAAGTCGAACAGGTATAAAAATAAAATTATACATACAGACAGGTTGGCATCGTATCTTGAGAGGCCTGTGGAGTAGAATAAACAGATAAGTGTCAATTCAATAAAGCAGAGCTTTGATATCACTTAGCTTATTAATACGAATTTATTTTGCAGCGCAAACCGCGCGGTGATAATTCCTTTTAGTTACAGAAATGCTGAATCTGTTTGGACTCATTTGGCGATACTGCAACCTACGTGGGCTCGTCACTCAATGTGAGGAAGAGTAGTGTACTACTCCTAATGTGCTGCAACATCAATAGCGAGCCAGCTGAGGAAACGGTATCAAGAGGAGTCCACAGATGGAATGACATCGGGCAACTTATTAGGTCTTTTTTTTAAGAAGATTGCCTCGCCCGTTTTTTTGAGCCGTAGTTTTTTCGCGGGATGGAGCCCAAATGCCGAAGCGGAGATTGGGGATAGAGGTATTATGATACGTTACGTCATCTTTTTGTTCCCCTCCCCCCTTTCCGAAAAGAGAAGTATCAAGAGCGCCTCAAGACAAGAGGGTCCTAGCGTTCCCTTCACAAAGACGGGGAGATGCCCGAGAGGATTACGTCCTACCTTCGAAGGAGCTACCTTCGAGAACAAACTGAAGAGGGGTTCTGCCTGGAAGGGAAGAGGGGAGAGAATAAACTTCCAGAAGAAAGTTGAACATCAAGAAAACCAAAGTTCCAGAAAACTGTTGCAACAGCACAGGGAGCAAGAAATTGGTCGAAAGAAAGCTCCGAATTCCTTTGAGGAGCCAACGTTCTTGGGAGAACATAATTGTCGGGACGACAATTTAAGAGAAGAAAGGGGGAGGCAATGTTACGCCCTTGTCATGCCAATTCCGTGCCGCTCACGAAATACCGAAGATCATATCGCCCGGCAATAAGTCACTCCGTTATTTTAACAAGATCGGCAGATTCGGATGTGAGCCATGCTTCGCTCGGATGTGTCTCTCGATCTACTGATTCTATTGAACGTTTGTATGCTTTGAGTTTACGTGTGATTTTATTGTATGATCTTTCCTAAATAAATTCATTATCTTCTTTCTACCATATCCGTGTTGATCATTTCTGCGTGCGGAAGTGTTGGACGCGTTTGCGAGAGCGTCGTCTCCGCGAATCGGATGTGCGGACATAACAATAATATTAAAATATCAGGCCTATTCGTTATTAGAAGATAATGTCCACTGTTGATGTTGATCCATGGTAGAGATGAAGTGTTGGAGGATAGTATTAGGTTGTCGTTGTATCCTAACATATAGAATCCAAATATTGAAACAGTTAGAGAAATATAGATTGATCCTCAGCCCATTCTTCCACTGATTCCTTTTCCTTCATTTATCTTACAAAGGAATGGCTGGTTCGTGAATCTATCAATCATTTCCATATCTCCTAATATACAAAACTTTTTACAATTGGGAGAAAACTTTGCTTTGCTTTGCTTAGATTAAATTTAACGGCCGATCTTATTAAGTGTATTGAAAGTAATATTTATAAATTGCCTATTGATGAACAGATCTCGAACCACTTATTTCCTGTACTAAATAACTTAGTTGCTTGTTTTCTACATTGTATAGAAGTAGATAGGAGTTTATCATAGCTAGCGAAAGACACTAGTGTTTTTTTAAGAGATATGAATGATAGGATTATTTTTGCGTGCGGATAAGGGGAAGATGATGGTAACATTGGATTAGACAGGTTTACATTTCCAGGGTAAATGAAATGCTTCAGGATATGAATATTTATGAGGTAGTTGAAAGAAATTCGATGAGGAGAATAGTAATGGGCTTACACGCTTTATTAGTTAGT
>Ga0157362_1000846_pt1 | contig 11583 bp, 7 predicted proteins | sample AttlaeALBM3_FD_111480 | JGI IMG/M metagenome (GOLD analysis project Ga0157362, IMG submission 111480) | Fungus gardens microbial communities from leaf cutter ant in Ribeirão Preto, State of São Paulo, Brazil - Atta laevigata ALBM3 | ecosystem: Host-associated > Fungi > Mycelium > Unclassified ... | reverse complement strand
TTTTCACTGTAATGGATTCGCGTGGATTTCTTTTTACGCGCGATTCTAGAGTTCGTACGTTTGGCAATATTATTGTAGTCATTTTTCTATGAATAGATAGAAATATTTATGGCTCGAGCTATTATTTTTACATTTGTCCTTATATTCTTGAAATATATATATAGCGAAATTGTTAAAAGGGTCGCAGCAAGGGCTAGCAAAAAGATCTGTGATGGTAGCGGCGGCTAAGCGAGGACGGTGAATTTAGGAAGAGGTGGAGGGGGGGGGGGAAGGAGAAGGACGAGAAGAATAGTCCGGGAGGAACATCTGCGCCCTTAATTATTTTACAGATTTAGTAGATCGTTATGGCTTGTAAAATTACTGCCAATTTCACGCCCCTAAGCTTATTTTATCCGCGCGTTAGCTGCCTATCGGTGCATTGCCGCCGAGGCTTTCCGAAGGATATTGGGCATCCTTTGCGGCTAAATTAATAGCCCCGTTGTTTATGACTGCATCGGCACCGGACACGCAACGATTCCGTCGCGAATTCCCGTAAATATCCCCGATAATGCGATTCGCCCGCACTCGCCTTGCGTCTATTCTCTTTGCCCAGCAACCCATCATCCTGCTCCGTCCTCTTTGCGTTCTCTCATTAAGGAGCTTGTCAGACGGTGTCTTATTCTATTTTTTCTGCTTTTGCTCATTTGTAATCATTCTGTCCTTCTATCAATTAACTAATTACTATTGATTTCTCGTTGCTAATTAATATCTGAGTGAAATTTCGCGTTTAGGATATTAGTTACAAAATTGCTTGGAATAGTATTTGGTTACTTCGAATGTAATTATATTATCGACCATAATTATATATTAGTTGCATTATAATATTATTGTCATATATTTTTCGACAACGTATTTTTTTATATTTTGATGAATAGATGTTAATAAAAAAAATATAAATGTAGGTTTTGAAATTATCGGTACATTTTAAGGAAATATTATATTTGAGGAGCATTAAAATATATAAAGGATAACTTGCGTCTGCTTGGTAATCTATTTAAACTGGATAATTTAATTTGAGATCAATAAGAAATAATTATTTAACATTTGGATGATATTATTATCCAAATAATTAGTGGCTCATGAAGAATCAGATTAGTTGTACTAATGATGCTAACTGAGATATATGCAACTTCTCGCTAACATCCAACTTCTCTCAGTATTTATTTTTACGGAATCATTATTGTTATATTTATTCTCCAAATCTCGTGGAGTGAAATTTCATTCGAAGAGACTGAAAATTTATTCTTGTTCAAAAGTGGCTGTATTTTCACTCTTTTTTCAAAACAGACTAAATTTTCATTTCAAGTGAGATTTCACTCCCCACAAAATTTAAAGAGTAATATTTTGCTTGGAATAATATTTGATTATCGTTAGCAATTATATTATTATATTTAATATTTTTGTGCAGATTGGATAACTGCAGAAACTTATCAAAATTATTCAAGAAAAAGTTAGACTTACTTAAGAGGAAGAAGTAATGTCATTCATTACATAAATATCATAAAACGATCGTCGTATAATTGATGCAACTTTAAACGAGATTTAATGATGAAAATTTAATACTTGAATAGAAATTCTCAATCGCTTACGTTACAAAAGGTTCTCGTAAAACACTCGATAAATAAATGAATAAATACTCTATCTCGAATCAGTGAAGTAATTGCAATTTTCAAAGAGCCTCGGCTGGCATTTCGCATTCGTCGCGAATGCCATTGTTGCCATTCGCGCATCTCAATCGGGGGACTGCGCACGCTCTTGCAGTCTCCCGATGTAATCGAAATCGAAAATCGACGGGTGGAAATGATCCTCGCGAACCGCGACGCGCGCGACTACCGGATCCCCGGACGGTCGAGGTATGGATCACTGTAATTTAATAAATTGCGATAGCTGCCGTCCCGGAGCAAATTGTAGCATAATCATTCATTAGTGGGTCGTGACTTCGTGTCGATGCGCACGACTCGTATCCGTGTGTACGAGATGCGCACAGCAATACGTACCGCTATGCACTTTGTCCTCTCCTCGCCTGTTCCCCTACTATATTGCCATAAAATCGATACTTATTTTAAAAAGTAGAGAACGCTGCTTGGACCGGCTCTTTCTATGCTTTCTCAGAAGTTTGAAATTAAAAACATTAATTAAAAACAATCAATGTTATGTCGCGTATAGATAATAGCAAAAAAAAAAGAGCTTATTTAACTGTCAAGCTTTTGTATTTATTTACTATATTATCTGTATATTCAATCGAATTCTTCCTCCTTTCGAATAAGCCCCAAATTAACTTTAAACTATTTTTTTTGCATCTAAATTAGATTCCCCTTTTATTCCAATTTTTGCATAATATCGTAATATAAAATAATCTCCAAATTGATTTTAGACTATCTTTTTGCATCTAAATTAGATTTCTCTTTTACCTCAATTTTTACACAAAACCGTAATATAAAATCACATATTTTAGAGTTAATAACTTTAAAGATGATTAACAATGCATGATAATGATAAAATCTGTTTTGAAGCGAAACAAAAAATTCTTGTGATGCGTACAAGATTAAAGCTGAGAGATACGTTCTCTCGAGAAGCAATGGCTTCTCATAAAAAAAAATTTGTAACCGTGACAAGTAATCAAATTAATTTGAATGACTATACGGGACACTGTCAGCTGGTGTTTTAATTCATGATCGACGACGTGCGATAAGTCAATCCCGGACACTTAGTACTCGTGAGTTATACTTGGCGTTGACGAATATTTGACGTTATCGGGATGATCTAAGATGTCGCTAAAAAAGGCGCAAGGTGCTCTGTGCTAATTACCGAATCGAGGCTCCTTAAATCCTTTGGAACTAAACCCTCAACAGCCGCGATGAATCGTCGATCGTAGTCGTAATGACTCGCATTGATAAAACAGGCCCTCTCTTTCATTTTTTCATTCCCTTTTTTATTTCCTTCATCGTCTCTACGTAAGTAGTATATCGATGCACCTCGTCTTTCGATTAAATCTCGATAGAGAGCTAGCGGGATGCAATTAGCTTCATGCTAATTTCTCATAATTAGTCCGCGGTAATGAAGTTATTGCTCGTGTCCTCGATTAATAATCGATGATTACACGGTATTTACATACATAAAACGCCATAACACCGCTACGACAAACCTGTACTTAAAAATGATAACGCGACATCGTTAATCATTGGTTAACTCTTAGTATACACGATGATTTTCCGGTTCTTTATTACACGTGATGATACATTCGTGTCTCGATTTAATTTTTATCATTTTTACAATATAAAAATTATTAAGTAAGTCTTACATATTTACCTTTTTGAAAATATTTATAAAACTAAATATAAAAGTGTAAAGTACAATGTATTAAACAAAAAATAAAATATAGAAATATTATAGTACACTGTTTAGCAAAGTACTCTTGATGTTTCAAAGAAAGAAAGTGTACATAACACGAATGATTGAATTGTGAATATACACTAAGGGTTAATCATGGTCGTTCTCATATAGGGTTGCCAACAGTTACAATTTACAATCAACGTTTAGCCAACGCTACGACTGTCAACTGACGGTTCTGTCAGCCAATACTGGGCCATCACTGGCAAATGATTGACTAAAATGACTTGGCTAGTACTCAATAGTTGTAGCCAGTACCTGAACTATGGCAATCAGTACTAGTCCAGTACTGGACTGATTATAAAACTCTATATGAATTATCGCAATGGGAATTGCTTTGTGAACGCGCGTATCAATTTATGGAAAAATTCGAAGGAAAAAGAAGACAAAGATCGAGAAGAGATAGAAAAATGCCATTCGAAGATGCGTCGCGCGATATCGAAATCATATATAAGCAGAATGATTTTCATAAATTAGAATCGATTCGCCGACATAATCATTGTATAAAAGCGGCAGGCCGGATGCAATTAATTTGCGATGCGCAATATGTACGCTAGTAAATATTCATATTTATGATGTGCTTCCGTAATTGCTGAGCGCGCGACATGATCCCGGAGAGTCGACTCGCGTGAAAAGGAGAACGCGGCGCCGTCACGTCGTCGGGACGACATCGGGGAAAGGACACCCGTCCTCGTGAACAAGCCGTTTTCATAAATTTGTTAAGTAATTGCAGGCCACTGCACCACGCGTGCGTCGCGCGATTTAGCGACGATGACGACAGCGTGAAATTAATTTAGCAGAAGCTGCGTACATTACATAATAAAGGCGTGTCGCTTGAAACATGTGTTGACTAGTGACAATCGATGTCAGAATCCCTTCGTCATTCTTCATTTATCGTAAGATTAATGTACTGCATATTATTCGAGTTATAAAAGGCTAAGAAACTTGTTGATTTCAGTTAAGTATTTCTAAAACTAAAATAAATATTATATCATATTTTAAAGAATATTGCATTAAAGTAAGCACTGAAGAAATTTCATTTTACAAATCCGCGAAAATACTTTGCTAGTATCCAAAAAATATTAGACCTATATTTTTTGTATTTGCTTGTCTTAAGATTTAGAGATCAAAACAATTCCTGAGAATGGGTTAAACAAATTTGACATTTTCAATCAATGTTAATGCGTTATTATTAAGTATTATCAATAAATTATGATAAAATATCATAGAATTTTTGTATAAAACATTTTTTTCATATACCTTATATAAATTTTGAAGATATTGAAAATAAAAAAGTCCATTATTTTAATTGCTTCGATTTCTAAATCCTGAGATAAGCAAAGAAAATATGAGTCTAATAATTTTCTGATACTTTACAACATGTCCAAAGTCTATAAAAATTGATGAGGGCCGACGGTTTCCTTAATTGTTTGTAACACTGCCCTCAAAATATAATCTTTATTGCAAAAAAATTTCAAATATTGTGATAAAGCGTGGATATTATTTTATGAAACGTCACTCTCTCTCATCTACGAAAATTGAATACATGATTATTTGCAAAGAGTTAGATTCGCTTTCGTACTCTCGAATGCAGTTCTGAATAGAATCAATTATACAAAGGTCGACGAAACAAGGATTTGATAACGTTTGAATCAAGCGATCGACGAGCACGATTCGTGAACGATTTTAACGAATTAAAAAGAGGCGGATTTTCCGAATAGATTTATTGACGTAATAGCAATGGCACACACATCGCGAGCGAATACAATTCATTATACGACGCCCGGAGCTCCCGTAGCACGTTTCACGTAGGTGCTCGTTCACCAATCGACGTATCGATTAGTTAAAAGACTATATTTAAAAAATCCACTAGTCTCTAAAAAATAAAAAAAATATCATTTATTTTTTTGTAAAAGCATTTTAGCTTGAATATTTAGAATGCATAGATTATGATACACATTAGAAATAATTAATTTATTTTAATTATTTTTTAATTGTGAAAAAATTTAATTTTCCATTTATAAAAACATGACGAATTATTTTACGACTACTTGATCAATGTCTTTCAAAATACAATAATTAAAACATCAGCAAAAAGAAAGCAAAAATAAAGGTATAACAACAGTCTTCGATTGCGATCGCTCGTATACGCTTTGTCTAGTTGATCGTTGTATGGGATCGCGACATGATCGCTCAATTCTCGTCGTGATCGACGTGGAAGCCCTCATCTGGGCAGAAAACTGGAAGCCCAGGGCTATGATGGCGCGTGAAAAGGGTCTCGCTTGAAGATCGTCGTCGCTCGAGAAAATTACAGAGTTCATTGTTTCGCATCGGCCCTTCGGTCCGGCGGTCTCGCAGAGGACGGCTCATTTCATGCTTCTTTTCTCCCTCCCCCCCCCCTCCCTTTCCTCTTTCATTCCCTTTGGTTCTTTTGTGGGAGAACTGCGTGCACAAATCGGCGGATACGATAATGTCGGTATTGACGTTTATATCGCGCCATCGGTGGTGGAAAGAAAGAAGGGAAACGAGAGGAGCGTTGAGACTTATTCATTATTACGTCAAAAAGTTTCATAGGAAATATTACACAAATATATTAAACAATGTACACAATAATGCTAAATTTGAAGAAAATGAAGGAAAAATGAATAGAAAGAACACATTGGTAAGAATTTATTAAAAATAAAAGAAATAGCGGTATATAAATTTTGAAGAATGATATTTCTTGTCTAGGAAATAACACCTACGAAGTTTAAGGACTGATATCTTAATTAGAGGTACAATAGCATTAGATAACAAGTGATTTGAAGACGGAAATCACGAATCATCTGTATTGCAGTTTTTCTCACGAACGCGATTAAATCAAACCGCGACTCATTAATTTAATTGTATTCATGTAACCGTCAGAAGAAAACATAACGAAGGCCGTGAAGTCAAGATGTCGTTAAGTCCTCGAACGAAGTCCTTCGGTCTCCTCGTTCCGTCAAATGATAATAATTATACGAGCGGAAGAATGCGCAGGTGTGAGCAGATCGCGAGCGCGATGCTAAAAAATCATTGCTGTTATTTAATTATATATTTTTGCGTTGTAATATTAGACACAAGGTGTCGAAGGTTTCTTTAACAGATTTTCAGTATATATTAACAAAAAAATGTTTTGATTAATTATTAATCTATCAATAATTTTCAAATTATAAGGGCTTGAAAGCCAAGAGGAATTAATCTTCACAAATTAAGATTAAAAATAATGAAGTCCTATTTTTTTAATTTTCAAATAAATCTTATTTTAGCGAAATTTTAATTCAACATTTTTTAAGCCGACCAACAAACATTGTCTTAATCCAATTTTATTTAGAAACGATGTAAAATTTTAAAGAAATTTTGACTAAGGGGTAAGAATTTGGGACATATCTCGTATAATTGTTTAAGATATCTGGCGGCAAAACTGGATGCAAATTGCAACTACATTTGTAGTGTTCATGCGTCGCAGTTGCACATTAATATAATTATTAGCATGAGCAACCGTGATTACGACGTATATGTTCGTGATCGTTCTTGATCGCGAATCTCTTCGGGGACGAGTTTTCGTTTATATTTGTCTCGCGTACGCTCTTCCATGGACAAGGGTCTCGGATCCCTCTTTATTGCTCGGCACTTTTCTTCGGAGGAGTCCCTCCGAGTCAATTCCATCGAGTATCGATGGTGCTTGAGGAGAGTGAGGACGGGAGTTTGTAAACTTTTATTGGGCTATCGAAACGTTTGCACTTTCAGGACGCACTTGACGCCGCTTGTCATAAGAAAGAGGGCGGCAACAGCTTAAAAATCAGAGGGATCGAGTTCTTCGGTTTCCTGCTGCTTCGTGAGATTTTCTCAGACGAAAATATCATTTTAATCGGGTTTTATAAATTTTTTAATTTTTACAATTCTTGTGTTCAACACATTTTTCAGAATAATACAATTTTTCGGTTTCAAAATAACTTATATTTATACAAATATTTTTATCGTACATTCTATGTTTAATATACTCTGCGCTATATCATATTGATTAATTTTTTTCCCTCTAATATACGGAAATATGTTATAACTGCGAATGCCTTTGGTAGCTTGTTCTATACTTATAATTCAGAAATTATCGTATAATCTAAAAGTTATGCTCATTGGTAGATACAGTTACGCTCGTTACATATTCTCTCTCTCTCTCTCCTTCTCTCTCTCTCTCTGTTTCTCTTTTTCTCTCTCTCTCTCTCTTTCGAAAGTAATATCCTAAATATCAATTATCAAGTAAAAAGCGCTGTGATATAATCGGGCCAGTTTGCTGATACGACTTTATAATGAAACTTGCTGCGATATCACTTTGCGAGCAATGGTAATTAGTAATGGAGGCTCTTAATGAAGCTTTACTCGGTATTCCCGAGGCCGTCTTACACTCTTACATTTGAAAAATTATGATCAATTTCATCCACAAGCGATATGTGGTGAAATGAATGCCTGCGGGATAGGCAGACGATAACCTACTTTTTCATATCGATATCGCACTGCGTATCGTTGCTGATACGATGCTTAAGATCGTATAGCTAGTTCAATTGAACTCGTCTGACTTTCGTATTCTTCGAATCGAATCAAATCGATGGTATTTAGCGTAATAAAGCATCTAACGTGGCCGGGACGGTTATGTGGAGAGGAAAGGTTTGGGCGTGTTCGAGTTTTAACAGGGTCAACGATAACCAGCTAATGACGCTTTCCCTCATTGACTTCGCGACTTCTCTTATCCGCGATTAATTTCCTAATCCGCTGCCGGAACGGCCGGTATCAGTTGGCTGATAGAACTCGCTCCTCGATTTACGGCGATATCTAACGGGAGATATCGTCCGGCCCCTCCCTAAAGGCGAATCTCTCATTACTAATAATTTGGCCGTTATACGAATAGCATGTAGTTTTCCGTTTTATTTTCACTTGGAAGTAAAACGAAAATTACATCCGCGTTCGGCAAATGTGCACGGTATAGAGAACAATAATAGAGCCTCGTTGTCGTTAACCTCTGTGCAAGTTCAATGCCCATTATCATTCAACGTGGAGTTTGTAATATATCACTATCAAGGTAAAAACTAAGTAGACGCTTAGGAGCAAAGAATAACTGTAACTCCTGTCAGATAGTTTGAAAAGTATCCCTCGGATAATTATCTGCAAATACTCTTCCCACACCAGATCAGTTGAACAGATGGTTTGTTTAACTCAGCGATTCCGATTATTAGCATGTCTTTATATCGATAATATTAGAATTATCTTGCCTTTAGTTACCTCGTGACCCATTTAACTCTCTTTCTTACGTTAATTAAATTTTGCAAGCATTTTACAATCGTTCAGGAATGTTAATCAAGTACGGATTTAGTAATATTAATCTTTTATTCACATCAACATGTTGTAATGCGTTAATAGCTTAAAGGTTACTTGACGCATTCGAGCGCTAATATTAAATGATGTTTTTTTCAAAGTGATTTCGAGCTTAAAGCAGTAATTCATCGACAAGTGACACGCGGTGATGCAAAAACTATGGAAAAGAATCAGCGTGTACAGCGCGAGAAATAAACGAGGAGCATCGTGCGCCACGGACCCAATATTCCGTATCCATCGCGACCGCCTACGTGGAAAGGAGGGCCCCGCGGGGCCCCAAGTCGGTCTTGCGTTTGTCTTTAACGAGCTGCTGCGGCGCAGGTGTATCTCACCGACCACGCAGGGCGTGGCACTCCTATTCGTTAGCGCGGACAGATTCGTAGGAAAAGGCACGGCGCACGCACGCTTCGCGACCTTTCGCGGTATTACGTGCAACGTGCGGCCGCGGGACTTCTCGGTCATGGGATCCTTTCAACACGCGAGCTGACAGCAGGATATATCGCGGGATATTTCCTTGTTTCTGATCACCATCTCTGAAAGAACGCTGTCATATAACATGTCTGTTGCGACGTTGTATACGGATTGACATTTTTCTTTATATATAATATATAATTATATATATATAAAATGAAGTTTTCTTTAATTATCAAAGGAATAAATTTATCAATAATTTATCTTTAAATATTATTGCATGTCCGTTGTAATGTTATACAGGAGTTGACATTTTTGGCTATAAAATGCGTAGAAAAATGTAAATAAGCAATAGAATTCTAGTAAATATGGAATTAGCAGGCACCATATAAAGAGCGCTTTTCTAATAAATGAACGATCGTCGAATAGCCATACTATAAGATACTTTTTACATTTTGTAAAGTAAATCTATAAATTACCATACCATATCTCAATAGATTTACTTTATCAGTGAATATTTTTTGTCTTAGTTAACAACATTTACTTTACTGCGCGATAAAAAATATAAGTATATAATCTTGAGAATGGTTTGTGCGTATCAGTTTCAAGAATGATTTATTTTACTGAAAAATAATAATCATTAATTATTTGAATGAATATACTATAATGTACTTTTTATCTCTGATATTTTTACTTTCAGGCAAGTAAAATTTGTCGTAAATTTGTTACAAATAGCCAGAATATTTTCACTAGTCTTGTATTGTTGTAAAAATTACTCAACTATTTTTCTACACATAGAATCTTTTGATTATCAAGACAATTTATCAATAATTTACTTTTAAATATTATTACGCATCCATTATTAAGATCCGTTGACAATTTTTCGCTTTAAAAAATATTGAGCCTTTTATAGTGGGAATTTATCAATAATTTATTTTTAAACATTACGATATTTAATTTTAAGCAACTACGTATTAGAATAAATTGCTAGCATACAACATATACTAATAGAAACTTGTGGAAAGAGAAAGAGATATACGGTTTATATATATGCGTGTGCGTGAATGGGCGTATATGCTAATAGAGAACATACGCGTTACAGGCCGTAATTAGCTACCGTTCAGCAAATGTTCCTGCGGCAATTGTTTGAAAGCAACAGACGTACCACATTATGATAAATCTAAGTAAAGTAACGGCAACTAAGCCACACACAGAGAAAGAGAGTGGAGAGCAAAATAAGTTCCTCTTATTAATACGAAAATTATTTCCCATTCATCGCATGAAAAAAAAGGGTTAATTCATGATTCTCAGCGCAAATTTCTGTCCGTATCCGTTTATGAAATCGTTTTGTCTGCGGTATCTTTGCTACCTTTTGTCATGGAAATTTTATGGCGGAGAGAATAATTGTCGGAACGATTTATTGAGATGCGTGGGAAACGCGAGTTTTCAATCCTGCCGAAGAAGCGCAAGAGATCAGCTCGAGCGGAGAACCAAGGAGCCTCGGGCCACGGAGACGCTTAACGAGCGACGTCAAATTTTTTTCTACAGCTCGACGCAATTAGACTCTGTCCCGTTTGCCGAAGGGACGCGCGAAGAGTAATGACGGCGCGCTAAATTGCCGGTCGTGGATCAGAGTCGATCGTCCGGTCGACGTGAACGCATACTAATGTAAGGGCGACGAATATTTCGCGATTCTTCTTCATGTCATCGCACATTTCCATTTGCATTTCTTTTTCGTAACATGTAAAAGATGATCGAATAAGTTTTAATGGGGTCTGATACGTTATAATGAAATAATGAGAGTTTGCTTTTAAAAATTTGAATTGAATTAACTGAACTTGATTAATTGAACAGATTCAAACATTAAAACTATTTTTCTTTTATCTGCACGAATTTTGCATATGTCACAAGAACAACCTAAAATATTAAAAATATTCTCTTATTTTATTATTGACTTAGTCACATTGTTTTTAATTTTAATCCGCATTGCAAAAATCAATAATTTTTTTCGAGTGAATTTAAATATTATAAAATTAAAACAAATATTAAAATAATTAGTGTGTGTCCCGGACTCTGTTCTTTCCAAAAAAAAAAAAGTTGAATGTTTTTCTTGCAAAGAATAAAGCACGTTCCGGCTCCATAGAGTCCGGCCGCTTGATTTAACTACCTGCGTCGCTTGACTAGTTATAAGTAATTTCATCATAAAACCTCGACATTAGCCAGCGCTTTAAGAGCTGAAACACTCCTGTTCTCAAGGCAGTGGATTATATCGGACATCTGACTGCCGTTTATATTGTCGCGACGTTAGTAGTCGCATAATTGTTTCATGATTCATTCAGGAAAGCGATAGTAAAG
>Ga0157362_1000845_pt1 | contig 11588 bp, 6 predicted proteins | sample AttlaeALBM3_FD_111480 | JGI IMG/M metagenome (GOLD analysis project Ga0157362, IMG submission 111480) | Fungus gardens microbial communities from leaf cutter ant in Ribeirão Preto, State of São Paulo, Brazil - Atta laevigata ALBM3 | ecosystem: Host-associated > Fungi > Mycelium > Unclassified ... | reverse complement strand
TAATGTCAAATTATATCTAATTATATCTATACCAAAATTATTTTTTTATCGTATCTATAGATTACAACTCCTACTTATTATTAATTTAATTAAAACAATAGAATTAAATAATTTAGCTCAAGAAAATATATTAAATTTAACTCCAAATTAATTTATTATTTATTAAGTGCATACGTTATGAACGAGATTTAGTTTTAAAATAATTACAGAAATGGATTAATTTACATTATGGATTGATTTACATTTTAACTCACGATCAGATGGAAGTTAAAAATAACAAAATAATTATTTAATATTATTTAAAGGATTATGATTATTACATATATACATTTCTCCTTTGATATCTAATGTATATAAATGTAATAAATATAAATGAATATAAAAATCTAAACTTTTATTATCAATTTTTATATTAAATATTTTTGAAAAAGTAAATGTATACATCTGTAATATATCTTTACCATATATTTTATAGGATATATTTTACATATTTTTTTATATTTTATATACATATAGCTTTTATAGGATATATTTTATATATTTTTTTCATATGTTTTATTTTCATTTTTTAGGAATGTATCGAGTATTACAAATTGGAACAAAATCATGAATGTTCCTACTGACTGAAACATTTATGAATTAGAAACTCATTTGTATTTATTTTTTAAATTTTGGAAGACTAAGATAGTATCACGATATTGATACTATTCCTTAATTTAATGATTGCATATCTTTTTTAAAAATAGGAAGGAATTTTTATCATTTTACATATTTGTTTGGATTGTCAATAATAAAGATAAATAAATATTTTAGTACCGATTAGTAACACATGCATTAATTAAAAAATATTTATTATTGTAACATTTTCAGTTTATTCACAATGTTCTTTAATCTATTTAACTTTGGATGTTTACTTTGATTTACTTTTAGTTTAATAACAATTAGAATCAATCGACAAATGGACCATCGATATAGTTTTCATCTTACAAATATTAATAATTTGATTTGCCACCGTTGATAGCATGCTTATAATTATAATATTTTAGCGTTTACTAAAGTGTTTATTCAAAATTTGTTGTAATAAATAATGTACAATTATGAATATTAACACTTTTTTGAATATTAACATTTTTTTAGACTATTTTTTTAGAAATTCTACATTAATTAATTTATTGAGAAAAAGGGCACGAATGTTATTAATTGGGACACTATCACTAATTGAATCATTTATCTTATTAACATCTAAAGAAAACATTATTCTTCATAATAAGAATCAATTCTCAAGGTTCTCAATTCTTGGTATATTCCATATTACTTGAACATAACTCTTCTTGCATATGACAAATAAAGTCTTCCCGAGAATAAACAAGTTAGAAATCACAATTAATCAGCATAATATTGTTCATATAACATTATGAAAAAGCGATTATGTAATATTAAAAAACTTATCTTCAATTTATGAGAACATTTTTTAAATAAAACTCTTGAATCTCCAGACGCAACAAAAATAAATAAATCCTTATGCTAATGATACGTCTTGTCGCATCAAGTTTATTGCTTGTCATAACATTTAACAGCAATTGCAAAAACTTCCATCGATTGACGCCAAGTTGCAGTACTTTAAAAAGTAAGTCTCTAATCTCATTAGTAGCTTTTTTTCACATGATATGACAGAACTTTCACTTCCAAACTAATCAAACTTATACTGAAAAAAAGTCAAAATATTCAAAAGCAAATTTTACTTGTAACATTTTCTTTGATATTTATTAATTATGAAAAATTTGACTGTGATGACGAAATATACATTTCTGTGAAATGTATCTCATTAATTGTAAAAAATAAAGATGGTTTATTTGTGAGAAATAAAATGTTGTTTCGTATTTAAATAAAAATTTATTTCAGTGAAATAAACATAATATCCTATAAACAAATTTTAAATTTTTTTCTCAGTGTACTTCGTAAATTGATAACTCTGTTTTTTTCTTTCTCGCTCCTTTCTCTCTCTTTTTGTCTCCTTCTTCTACGATTGTTGTTTACATTCCCACCGATTGCTAAAAATAACATTAAAGACTCGACCGGCATCGTACTCGATGAAAATCATCAATTACGCGCTTCACGTTCTCGCTATTTCGCAATCGCTAATTATTCACGAAACTTTCCCCGTTATCCGCTCCCGATTTTATCATAAATATTGGTACAGGCAATTTTCCTACGTAGTTGTTACCCGGTAGTCATGGAAAAGAAACGGCTTTCCGAGTTCTGCAATTATTTCTTGCCTTACGGCTTTCCGACGAATGTTATAACCGCAGCTAACTAGCTACGATCGCGTGCAAACATAGCAAGCGAAAATTGGAAATACGCGATCTGCATTTACATACGTACAGCTTTTTTCCATATTTATATTTTTTTTTATGTTACTGACTTCTTATTTTCGATACTTCGTTCGAACGAATCAACCTCACTTTGAAAGTTTATCGTTCTGTCAAGTTTGATGTGTATTAAGATTACTTCGATGAATGAGTGTTTAGAGTGAAGTTATCTCTAGATAATCTAGCAGATATACTAAACAATTCCTTCGAGTCATCATTATATACACATCGATCGCGTTAAATAAAATTATTTTTTACTAAACCGTTTCTTAACAATTTAATAATTATAAGGAAAGCTCGAATACGTATATATATTTTAATAATTTTAATTCTTGTAATATCTTTTCAAAGATCTGAAAAGGAAATATTTATTTACAATGAAAAAATTGAAATCCAATGTACTTTTAAAACATTAAAATCATTTTTTTAGCAAAATAAAAATAAATTTTATTCTTTAATAGAATAATTTTTTTAAATGAATTAGTAAATTTTTTAAAATTATTAGTCAATTGTTATGATTATTAAGAAGGATTTAAATAATGCATAATAAGTCGAACAGTTATCAAGCTCATTTTAATATTCTATAATTTGCGACAAATTTCAAGATAGAATTCTATCTACAATTTTATATATCATAAGTCTTGATGTATTATGTATTTTTATATGTGTGTGTGTATATTCTGATCGTCTTCAAATGTATATTTACGCGGCATACAAATATAAATAAAATTCTATTGTAAATTTTGATACAAATTATAGATCATCAAAAGAGAGCTTTAATAAACACATATTTATGTACATTATAATCAGATTGAAATAAATTCTCTCATCAATTAACAACTAATAGTATTTCCATTTCAAAATGCTTTTTAATTGAACAATATTAATTGTTATCTAGATGATGGTAATCAATTCACAAAAGTGTGAAGTGTAAATAAACTGTAAAATAACAGTTCATTTATCGCAAAGAACATAATACATTTATCGTGATTTTATATTATAAGGTATTAAATATTTTGCGGTAATAATATTCTCCTGGCGTGCGACCTTAATGTTTGCTATTACAACATGTAACTGTCGTGACAGAGTTGTATTTACATTAGGTTGCCGCGCTATCATTCACAGTGAAACTCAAGCTAGCAAGTAGTTGCACGAACTGTTCTGTGTGTCATATTATCCCACGAAATATGGTCGCGGCAAGTATTAGGAAATATCAAACCTCGTGATTGTTACAGTAAATAATTAGCTCGCGTAATTAAGAATTTGTAAGCGTATCGAGAGGCGATGACTGCTTATCGAAACAGATAATTTGTGTAATTAATTCACTTAAAATAAAAAGAGCGATGAGAGAAGAGAAATTATAAATTATTATTTCATGGTATTTATAGGCAATAATTACTCCTTTAATAACTCTTACATTTAAATACTTATAACTCGTATTGCTCTTTGATCTTTTGGTTTAAATGTAATTTGCCTATCGTTTTGCGATTGATATAAAGCGGATTAATATATAACTCATCGTGTCGCATTGAATCGTTCAAATAAAGAGAAACTTGTTTTATATTGTTCGTACATTAATATTTATAGTTTGAAACAAAATAGTTCAAAATGAAAAATATAAAATAATTTAGAACATTTGAAGATAAATTTAAGGAAATCTTAAATATAAAGCCTGACTATGAATACGGGCATCAGTTTCTCCGACAAAAAAAATATATATTTAATATTTTATAACATTTTAATTTCATTTTTAACATAGATATTTGTATTCATAGTCAGGCCTTATATTTAAGACTTTCTTAAATTTATTTTCAAATGCTCTACAAGTTATTTTATTGACTTCTGAGCATCTGAAGATAAATTTGAGGAAGCCCTAAATATAAGATTTGTCTGAATACGAACGCGAATAGTGTATAAGTTTAATATCTTTTTTTACAGCTATTTCGCACTAAGACTTATTGTCATTCGAGCGCTGAAAAGCTGACAGACGTCTATATTTATATTCGATATATGTATATTTATATATGCTTTAGATATTTTCTTTTTATTTTTGAATTAACATTTACAGTTCTATATATTGTCACACTGCTATATTTTCACAATTTAAATCATTAAACGAATAATATATATTTTGCGTTAAAATAGAATAGTCTATTATAATGACTTATATATTCAGAAGATTTCATAATTTAACACAAACCACCAAACCATCTGCACAGACGTACTTTCTCCATTGACCATTTCCAGCAATACAAATTCGTTAAATCGTACGGAAAATTTTTGGTTACGTTGGCACGCCGGCAATGCGCATTAATAAACCGACGGAAGGGAGCGAATCAGGGAGTTTGACCAAAGGGTGGATGCAGACATTTCGGTATTGCGTTTTCTCTGCGAGAATGAAGCTTTTGTTTAATTGCGTCGACCATCACGGTACGGCGGATTCGCGGGATGATAATGCGAATTTTGCGAGGGGATCTGAGATATAATGCCGTAGGTGGACTCGGAGTTGCCATCCGTTAAAATGTGTCTTACGTAGCAACCTTTTTTCATTTTCATAATACACGCCCGCTGGATATAAAATATAATTCAAATAATTTATGACTTAGTGGAGTTGAATTGCAACGTTGTGCTGCGTTTTAGTGTGATTGTATTTTACGTATCGATGATTTATACACAAAATTATTATATTATTATGCTGATACAATAATCTTTTGTTGAATATCAAACTTATTAGTATAATGGCACAAATTTTTATACAGAAAAGATGTTTATTAAAGAATCTAAAAATTTAGGTAAATATAAATTTGAAATAAAAATAATTTTATTGTTCCATCAAAATAATTACGTAGGAATCTCAAGTGTGATGAGCTGCAAAAAAAGTTTTGGCATTCTAGCAACCATTTTAAACATCCTACATAATCATTTTGATAGACCAACAAAATTATTTTCACAGATCTATATAATCTATTTAAATTTTAAATACTAGGCACAACAAAAATATTGTTCCGGTCGAAGCTGGATCTTTAATGCTTAAATAATTCAATGATTTTAATAATTCAATACATTGAATTATTTAAGCATTAAAGATCCAGCTTTGATCGGTATATATAGGCATTTAATTTCTAGTTTGTTCTTGGTTATGTTCTCACATATACGGTCTAAAAGATTCTTATTGTTAAAAATATTGTTATATTTAAATATTTTATTAATAGAGACACCGAATTAAATATTTCGTTTAAGTTATAATTAAAGCCTAATCTACAACGTGTTCTTTTCTTTTTGTTTCTTCTTTTTATCTCTTGCTCTTTCCCTCTTTCTTACGACTGTTTTATCAACAATCATGTTTCTTGTTAATTACGTTCTTATCTCTTCTGAAATTCAATTTTTATTTCTGGTGACAACAAAGAAATAAAATAAAAGGCAGAAATGCAAGAAATAAAAAATAACAAAATGCAAGAAAAAGGAAGCAAAAAAGCACATTATAAATTAAGCTTAAAGATGTATTCAGGAATCATTTCGACAATTTGCAACGATTTGGGCGAGTCAGTCACAAATTCCACATTTTAATTTTGTTGATTTTAACTTTGTCAAGCGAGAAAAATATCCAGTGATGTCTTCAGATAAGTACATTTTAAGTTTTGTCATCATTCATCGAAGATCCGTGTCAATTTTGTCAAAGACCACGAGGAAAATCGAGGAATTATATTTGTCATGCACGCGCAGTTTTCTCCGATACTGTTGTGGAAAACATAATGTACGCGCGTGTCAACGACCGCAATCGTGCCTTTACCCGCGTGAGTTTCCGCACGTTGCCGGTAACTTCGTGCCAAATTATTCGACCGCACCCACAAAGTCTTTCTCTTGGTCCTTTTGTTATCCCAACAAGAAAGGTCAGGCTTTTGGAAAGCGAAAACGCCTTAACAAGCGGTTGAGGAGAATTTTCGTTCACTCACGTTCTGATTTTTTAATTCGGACCATTGCATTGTTTACGAACACAAAGGTCTTTGACCACGAGAATTGAAGAATATACAGAACCGTGTGACACTGATCGTGTCCGTATTCACGCCGGGCAGGAAGTAATAAGCACGGAGAGCTATATAATTTTATACACAATTGCGGTTCTTTCAATGACGAACATTTTTGACGATTAATTACAAAGGGATACAATTTATCTTTTTATATTGTCTATTATTATCTATATATTTTCTATTATTTTTTATATTATTGTTTTTATATTATTATTCGTCTATGTTTTGTATTCTTTTCTATATCTCTCCGGATTTATTTTTAATTTAATTTTTAATTTCGTAAAAAACGCTATATTTCTTTTATTAAACATTATGCAGCAATAATTATTCCAATGTGATTCTCCAGGAACATTTTTGCATTTATTCAAGTATAAATATCACTTACCCTCGCAGCAGCGACGCTCTTCTCCGCCGAGACGCCGTCGAGCTCGACGCGCGCCCTCGCCGCCGTTGCTGCGCTCTGTTCCTTGTATGAGACATCACCGGCTTGTAGGGCCCTCATTTCTGCACTATTCGCCGTCGCCTTTTCAGCGCTAAATCCATCCGTAACGACCTAACAAAAATCAGTTGACTATTAGACGCGAAGTTGACTGAATAAAAAAGCTAGCAAATTGATCTGAGGCGTATCGTGATACACGACACCGAATCTCGATGGTTTCTCACGCATGATACCTAAGGATAGGACTCGCAGTCCTTGACCTAGACTACCTAGAGGAAGCCGCACCTCGGCCGCCATTCGCTATGCATCCAACATCTCCGATGTTCGTAATGTATAACATCTATCAAACGTCACCATTCGTTCGGTAAATTCAAGCTAAATTAATCGCGCAATTCTTATCAAATACGTATTTAGGTACTCGTTATTTTGCGGATAGCTTACTGAATGGCTCGACGAGAACACGTGCTGATAGCGTGCGCGAGATCGACTCCATTTTCAATATTATGAAATTCAGTATCGCCAATAACCCAACCCAAGTTATTTTCATGTATTATATTTGTCTTTATTTTATTACTACACTTTTCTACATGAGATTCTTGATATCATTTTTTAATTAAATCCTCAAAATCTGATAAATATCTTTCACAAATCTTATGAGAATTATTCCTCATCGAACGAGTAATTATCAGTTTCTATTTATAGTAGACATAAAATCATATTCTCGATTTTATTTATATCCATTATTATTATAGTTAATTATTATTTATTATCATAAAAGATAGTTTTGGCCCAACTTTAAAAAATGTCTAGATAGCAAGCATATTTAACATGACAAAATGACATAACATCTTAAAACGTCTGTAAGATGTTCTTAAGATGTCTTATGTTTCAAATTCTGACAAGCATGTTGTTTAGATATTGTCATTTGGACTAAGTTATCCCATTTTATGATAATTATTTTTAAGATTAAATGTAAAATTTTTACAATTATTAATATAAAAGTGATACTCAAAAGATGCTGGAGATATGAAGATAAGAAAATATCACTCACTTTTGTTTTTGAAGCGCTGGTCATTTTCTTCTGTTCGAACTTCATAGTTTCCTGACCAGCAGGTAGGTTTGGCATACTCGGTATATTCATCGGCGGGCTCATGCTGTGATGAAGATTGTTCAGCGAATTCAGGGAACTTAATTGGGACGGAGAACCGCCTGCTAATGTGACAGCATCGTTGACAGGTGGCGGCGTATCGGTATCCGGAAAAGTCACCAGCGGTTCTGTGAGATCGGTCTCTTCCGATCCATTGCCATCTCTGCAGAATTCCACAAAAAGAATTCATGAGCTATAATTAATGATATATTCTTATATTCTTATTTCTAGAGAATTCGGTTCGAATTGGATATGAATAAATGAGTGATGAAATTTTATTATGAATATAATTTTATTATGAATATAGAATCTTTTTCGATTAAGAAAAATCTAACTAATAATTATGTGTGTATGTAAAGTAATATAATAAATATATAAAATAAAAGTTAAATTAAATTAGATAAAATAGATGGAAAAATAAATGTATATATGTGCTAATATATGTATGTGTAAAAAAGATTTACAAAATAAAAAGTGAAGCAATATTACACAAATTTTAAATATTTAAAAAATTATACTATTTAAACATATTCCTAGTGTTTTTACATAAAGACACACATATAATTTACAAAAGCTAATTACTTAAAAAAAACCACTTTAAACAAAGAACTTATGTTTTATATTATCGTTTTTTTCTCGTAGGATAATATTCTATTTATATTTATTTTTATTAATAATGGATTACTAAAGACGATTTGTCAATGAAATACTTACCTTTTTGCTGTGATATAACAGTAATGGAATATTATCTTATATTTCAAAGTACGTAAAACGACACGTGAGCAATATGTTAAAAATAATCTGACTATCACGAAAATAGCATACGAATCGAAATTATGCGTACACAAATATTCGCCGTTGACGTGTTTCAGAGCTTTCAGTTGTGAAAGCTTTAGTTGCGAAGCTAAAACGTGTGAATTTTTAGAAACTGAACAAAATGAATCACTGAGCTTTTCGTAACTAGTAGTTGAAGAAGTAACTTCCGAGAAACACATTTTCATGAAAAGATGAAATCAATGATTTTTTCAAATATTATTGCAACCAAAGTCATTAATTTTTTTTAATTATATATAACTGAGAATTATTTATATATGTGGAATATAATGGCTTGAAATAAATTCTTAGTTATCAATTAACTCTCTTATATGTTTCATGTTCATAATAAAAATATTCATTTTTATAATAAAAATAAGGTATATCAATTTGATACTTTAAATTTTAACGAAATATACACAAAACTTAAAAAATTTCGAAATAACCTGTTATTACATATAACACAATCCAAAAGTAAAGAATGTTTTTATAAATTATCATATATATAGAAGAGAATTTTGAAATATGACTGCAACAAAACAAGGAACACATCGCAATGATGACATGTGCGATGACATTAGATTCGTCACGCTGGCACACTTGAAGATACTCTAAAAATACTAACTTTTTCTATAAGAAAATACATGAAATAATGCGTACTTTTCACTAAACACTCATATTGCATTATCCATTAAAACTTTTTCGAAAACGTCAGATCTTTTCACAATGAACATTTCATCACAATAAACTCATATAAAGAATCACAATTATATTTAGTTAAAAATTAAGTCTATCTTTTAAGAATTGAATCTATTCTCAGAAATAATTTATTATTCTCAGAATTAATTTATTTGAGAATGAACCAACCTGTCTACGAGGTTCTCCATGCTGTTGCGCAACCGTTGTGAAAAGTTGGTCGAGATGTTCTTCATCTCCGAGATACCGCGTTTGAGTTCCGTCAGATCACTTTTCATGGAGCTCGCCTTCATCTCACTCGACGAAGACGAGGTGAGAATCCTCTGCGAGGACTTGGCCACCCTGCTGCTCGTACTGCTGCTGCTGCTACTACTACTAGTACTGGTACTGGTGCTGCTACTACTCTGATGTTGGCTCTGATTTGTCGTCAGCATCTGCCGAGTCAAAAGCCGTTTTCATTCTATTTAAGATCCGTATAAGATGACTCACTCGCTTCGAATCTCCCGCTCTAAGATTCTCTTTATCTCTATCTCTCTTTTCCGTCTTTCTATTAAATATATCGAATTTGTAATCATTTATTTATTTCTTGATTTTATTCTTTAATTTTTTGAGAGATAGTCTTATTTAAATTAATCTTTCTCTTTCTCTCTCTCGACATTTTTGTGTATTATATTTATGTCATGTAAGTATTCTTTTTATTTTAATATAAAATAAAAAATAAAAAAACATTGTTTAATTGTTTTACTGCTACAAAAGTATAATTAGAAAAAATAATTTTTTTCATCGGCTTAATATAATATTTGAATACAATATAATAAATATAATAAAACTTTTCATATACACATGAAATGTGTAATGCATATGCAAATTATTCATTTTATCATATAACTATTTCTCTTTCTCTAAGTTTATTGTTATTAATAGTGAATATTTTCGATAATTCGACTATCACGACAAGATTTTCTGAATAATCTTTTTTTTTAAAACTAAAGCCAGATATTTCGCTTTACACAAATGAAAAGTATATATAGTTCGAACAAACAAAAGAACTAGACAGATTTAAAGGGAAAAATGTAAACAGCATCTGTTGTAGCAACCATAGCAATGACTGCTGGCGATAAGCCAAAAGTCATTACGATGTACGAGATGACTCGGCCAAACCTGGAGACAAAAAGGGCCTGGTAAATTTAGAAGGAGCAACGCTCTCTCGAAATGACGAGAGAAGGGACCTTGAAGCACGGTACCAAGGTTCACCAAGATTCTGCTGGATTAATCTTCAATGGAAAAATATGCACGTGGGCGACTATATTGCGTAGTAAACGCCTGTAGTCGTTTTCGAGCTATCACTTCTGATTGCTCGATGATCGGAGATAGTCTGACAAGTGGTTTTGCTGGCGAGACGTGTAGCCACTTTAACCGCGACATACATGTCACACATGTCATTCGTATAAAAATTCTTATGCACACAACGCATTTAATATTAAATATAATTTCTTTCTGACTGAAATTTGATTTACCTTTAATTCTGATGTGACATAAAAAATCCAATAAACGAAAATGTAATTTATTTTATCATTAATTTTAATTGCTTAATTATCATTAATTCTTTCAGAAATTTCGACAGATTTGCCTATCAATTTTCTTTCCATCTATATCATTAATATTGCGCAATATCATAATCAACTTTTGCTATTTGTTCTTACAATTAGCAATTTAATAAGAGGTTCAAAAATGTAATTTGTATTAATTATAGCTTTCCACTTAATTTTTTAAATTAATAATCAAATATTAACAATCAAACTTTCTGAGATATTAATCTAACCGGTAATATACCTATCTGGTGATATAGAGAAATAAATTAGATAAGAATGTGAATGGCAAGCGTCAGTCAAGCAAATCGATTGACTTGCGCGAGTAATGACGATGATTATTATTTTAGGCGCTTTTAGCACAGATCGCGTCGATGATAAAAGCGTAACGGATGAATAATTCTAAATTTCTGTGATTACTTTCAAGAAATTCGTCTCAGATGTGGGCGTTGGAGGCGCCGGACACTTCATCTCATAGCTGACGCAGAGAAGATTATATAGGAAGAC
>Ga0157362_1000844_pt1 | contig 11600 bp, 15 predicted proteins | sample AttlaeALBM3_FD_111480 | JGI IMG/M metagenome (GOLD analysis project Ga0157362, IMG submission 111480) | Fungus gardens microbial communities from leaf cutter ant in Ribeirão Preto, State of São Paulo, Brazil - Atta laevigata ALBM3 | ecosystem: Host-associated > Fungi > Mycelium > Unclassified ... | reverse complement strand
TGGCGGTTTCCGAGATATTGGCGATTTAATAAACGGTACCATGGTGGTTACCAGTTGATCTGCCTAATATCTCAGCCAATATTGATCGCTTCGAGACGTGACTGGTATCGATCGAAAGGTCTTTTTAAGGGCTTTATGCTCGCCTTGAGACCGTGGGAATCGTCGAAGAATTGGTGGAGATATGGCCGAATGAAGTTTGTGACACACAGCATGTGACAAAGAAGTCAGCTGACAGGCATGAGGACTGTGGGAGACAAGGTGCATAGCCATGATAGTAATTGTATATATAGTGTAGCAAAATCTAATGGGGACTCTATCAAGTTCTCTTTGTTAATCGCTGAACAAAGAGCAGTTGGCTTTATTCTGGCTTGGAGTTTAGCTTCCTTACAATAAACTCAGGAGCAACAGACTATTGTTTTGCAGATTTTTTGGCTTTTACTGAGTATGAACAGGCCAAGAGACTATGAAAATGACTATTGAAGTTGAAAATGGAAGAGTAGTAGACCTTACTTTGTGGAATATTCTCTATACTCCAGGACTCCACTCAAACCTTATTTCAATTCTAAAGATCTATGGATTGGGCCTAGATGTTTAATTTGGGAAAAAAGAAGTTGTTGCAAAGTTTAGTGATGGACATACTGTAATCTGTGGTATACAAAGAAATAGGCTATATCTTGTGAAGGTCCTATATAAACCTATCATCATGTATACCTGTTCAATTATGAGAGCAACATCTCTGGATAACTGGCACCAATGTTTTGGGCACTTGGGTATTGATGTGCTAAGGAACCTGATTAAGAAAAGCTTGGTCAGTGGTTTAGATACTGTTGGTCAACTTCAGATAATAGGAACGTGTGAGGATTGTATCTTTGGAAAAATGCATATGAGAGCTTACAACAAGGAGGTGGTACATGAGGCTGAGATATTGGAGCACATATATATAGACCTATGGGGACTGTTACTAGTTGTGTCAGCTGGTAGAGCCCATTACTTCATGTTGATTGTGGATGGTGCATCAGTATTTCAGTATGTTGAGTTCTTAAGGGAGAAGATGGTAGATGCAACTCTCAATATACTAAAAAGGTTTCTGGTGGAGGCAAAGAGGCTGACTAGAAAAAAGGTATTGCAGATGAGGGTTGACAGGGGTTAAGAGTGGGATAATTGGCTGTAGACAGAGTTTAAAAATCAGCAGGGTTTTATAATTGAGTTTACAACAGCACAGAATAGGACTGCTGAATGGAGTATGCATATTATATTGAATGTAGCAATGTCAGCAGCTAAAGTCCGATGACCAGAATTAAGCCAACTGTCTCTTTGTTCAGCATTTGATAAAGAGAACTCGATAGAGTTCCTGTTAGATTTTGTACACTATATATACATGTAGAGTAACCCTAACCCTGTCCTTTATCCTGTGCTTCCCTATGAGTCAACTTGCTCTCATGCATCCATCAATATTACAAATTAAAAGAAAAAAAATAATATTCAATAGAAAAGAAAAGAAAAAGAAAAAGAAAAGGAATAATGACTTAGCCGATTTGCCAAGTTATGACAAGCAAGGTCAATACTAGTGGACTCCAGGTTACCTACCAAGTACTAGCTGGAGGTGGTGCAGACTGCAGTTTATCTGAGAAACCTGGTCCCTTCAAAATGCAATCCAGATGTGGTACCAGCAGAAATATGGTACAGGAACAAGCAGGATGTAGCTCACCTTCATGTTTTTGGTGCAATAGCATATGTATACATATCATTTAATCTTCACTTGTCAAAGCTTAGACTAAGGGCAATTCAACTGATGCTGATTGGCTATTTTGGGGCAAGGAGCTATAAGTTGTTGGATTGAGAAATGAATAGTATGTATAGTAGAAGAAATATCTGCTTTGAGAAGGGGACAGCAAACTTGACAAAGGGACTACAGTAGGTAGAATGGGGTAGAAATGACAGCCCACTACTACTGAAGGTTCTAGAAGAGTAGGTCCAGGATGAGGGGATGACCAGCACTAGTAAAGAGAGTGTTGACAGGAGTAGGGGAGTAGGTGCTGAAACAGACAAGTAGAATAGGTTAGTAAAGGAAGATGTCAGCAGAGATATTAGTGGGACTGTAGTATCTGAGAACAAGGCTGAGAAAATTGTGTGGGTAGAAGACTCAGTTGAAGCAGTGGGAGTTAGGGATGGAACAATAGGGGAGTGCACAAGGTTTGCAATGGACAGACAAAGGAGAGAGCCAAAGCTGTTGTGTAGACTGTTGGAGTCGAGAGAGTATTTGGCTAGAAAAGAGAGTATCTGGAGCTTTTGCAGTAACAATTGGTAGGGTAAAGATACCTCAGAATTTTCATGAAGCAATGAAAGACCCGGACTTATGGTAGACACCAATGGTGAAGGAGTTTAACATGATGAGAGCTCAGGAGGTACATAAGTTGGTTGAGTGGCCATTAAGTGTGAATATAATTGGGATGAAATGGGTTTACATACCAAAGTTTGATAGTGACAGTAGACTCTTAGACAGGAAGGCAAGAATAGTAGCACATGTTAGGGAACCACTCAGAGGCAAGCACCCTTAAGCTAATGAAGAGTCCTGGAAGCTAGTTTGAGATTCAAGTGGGGATATATCTATACACACTTGCTAGTATATATACTACACTGGATAGTCAGGCACACACTACCATGGCAACCAATCTATAATCACAGAATGTCCTAGAACAACTAATAATAGGCATTGTACCACATGACACAGACAGGAGAAGTTGGGAATAATGGGAACACGATACATGATCTGTTGCTGGGCCATTAATAGATCAGACCCTCAGAACTTACTAAGCGTCACCCTAGATGTCCCCTTACAGCACAGGGGTTTTCTCAGATATAGGGAGTGGACTTTGAGGATACATATGCAGTGACAGCTAGACTGGAGTCATTCCATTTGCTCTTGGCAATAGTTGCATTAACAGGGCTTCACCTATGGCAGGTCAACTTTGTGATGGCCTACTTAAACAGTAATATTGACATTGATGTTTACATAGAGCAGTCAAAGAGTTTTGTGAAGGGGAGAGGTGATATAATATGGAAGCTCTGGAAAACCCTGTATGGCACAATGCAAGGAGGACACAACTAGTTCAAAACCTTAAGTTGCACTTACCAGGATTTAGGCTATAAACAATCACAAGCTGAGTCAACAATTAGAACACAACAAGATGAAGAGAAATTCACTATTACCTATACTTATACAGATGACATAATGGGTGGATCATCAGATGAAGAAGAGATAGAAAAAGCAAAGAAAAAGTTAGAGGAATGGTATAATGTGAAAACTATAAAGGAGGTAAACCATATGTTAGGCATAAAGATCAAGAAAGTTGAAGAAGGCATATGTATATCACAAACTGTATACACAAATTGAATACTCAAGAAGTTTGGGATGATGAACTACAAGCCAAGATTAGTACCACTTCCAGTTGGGATTTCCCTCTCATTGAATGACAGACCAGACACTGAGAAAAAAAAGGAGGAAATAAAGGGAGTACTGTACTGAGAAGCATTAGGTTTGCTAATGTGATTATAGGTGGTAACATGACCTAACCTTTCATTTGCTGTTAATCTTTTATCCTGTTTCACCACAAACCCTAGAAGAGCCCACTAGGAGGCAATGAAGCACACAATAGCCTATGTAAAAGACACAACTGAGTATGGAATCACTTACTATTGCAGATCAAGTCTGCAACTAGTTGGTTTTACTGACTCAGACTTTCCAAATAATAAAAACACCTGACATTTGACTGATGGCCATATGTTCTACATAGGGGGAGGTCCAGTATCATGGTCAGCAAAATGCCAGAAGACAGTGGCAACATCAATGACTGAAACAGAGTATATGGCTGTATTGAGAGCAGTTCAGCAGGCAATATGATTATCATCATTCTTTAAAGAAGCTATACTCCTACAACAAAGACCTATTACCTTGTTCATCAACAACAACAGAGCTATTGACATAACCAAGATATACCAAAACCACAAAAGGGCAAAGTACATTGATGTTTGCTACCACTTTGTAAAGGAGAAGGTTGAAAAGGAGGAGTTTACACCAGTTTATATCTCCAGTGAAAACAATATTGCTAACCTCTTGACTAAATCACTTCCAAAAGAGACCACAAGAAACTTTGTGATAGATTTAGGTCTTTGTGGTTCAGAGGATATAGGGGAGTATATGTAAGGGCATAGCTGGACAGCTGCACTAGAACGTACTCAAGTATAGTAAGAGAGTTGTTTTAAGTAGAAACAATGTGTAGCCCAAGAGCTTCAACTATTGTTGAGGTGAGTATTTTACTACGCCGTCACTAGCTATATATACTAGACTAGCTGGTCCATGTGCCAGTCGCTATAGCCATGTGCATCCAGACAATAATAACTATATTACTAGATATAGCTACGTAGTACTATGATGAAGACCCAAACTAAAGGGAAGAGAACTATTATCGTGGACTTCCATGGATCATAGAAAATGCTAGCTCACATGAACCTTACCGTGTAATCTAAGCAGACGTAGAATGTCCTCTTACAGTATACAGTTGCCAGAGAATGAATGACTAACATGCCTAAGGAAGTATTGGCAAAGGTGTAATATTATAGTGGATGATATTTTCTATTTTTATATATCACCTATTATTTCCTTTCATTAACTATATTATGATCACTTGATTATATCTAGAAAACAGACTAATAGACTGCTAGGAGATGTTTAGACCAGAACTATACAGTTCATAATATTTTTCATATTTTCTTTGTATATAAAGAACATTAAATAAAAATAAAACAATTGTTGTTCACATAACTTTGTGTCAAACTGAGTACATGTTCCTAAGAATATGTATAGTATGCCTCACTAGTGGAGTATGTTCTTTACTCAGCAGATCTTATGTTTACCATTGTCATGACTTGTTACAATGGCTAAGTCATTATTTCTTTTCTTTTTCTTTTTCTTTTTTTTTATTTTGAATATTGTTTTTCTTTTCTTTTTTTTTCTTTTTAATTTGTAATATCAATGGACACACGAAAGCAAGTTGACTCATAAGGAAGCATGGGACTTAGTACAGGGTTAGGGTTACTCCTGTTGTATAAATAGTGTACAGAATCAAGCGAGAACTCTATTGAGTTCTCTTTGTCAAACACTGAACAAAAAGACAGTTGGCTTAATTCCGGTTATCGGACTTTAGCTACTAATAACCATATATTATTGAAATATCAAATGTCATACTAAAATTAGTTTTATGTCTTAGTGAATATTTCTCTTATTGTTTTATATCTTAGTGTTTTATATAGAATAAATAATCTACATAGTGATAATGTACATTATATATTTGCAATAAGTTTTTTCTTTATTTTTGTGCTACTTGTCTTATACTCAATATATACTTTTCTTATTACATCTATACTCATATCTCATGGTACATAGGTATATATACTGTCATGATTAGATAACAGCTTTGGATTTTTATTATTGGACATATATAACATGTATATCTTATTACTTATTGTTAGTCTACTAGCTACATAGTCCTCTGGAACTCTACAGCATCTGATGTACTGACTGTAGACTATAAAAACTCAGACTACAACCTCTATAAAATAATACATTAACCTTGTATTATAACAGATTATAGACCCCAGCCCTTATTGAAATTGCTCACCATCTCACTTCTGTTCTTGTTGTCTATCTCTCTCTTTCAAAAACAACCTCACATAATTACATACACTTCTTCATTACACTCATATCATAATGTCTACTAGCACAGATTCAACATCTACCTACTGGGTTGAACCCTTGTACAGTGTGGCCAACTATAATGTCTGGCATATTAAGATAAGGTATATCTTAATTGATCTCAGCTTATTCAAATATGTTAAATCCATGGCACCCCCTCTTACTGATGACAAATCTAATGAATCTGCTATTGAAATTTGGAATGAAAAGGATCATAAGACCCTCTCCACTATCAGTTTGCATATAGATGACAGTGTCCTTGTCTACATTGCAGATGCAAAAACATTAAAGAAAGCTTAGGATACACTCAAGAGGATGTATGAAGCTGCAGGTACTATAAGTATTATTGTTACTCACTGAAAACTTTTTAGGACATACTGCCCAGAAGGAGCTGACATTGAAGAGCATATCTGTACTCTCTGTAAACTCTGTCAATAACTTGCCAGCCAAGGACAAGCCATGCTAGGATCAGAATTCCTAACTCTTGGGACCTTTTTGTGTTCACTATTGACAAGTCTACCATCTTGGACACTGCTGATCCTGACTCATCTAAACTCATATCTAAGATCCTGGAAGAAGACCTGTACAAGAAATCCAAAAATATCTCTTCTGAAATTGCACTCCCAGCCCATGGTATATCACAATTATCAAGGCCCATCAACAACCAACAATCATTCTCATAGGTCAAAATACAATACTAATATCACTTGTCACTACTGTAAACATGTTGGCTATATTCAGAAGGAGTATTGGACCAAGAAACAAGATCTTCAGAATAGAGGAAAATCTAGAAATAATTCTAACAATAACAACAATTCTTATGGTCATGGAAGAAATTTTTCCAACACTGCCTACTTGGTACAGTTAGAATTTTCATTTATTGCACAAGATATAGCCCTTTCAGCAAGTACACTCACTTTTACTGCCTGGATTGCTAATTCAGGTACTATATCACATCTTGTCCGAGACCATTTTGCCTTTGTTACCTACACAGAACTACAAGATCACCCAATTCAGGGTGTTATTAGTACTACTAAAGGTATAGACAAAGGAGATGTTAAACTTACTGCCATAGTAGGCAACTAATCTTATCCTATACTACTACACAATGCTATCTACTGTTCCACCACTCCATTTAATTTAGTATCTATCAGCTACATCACAAACATGAACTATGGGGTCAATTTTTATCAGAAGGGATCACTATCATGTTATCAAATAACTAGAATAAAATTATTATGTCAGAACCAAAACGGAATGGCTTATATATACTCGATATTACTCCAATCATCCCTCACTATGCCTATGCTACCCAAACCCCACAAAACCACATATGGCATGACTGGCATAAAATCATGGGACATATCTATATGGGATCAGTTAAAATGCTAAAGAAAAAGGATATAGTCAAGAGAATAGAAGTCAACCCAGACATCCTACTACCTCAGTATATATCATGTATCAAGGCCAAGTCCCACGTCATACCATTCTCATAACAATCTAAGACTGAATACAAAGAAATTAGTAACATGATATTTACTGATGTTTGGGACCAGCTCAAACTACTAGAATTAAAGGAGAATATTACTATATCAGCTTTATAGATGGTACAACATAGTATACTCAGAACCACTTCATAAAGAAAAAGGATATTCTTAGACACATCAAAGATTACCAAGCCTTTATCAAGACTCGAACTAACAAAAACCTCAAAACTATATAATTTGATGGTGGAGGAGAATATATTGATTATGAGGTAATTGACTATCTCAAATCTTGTGGAATACAATATGAAATCACAGCTGCCCACTCACCTGCCCAAAATGGCACTGCTAAATACCTCAATTATACTCTAATTGAGCACGCATATACTATGATGCTTGAACACAACATCCTCTACTTCCTCTGGCCAGAAGCAGTTACTTATGTCTGCTATCTTAAGAACAGACCACTAACATGGGCCCTCAAAGAACTCATTATCCCAGAAGAAGCTTTCACAGGAAAAAAGCTTAATATTTTGACGCTTCAAGAATTTGGAATCAAATGCTGGGTCCTTCAACAAGATAGCCAAAACTCCAAACTCAACCCAAAATCCCAAAAATTTATCTTTGTCAGCTTATCAGATCATGGCAAAGCTTGGAGATACTGGAACCTCCACTTATGCCAAATTCAGATATCCCAGAACATGATCTTTGAGAATCAAACACACAAGTATCACTACACTATCCCAAATCTTGCTAGCTCCAACAATGTTACTGATACTTTGAACTCTCCATTGCTTAAGGGAGAGCAGAAAATATCCAAGCAAATTTTGGGTTCACAACTTGATTCAAAACTTGACTTAGAACCTCCTGAAACCCCTAAAGAAAACAACTACAAACCATTCTGTCCAACCACCCAATGTACCATCAAAGTCACATATCCCAAAACCAGCACCACTACCTTGCGAACACTCTGCCCATATTGTATCCCAACCATCAATAGACTATCATGTCCTTAACAATCCTTAAGCTAGAAACAAACTCCTAGGTTAGAAAACTATTATCCCACTCAGCCCTAATCAAAAACCTACCAATGAGTTTGCACTTCTCTCAAGTAACCCTACTACTTCAGACAAGCCATTATCCTATTATAAAGCCATATCCTAATATGATGCAGCACAATGGCAAAATGCAATGGACAAAAAAATCAACCAACTAGAAAACACTGGTATCTGGGAACTTATCAAATTACCAGCGGATCACAAACCTATCAAATGTAAATGGGTTCTCAAAGTCAAACAAGACTACACCAGTGCTATTACACATTACAAAGGCTGCTTAGTTGCTAAGGGATTTTCTCAGATCTTTAGTATTGATTTTACAAAAAATTTTGCACCTGTAGTCCAACTTGAAACTTTCTGGACCCTTATAGCCATTGCTGTTTGCTACAAGCTTGATATTCACACTATGGATGTAGTTGGGGCTTATCTAAATAGTGAACTCAATGAAACAATCTACATGGAATAGCCATCTGGCTATGAAGATAGAACCAATCATGTCTACAGATTATGTTGTCCACTCTATAGACTTAAACAGTCTCATGCCATCTGGAATAAGAAGCTAAATTCTGAATTTATTTCTCTAGAATTCACTCGACTCATTGTAGACCAATGTGTTTATATTCAACAGAACACAGATAATATTGTCATTGTTGCTATACATATTGATGATATGACCATCTTAGCATCCTCTAATACTCTTATGTCACAGGTCAAATCTGACCTCAACTTGAAGTTTAACACCCAAGACTTAGGCCCAGTCAAACAAATATTAGGCATGGAAATAACCCAAGACAAGACCACTGGCTCCATCACAATCACCCAAACTCAATATCTCAAGAAGATCCTTGAGAGATTTCAGATAACTGAATGCCACCCTATTACTACTCTACTCAATTCTAACATCAAACTCAACAAGACCTCTGATGATGCTGAACCTGCATTATCTCAGCTAGTGCATGAATATTCTGCTGTCATTGGCTCACTCAACTTTGCCGCTATTATCTCTAGACCAGATCTCAAATACATGGTCCATGAACTATCTTAGTTCATGAATAATCCCTCACCAATCCATTAGACAGCAGCTAAATGTGCCCTTTGCTATATCAAAGGCACACTCAACTTAGGCATTACTTACTTATCTTCCAATCTCGATCCTCATAGTTATTCAGATGCTAATTGGGGAACAAACTTAACTGATAGAAGGTCAGTATCAGGCTATGCCATCATGTTTGGAGGAAAAACTATCTCTTGGTACTTGAAAAAACAACCTACAGTCGCATTATCTACAATGAAAGCTAAATACATGGCACTCAGCAATACAACTTGTAAATGCCTCTGGATCCAAGACTACTCACTGAACTTGGAATACCACCTAACAGATCTACTATCATCAATGTTGACAACCAAGCTACAATAAAATTCAAAGAAAACTCACAGTTCCATGCTTGATCAAAACATATTGACATTTATCACCATTTCATCTGAGAACACATTGCTTCTAACAAAGTTTCAGTACAATACTGCACAACTGATGATAATCTTGCTGATATATTTACCAAGATACTCCCAAAAGCAAAACATGAACATTTTGCCAAACTTCTTGGCATGACTAGAACCACATAGATTCTCATTGAGGGAGAGTATTGTGACAATTTTAGATAACAGCTTTGGATCTTTATTATCAAACATATGCAACATGTATACCTTATTACTCATTGTTAGTCTACTAGCTACATAGCCCTCTGGAACTCTACAGTATCTGATGTACTAACTGTAGACTATAAAAACTCAGACTACAACCTCTATAAAATAATACATTAACCTTGCATTACAATATGAAGTGCCCCTAACCCTCACCCAGCCACTTACCTTAGCAGATCACTTCCCAGACCTGAGTGGTAATGTATAGTACTATCAAGCCCCATCAAACTCTGAATGATTCTTATACTTAAAGTGACTGTATCAGTATAGATCCTTAGCTTTGTTACTATTTAAGTTCACTCCTAGTTCTGAACTCTACTATTAACTACCCTCTGTTCTTACTTATCTCTAAATTCCTTCTTTTCTGAATTGTGCAGGAGTATACTGAAATATATATTTTTCCAAGAATTTACATACTGGTCTGTCTGGAGATGGGACCTGACAAATTAAGTCTATGTGCAAATATTGAGAACTTCATATCTTTATGAATATTAATTGCCTTGGTGTCATTTTAGGCTCATTCTGAGTGGTATGAAGAGAGCTTCTTTTGAGTTTAGAAGTGAAGCATTGATCATGGCAGTTTTTAAGATATTGGTAATTTAATAAACAGTACCATGGTGGTTATTGTAAGGGGACACTCTACGCCTGCTTAGATCATACGGTAGGGTTCACGTGAGCTAGCATTCCCCACGATCTGTGGAAGTCCGTGGGTATAGTTCCTTTCCCTCTAGTTTGGGTCTCCTATAGATAGTACTGTGTGAACATACCTGATAGTACAGTTACCGATATCCGGATACATGTGACTATATGCGAGTAGTGCACAGACCAGCTATTCTAGTATAAATAGGTAGTGATGTGTGGTAGGATACCTCACCTCAATATTAGTTTGAGCTCCTAGGCTACCCATGGCTCTAACTTAAGACTCTCACTCTACTACATTGTGACGAGACTGGTGCCTCTCTGAGTGTGCCCTTACAGTTATCTACTGATCTGCCTGATATTTTGGCTAATATTGATTGCCTTGAGATGTGACTGGTATTGATTGAAAGGTCTTTTCAAGGGCTTTTGGATGCCATTGAGACTATGAGAATTGTCAAAGAATTGATGGAGATATAGTCAAATGAAGTTTATAACAACATAGTCTATGTACCTATTTCCTACAGTCACAAGATGCTTAATAACTGTAATAAGCTTTTCCACACTATTTATATCCTTTCTTTCCTGTATTTCTGCATGTTTTCTACCAAGTTAACAAATGTATAGGAAATAGTTTTCTTCTTGGGAACTGTCTCATAATACCAATGTGTGACTGGTTTTCTGTGACACTTTGGATTACTTCTTTGATTTGGAAGGATGAAATTGGAATGATTGAGTTGTCATAGAGATATGGGATTCCAAGGATCTTGTGGTATGACTTGGACTAGGAGAGGCAAAGGGACATGATGTCATTGGCATTTATGTTGTCAATGTTCTTGATATAATTGATATCCATGTTAGATGTGGAGGCAACTTTATTAGTTGTGACTGTGACATTTTTGCCTGCTGATTGGATGAAGTCTGCTAGCATGTCAGATTTATATGACTTGAGAAGCCTATTGATGTTTT
>Ga0157362_1000843_pt1 | contig 11604 bp, 9 predicted proteins | sample AttlaeALBM3_FD_111480 | JGI IMG/M metagenome (GOLD analysis project Ga0157362, IMG submission 111480) | Fungus gardens microbial communities from leaf cutter ant in Ribeirão Preto, State of São Paulo, Brazil - Atta laevigata ALBM3 | ecosystem: Host-associated > Fungi > Mycelium > Unclassified ... | reverse complement strand
CGCAGATTTCTTCATATTGAAGCAAAAAATTAAAACCTCCCGCAAATGACGAGAATTTGGCTCGTAAACTGACATTTTCAATCGAGAATAACTTTATGATGCAGACACAAATCGACTAATGTAATCGACTTCTATAGGGTTATAATAATAGAACACGCACACACGCACGCACACATACACACACACGCACACGCACACGCACACGCACGCACACGCATACGCACGCACGCACGCACGCACAAGAATCTTATTGAAATAAGCGTAAGAACAACGAAACAGGAAGCCGCGTTCGGCGCCTCTTAGGCCACGTGGCAGCGACTACGTATATGATGATCGCGACTAGCTACGAAAACGGCTACATAACTTTGAAACCTTCTCTACTCGAGTTTAGAAGTAATCGAGCCACCGAAATGATTTCATAAGAAAACAACAATCCGAGTCTACAGAGCGAGCGATACATAGCCGAGTCTACAGAGCGAGCGATACATAGCCGAGTCTTCATCCAATATCAAGAGATCTTGCCTGAATATCTCTGTACTAATGTTCAATAAATAACGTTGAAAGATCTCTGAATCACTATGCACTTGCACAACATCTGGTACCTCCTGTAAAGTTTCGCAAGGAGAACGCGAACATTTGGACGATTGAGATCCTGCCAATCTGAATTTCCAAACAACCAACGAGCGTGCGAACGAGATTCACACGACGATCGAAATCGGACGGATGATTGAAACCAAAAGTGCAAACAAAGCGGGTCAGATCACAAGGCGAGACACAGACTAACGGCGAGTACAACATATACACATATCTATCTAATATTCGGTCAAGTAAAACTCCCTCATTCCTTTCTCTTCTTTCGCATTATTTCGCATGGGATAGAATCAAGCTACTTGTTCAAAAACGAATGTCATTGAAATCGCAGATCACTAGTTTATTGAATCTTTTAGAAAAAGAACGGTAAGTCCGCTTTAAAATTATGTATAGGCGCGTGTTACCGAGCTTTATCATATGAAGAATTTAATGATGAACTCATACTATTAGATTCGAACGACAATCATAAGGATGAGTTTACCAAAGAAAGATTTTATTCGCTTGTAGGCAAAATCGAGTTATTGAATATGGCCGTGTCTTCGACAATAGTCGTTGTCTCGAATGGCGCTGCGAGCGGCACCTCTTCCCCTATTGACGCGAGCGTCGCGAAACGCTCAGGATAAAACTACCCGAAGCATCGTTACCGAATTTTGACGGGCGTTACGAAAATTGATCCTTCAAGAATGTATTCGTGATGATACTTGATCAGAGTTATCTGAGATGGAAAAATTACAATACTTACAATCAGCTTTGAAGCAGCGGAACAAAAAATAAAAATTTTAACGGTTGAAGAAACATTATCGTAAGGCATGGGATTTGTTGAAGCACACATATGAAATGAAACTCGTTTCATGAGTCTTGATTTCGCGACGTTTGTCTTTGCTTATCAATTTGCCGATTCTAGAAAAAGAAACGACTGACGGCTTAGCAAAGCTCGTCAACGACACACAACAACGTGTCGCATTATTGAACGCGCTAAGAGTTGATGTAGGTTCAGAAATACTTGTTAATATATTAGAAAACAAACTACCGAAAAACAAACCGCGGAAAAATGGGAAGAAACGCTTAAAAAAGATGAGTTCTCAAAAATTGACAAATTATATGAATTTCTGTATCAAACTACGGTTCGCGTGTCCAAACGTGCTCGACTAGAAGTGTTCAAACGGGATAACGACAAATTTTCGTCTCCCGTTAAAGGAGCACGAGCATCCAATAGAATTTTTACGGTTAATCCAACGAATAACTGCGCAGCGTGTAAAACCAAATTACATCCACTATTTAAATGCGACATATTTAAACGATTAGACATTCCCAAACGCATCGAGGTCATGAAAAAAGCAAAACTATGCTCATATAACTGCTTACGTTCATATAAAGGCAAACCTTGCAACTTCACAAACTGCACTATTTGTCAAAAACGACATAATACGCTATTGCATCTTGACAGACATCCACTTGCAACTGTGAAGACCGACGCGATGGAGTCGGCATCGGAGGGAACCGCGTGACTAGTAAAGAAAGGTGGAGATAACGTCTAGCAATGATCTCTTCTACATTCATGCCACAATGATAACCGCGATGATATTTGTGCACGATAGTGAACACAATCTAGTTAATGTCGAAATTAATCGAGCTTTGCTGGATACGTGCGCTACCACCAATTTTATCTCCGAAAGATCGGCTAAATATTTGAAACTTCTTACCGCGACGTGCACATTACTAATCACTAGTTAGTACAATCAATTCTATGAGTATGATAAAGGGCATTCTTCATGTCACTATTCTATCGATACATAACAATGTCTGCAAGGAGTTAACGTGTTTTCCGATGATATCAGACTGTTCGACCTTTTTCCGCGAGATTCTGTCAAAATATCGCATAACGTTAAATTAGCTGATCCCAAATTTTATTTACCACGTCCGATAGACGTACTAATTGGCGCGAGGACTTTGTTTCTTCTTTTATTTGGTCAGATCAATCTATCCAGAGGGGATTACGATTTATGCACAACAATCGTGGTAAAAGAAATGAATATTCAAGTGTATTTTAATAGTTTTTTAATTGGACGACCGACGTTTAGGAAAGAACAATAAATAAATCAGACATAAAAAGAATACAATAAAAAAAACTAAATGCATCCATAACAAAGGTCATAGTATCGAAAAAAATTGCTTTTCTTCAGATTCGATACTTTTCTTCGCACTTTTCGTCTACCTAACCTTTTGCAATTTACTGCTCTTTCAAATCTTTAACTTATATTAATTATGTAGTTTCTGAAAAAAAAAATCATGGTCTGAAAACTTATAACTTGCTGTAATGTTAGGAAATAATTTAGTTTATCATTTAATTTTGGTATATAAATGTAAATTAAAATGATTAAAATAGAATGAACAAGATGATATGATACGTCATATTATACATGTGTTACTTATATATTATATAAATATGGTGTTAGTATATTTATTTATTCATTCTATTTAGTTATAAATATTGTATGTAATACGTGAATTATTACAATTAAATATATATAGCCTTAAATGTGTGTATAGCTTGTCGTTTATAACAAAAACAATATATAACTATAAATTACATATTTAAAAAAAAGGGAGGAGACAAATGGCCTACAGGAATGACGAAATTAAATGAGATATCCGAGCGTCGGAAAAATATTTGTTTAGAGATAGCGACGATTGTAATATTCTCCGAAAATACTCGTCTTATTCAAAATTGAGACAAATCATAGCGCTATGTCTACGTTTTTGGCCGACAAACATGTATCAAGGAGAACTATGCATAAAGGAATTAGACGAAGCTGAGATCAGGACAATAAAGATCACGCAGGCTTCTCGCTTTTCACAAGAAAGAGGTTTGCGGCTAAACAACTCATAAATAAAAGTAATATTGCTGTGTTGAATCCTTTCATCGATGAAAATTCACGTCGACGACCACCTTAGAAGATCAAAATTAACTTTTACACAGAAACATCTACTCCCAAATCACTTTTTGATAGATCTTATTATGAGAGAAACCCATGAACAGCACTATCATGCTGGGTTCAAATGACTTTATATACTATCACACAAAGATTGTGGATTCTTGACGGCAGAAATTAAACGCGTAAAAAAATAATGCGATCATACGTACATTGTTCCCGATTCGAACCCGGTACAATTAATTATAAAAGATGATTTACTAACCATCCGAGTATAGCGTGTTCCCTTTCGATAACACCGGAATAGATTTCTGCAGACCATTCTATATTAAAAAAAAAAAATATAAAAATCGGAATCGAATCAAGATTTACGTGCATGTTTGTATGCATGACTATAAAGGCCGTACATTTAGAGATCGTGGCGATATGACAACCGATGGATTTCTCGCGGCCTTGTGACATTTCATAGTCAGGCGAGGTATTCCAACACATATTTACACGGACAACGGGACTAATTTTTGAGGAGCCAATAATCAATTAAAGGAATTCTATGTTCTTTTTAACTCCGACAGGCATAAAAATGTAACAAATCGGTTCGCTATCGAACATCATATCAAGTGACATTTTATACCTCCTATCGTTCCACATTTTGGAAGACTGTGGGAGTTCACGATAAAGTCATTCAAACATCACTTTAAGTGCGTGGTCGGTGAACTTTGTTTACATTTGAAGAATTACCTTTATCATAGAAATCGAAGGTATACTAAATCCTAGATCTATTTTGTCTTTATCGACCGATTTCAACGATCCTTTAGCTCTAACATCCGCTCATTGTTTGATCGGCCATTGATTAATCTACCGGACCCTGATGTCTCATTTGTTCCAGCAAATCGTTTCTCTACCTGGTAGAACATCTACAGATCCGACAGAATTTCTGGGTACATTGAAGCCTAGAATATCTCAATGAGTTTCAAGTTCGCCATAAATGGACCCAGAACGGAGAAGGAATCAAAGTTAGAACAATCATTCTCATCAAGGAAAAAAATTTACCATGCCTGGAGTGGGCAGAGTCACGGATACTCATCCCGGTGAAGATGGAATCGTACGAACCACACAATTAAAACGGAAGAGGAGAGTATTAAAGCGATCGGTGAAATATCTATGTTCACTTTCAATTAAATAACGATGTTACGCAACATTGAACATTGTACTCCGTCAGCACAAATAGAATCACCAGAGAGGACACGTGCCGATCAATGGGGGAAACATGTTACGTGGCATATATTATTGTAAATGTCCACGCGATGTATAAGAAAAGTGGGCCCACTACGTACCTTTTTTATCACACACACACACACACACACACGCGCGCGCGCGCGCGCGCACACACACAAAATATCGAATATTATCGAAATAAGCGTAAGAACAGGTAGTTCAATAAATGTTCAATAAATAACGTTGAAAGATCTCTGAATCATTATTCACTACACATTATTAACAACATTATTATTGACTCTCGTATAAGTCTTTTTTTTATCTTTTAATTTATGTCAGAATTTTTTATTATTTTATTTTCTTATATTTTTTATTTTTTGTGTACATCGTTCTCTCTTCTATGTGAAGAATGCAAGAGGGAACTTCCGATTGCTACAATGTGACCTTATATGGAAGAAAATACAAATTCCGAAGAGAGGCAGGAATCAGCCTAGAAGTAGTGGCAGAGATCAATTGCTAAAATTATTTAATCGGAGATGAAAATAAGGAGAGCTGCTAGAGCAATCAACCTTCACGAGTTATTGAGCGAGGGCATAGTTCATTTTTAGAAATAAATGAGATTAATAATAAAGATATAGATTTTTATTGTCAGTAGCAATACAAAGGGGATTCTAACTTCGATTCTCTGAGAAGGGTGCGGGGCGCGGAAAATACTGGTAGGCGCGAGGAGAAAAGGAGGGAATAACAGTCTCAGGATCGACCATCAGCGGTATCGGTGTTTACATCATTGATGTGTGCCATCATATGTCACGTAACATTGAGGTTACGGGCCCAACCGCGGGACTGCCCCGTGCTATTTCATATATTTACCATCTTTTTTTCGATGCGTTACCATCTTCTCCTATCTCTCTTTTTTTTCGTACACAAATCATTTGATGATTTGACATACATCATAATATATTTGGACATCATCAATGTAATTTTAATAACATTGTGACATTGCTAAATACATGATGATATAAAAGTTAAAGATCGAGATGCATTGCAACGTCTCGTCGCGAGAAATCAATGATATTATCATTCAGATCAATAGTAAAATCATTTGAACTAATTATAAAATTATACGTATTCAATTATCATTATTAAATGATTTTACTACTTGGAGCGTTCAATAAGAAAATCATTCGGTTAGTGGTAAAATATTTTATCACTGGATGTAATTCAATAGGAATATCATTCAATAAATATACTAATGGTATATTAGTTATTATTGGATACGCATCAATAGGAATATTATTCGCATTGAAAGCTCATCTATACAATCCAATGGTGCTTTCAATGGAATTTTACCATGGCAATATTTTACTACTGAAGATTTTATTATTTTACATTGTTTAAATAAAGTTTTTATAAGAAAAAATGTTAAACAATTTTTTCAATTATATTATAATTATTAAGTACTCTTGAAATCATTCAATTTTCATTTCAAAAAGTTTTTTCTATCTCTTACAATTTCGATAATATTCGCTTAAAAAAAAATTAATTTTTTTTTTAAAGTTTCACCTCTTATAAAAATGTAGAACAAGTGTCGCACATTTTTATCTGGAAAACAACATACTAAAAGCTCATCAAAATCAAAAAGCGATAATTGAGTCCCTTTATTTATTAGTAATTCTTTAATACTCTTTCACTTACGTTAGTAATATAAGTGTAAGAATATTTTCTATACTTAGATTCAGCGAAAAACTAAAAGCAAGAATCAATCATATTAAAGAATCATTAAGTATTAATTAATTAGTTTTCTCTGCTGAACAGAGCCGTTGGCTTAAAACACCTATTGTAGATCTGGACTAAGGACTGCCACACACAAAATTCTGCAACAATAAGACAAACTTAAGCCAATGAGCCAATCAGAATATTATTATAGAATATTACCATACTACGTAATTTAACGGAAATGGAAATAATCAATTTATGATCATTCCATAACCTCACAAGCGAGGTCTACAATAGAAGCAATCGTAGAGTCTTAAGTCGTAGAAAATTAATCAATCACATGAATCGAATATGAGAAGAATAATCGACTATAATTGGTCAATTTTCTAAGACCCTATGACTGCTACGACTTTTATTGTAGACCCCGCATTAAGTGAAATCAAACCAGTTGAAATTCGCCTTATGAATAAGGCGAAATTTACTATTATTTCTATTTTCGCTAAAGTACGTAAAGATTTAAAGCAGTATCTTGATTGGTTCAGCAACAGCAAGTTTACGTCTTAAGGTTACTATTACAGAACTTTTGTGCGGCAGCTCTTGAAGCCATAGGGTCGATTCTGTCTCCCTTCAAACAAGGTGAAAATTACAAAAGTGAGCGAATTTACTATGTGTTGACCAATGAAATAATCATTCTAGTTAAATTCACTTTTATAATTTTCACCTCATTTCAAGATACAAAATCGATCCCCATGGCTCACCTTCTGTAACAGTAACAATAAGACGTACCATAAGAATCAGCCAATTAAAATTAAGTTCAAAAGAATTCTTGACTGTGATTGGCTAATTCTTATAGTACGTCTTATGGTTATTGTTACGGAAAGTGCGTGCGGCAACCCTAATGGTTAGATTCATGGATAAAAATCAATCGCTCGGTGAGCAAGCTATATTCCGAAACTTATCGAAAAAAAATGTTGCAATCTTTCTATGATCGGCTGTATATCAATTGTACACGAGTCAATTGCACACAAGCCGATCACAGCACTCAAAAAAGAATAAAAAGAAATTCCTTACGCAGAAATCGCTGTAATTGGTAAAGATCAATTGTTACAGTGTGTAAGTAAACCACTCCCCGTTTACCGCAACTCACTATGTGCATGGAGTCTTAAGGAGACTTTTCTCCTTACCGGCGTCGCTCATTTTCGGTGTCAAAATAAATCAAGTGATAGAAATTGATATTAAGCATTAATATTTGATCATGTGATCTACTTTGACGATGAAAATCAGCGTTAAGCGTCAACATAAAACGGCTTTGAGAGGCTCCACACAATAAAAGGAACAGTGAACAGAGAACAGAGAATAAGAATTTCAACCTATCAGAAATCATTGTGGAATACACAGTTTCTGAAATTCTTCTTTTCTGTTCTCTGTTTCTTATTCCTGTTATTGTGCAAAACCCCTAATGGTTCCATAATAGCAGCACGACATATCACGCGCGATGTCCAACCAGCACTTTTTTTGAAAAACTATACATCTCCATGCATGTTTATGCAGTTTATGCAGTTTGTGGCGATATGTTCTTAAAGATTTCATTTTCACGAGCTGCTCGAACTGGTCGTTTCAGCAACAAAAAAGATTACGTTATGACTTTTGTCGCAAAACTAATAAAGCGACAATTTTATACACGAAAAAGGACAAAAAGCGTTAAATTTGACATTTGAGCGACAGATTTGATTTATTATTCATATTTTTCATGTATCATTTACGATATTAATACGCTGAATTAAACAATTATTAGATTATTCTGATTGCATTGAATCCTCTATTTGAATAAGCAATAAAAAAAAATAAATTAGGTTATGTATATCACAGTCAACAATAGTCAACACGGTCAATACAATATGTCAGCACTGTCAATAGTGTTTGAGCGTTTGACGCTTGTAGTTGAAACTATTCAAACTACAAAATTTCAGCCGCTGGATAACGAACGACAAATCTATTCCTTCAATTGCTTATTTTAGCAAAAATGTACCTTAAGATATATTAATTAAAATTAGAAGCATCAAATGTCAAGCAACAAATCAATCAGCAATATTTTTTACGCCACTGCCCTTATCTCCTCGCTCATTGGTTTATTGCTTACTGTTCGACACTTCTAGTCTGAATCACAGACTTCTCTAAAATTGCATTAGACTGCTGATTCTCCTCTTTTCTTTGTAAAAATGCTGTCTACGCGAATTAGATATGTAGAATAACTGGTATTATATTTGTTATATGACAAAGATTTTAAATTTTTTAGATTTTAATTTATTGATTGGCTATAATAGAATAGAGAGATCCGACAATGAGTATACAGCTTTACCGATATTCTCATTTTAAAGGTGTACTCTCATTGGATATCGCGTGTCTCGCGAATATCGCATTGGTGTGCCGGAGCCATAAGATGTCACGTATATGCAGAAAAGAGATGCCAACAGGGGTCATGAGACTACCCTCTCCACTGACTGATTCAAGATATTATATATACTTTTATGGTATTTATAGTTTTTATTTCTATCTTACATAATGTCTTAAGACACTAATAACCGCATTCATAGTCAGACCTTGTACTTTGAGGCTTACTTACATTTATCTTTAGATGCTTAGTAATCAATGAAATAATTTGTAGAGTATCTAAAGATAAATATTTAAGGAAGCTTTAAATATAGGGCCTGAATACGGGAAGAAGACAACTCTCTGATTGGTTCCTAACTTTTTAAGATTGTACTTAAGTCCTTATGTACTTAATTACGTTTAAGACCATGGCACACACTTCCGTACAATAACCATAAGATGCACCGTAAAAATCAGCCAATTAGAATTAAGAGAGTTCAAAAGAATTCTTGACTATGATTGATTCATTCTGTACGTCTTATGGTTACGGAAGGTTTGTGTGTGGGGCAAAGTATCCTTAAGGCGGCTCTTATAGAGCATCCTTAGGCCTGATTGCACCAACGTTACTTTAATTTTAAGCGAGGCTTAAAATTCTTTTTATTCTCTGTCTCTTTTCGATTTTAAAAGATAGAAAGAGTTTTAAGTTTCGCTTGAAGTCAAAGTAATGTTGGTGCAACCGGCTCTTAGTCGAATTTATTAATATCTATAGTTATGAAATTGACTAATCATAGTTATTCCTCTAAAGTGACTGTGATTAGTTTTCAACTACTATATTATTAAACCCAAGCAAAGGTGACCGTGTAAACATAGTCACTGTCTTGAATATAAAACCTGATTTTGAATATCAGCCTATAGATTGATTCAAGATATCATATATCTTTTTATGATTAAATGCCTTAGGGTCCGAGCACAAGAATTGTCGTAACACTTACTTAGACTTAAATTGTAGACGTGTAACGCACAAATTTTCACGTACAACTTATTGCCATGTCTCCAAGAGACGGCAATAAGTCGTACGCCTGTTTGTTGATGCCAATTGGATGATCTAGAAGAATACACCAATAGTGGCGAGCGCTCACGAATCCACTCCTCAACAGTTGAGTCTGCTAAAGGCAACCAATACATCAGAATACTAGATAATAAATCAGAATAATAAATCATAAAATTAGTACTATATTATCAGTTTCTTACTTTTAATGACTTAAATTTTTACAATAACACGAATTTTTATAAGATTAGTGGTTTTTAATAGCATTTCATCTGTGTCGGGAGCAATTCTCATGGATAAAGTTGAAAACAATGGTTGCGTTCAACGGACTCAACAATTGAGTAAGCGCTCCCTACTATTGATGTACTCTTCCAAATCTAAAATGCTGATTGGAGGATCTAAAAGAATACATCAATAATAGCGAGTGTTCACGCAAGTGTTGAGTCCACTGAACACAAACAATAAAAAGCACAGGCCATAGAAGTAGAAAATAATAAATTTCAATCTATCAAAAATTACGTATACTAGAATGCACAGTTTCTGATAAGCTGAAATTTCTCGGTCAAAAATGTTTTATGAGTATGTATAAATATATGTGAACATACATAAAGAGTGCATTCAAGAGGTTAGTGCAGAGAATATCACTTAATCCTTGTTTTTAACACTCGAACAACAAGAATAAAGTAATATTTCTATGCTAATTCTACGCTGCGTAAACGAATATAGGAAAATATTTATATACGTGTAATTATATATATTAAATATGTCTATACATGTTCATTCCTCCTTTCTTTTGTAAAATTACTTTTAGTGTATAAAATAAGTGTATAAAAATAATAAAAATAATAATATTAAAAAATAATTAAAAGAATAATTATCACACTATTTGTTTTAGAAAAAAACAAGTTTGAAGAAATGTAAAAAATCTTATTTTCATTTTTGCATTAAAAATTACTTCTATGTAAAAATGAAATAAGAAGTACAATCTCCTTGATTTTAAATATTATCCAGATCATAATCATGAACAACATTCAAAAGGTCAGCCATCGGTCAAATACTTTGGATAATGCTAATGCCAGCGGTTCTGTAACTTGCGAGCCTTATAACTCGAAAAATATTTAATGAAAATGAACTTAATTTAATGTTTTAAAAACCTCTCGAGAGGATCTATAAGAATGTACAATAAAAAGTAGGAGATTCTATTTAAGAAATTGAAGGTAATCTTCAGGTGATCTTCAAGCAACTAATGATACCACCTTATGTCCCTCTCAAAGCTATACAACTTTTGTCTGAAACATTTTTTCTAAGATCAAAAGTAAGAAAGTTCTTGGGGGTGAGACATTAAAATGGGACACTCTGTATATGATTATACATGTTTATGAATATTTATGTTTATTGTATACATTTATACATAATCATGCATACAACATTTTTTTACAGAGTTCTTATTTCCTATTTTGTCTGTGCTTTTTATTGTGTTTCCAGTTTTACCCTCAATATATACTTATATTAGGTGTACAACTTTGCTTCCGCCGTTTTCCTAGATAGCTTTAGCGGTAAGTGGTGGTCGAAATAAATAGATCATAAACGTCATACAATAAACTTGGACATCTGTCAACATAACCCCATAGAAACATTAGTCGATTTGTGTCTGCATCATAAAGTTATTCTCGATTGAAAATGTCAATTTACGAGCCAAATTCTCGTCATTTGCGGGAGGTTTTAATTTTT
>Ga0157362_1000842_pt1 | contig 11608 bp, 8 predicted proteins | sample AttlaeALBM3_FD_111480 | JGI IMG/M metagenome (GOLD analysis project Ga0157362, IMG submission 111480) | Fungus gardens microbial communities from leaf cutter ant in Ribeirão Preto, State of São Paulo, Brazil - Atta laevigata ALBM3 | ecosystem: Host-associated > Fungi > Mycelium > Unclassified ... | reverse complement strand
CCACGTGTGTGTGTGTGTGTGTGTGTGTGTGTGTGTGTGTGTGTGTGTGTGTGTGTGTGTGTGTGTGTGTGTGTGTCGATGTGTACGCATGTATACATTTTGTGTATCGTGTATAAGGTGTTATATACATTTATGTGCATCCAGTTCGCTGGAGAACAACGCGGTCGGTGTGAGTGAACAAACGGAAACGTTTATCGATGAAGATTCGATACTCGGGATATTCTACGCAGGTATTCTTTGTGTTGAATGTGCGTGTTTCATACTCGGATACAATTACTTTGGGTCACCTTGCTCGCGACCTGCATAGCGACGTATCATCGAAATCTTTCTCCTACTGTCTTTATAATTCTTTCTTTCGCTTCGTTCTCCTCGCTTGAAAAATTTTTCTCGACAATAACGGCGCTTTCCGTGAGACGACGAAGCCTGCTTCTTTTCTTCACTCGTTAGTCGTAATTACCTAATAAATCACGCAGATGATACGCGCAGAAAGTTACGCGTTCCGCGTTTCGCGCGAGTTCATCGTGCCTCCTCGCGCCTATTACGAGTTTACTCTTAATACGCTTTTACTTACGAAACACAAACATCCCGTTTTGTTTTATATATTTGTTAGGTACATTACATATGTGTCAATACGATTTTCAAGCATAGTATTGTCAACAGTTGTGTATATCTTTTATTTTCTCTCCTTAATTTCCCTCTTGTTATGTAATCTTTCTCTTTTCCTTGCTAGAAAAATGTATATCTCGTTCGTTTATAGCGATCTGGAGTCTGCCTTGAATTTTCGATCGTAATTTTCTACATTTTCGTCGGTTGGACGCAAAAGTTTGCGGCAATCACTTGGAAACTTCCCTTTGATGCGAACGAGAAGTAAACATTTCATTCTTTGTACAATTTTCTTACGCTAGAAAATCGGAAAATAACGACGGCTTGATTTGCTGATAACTTGTCTTTGATCTTCCAAGATGATTATAAATTATTTCGACCAAAATATCAAACATAAAAACTTATTTATTTAAAATTGTAATTATCACTCAGAGGACTGAGCATGATATAAAGTTATGAAAAATAAGTTTTAAGAAAAACTAACATAAAATTCTACTAACATAAAATCTCTAGTTTAAGCATAAATTACTAATTAATAATTTTTTTCAGATCTTTGCTCAAGTTTGTCGAATGGATTCTTTTTCATTTGGATTCAATTATTAGGAGCTAAAAACATTTTTGTCGTTATGCACTACATACTTTTGCGTCCTGTATCTTCACATTTATATGTCTTCTTGCAGCTGAATAATATCGCGAATGAAAAATTACGATTCGTCGATGCGGTACACAGGGTGTTCCAGGTTTCGTCCATCTACGGACTCTCCGATCAATTTCGAATATTTTTCCTTAACGAAAAGTGTTAAGGCAGCGATAAGTTTTTAAACTGTAAGATGGTAAAAAGCCTAATAATTTCAACGAGCGGTAAAGATGACGGAGCCTTAATCTTTATTCAATTCGAAGCGAATTTTACTTTCACATTATATTTTTACTTGAGGCTTAGACATATTTAATATTAGAAAGTTGAATAAAACTATCGCTAAGGAAAAATTAACTGCGAATTGGTCGTGGAATCAATAGATGAAAGGAATGTAGACGAGTCTGAATCACTCTGTATATATGTAATATATGTATCTCTCTCTCTCTCTCTCTCTCTCTCTCTCTCTCTCTCTCTCTTTCTTTTTCTTCCGTTATTATCGCGACAAGACTCCTCGGACGTTTATAGAGAATAGAAATATGGGAATGTATTTAAAGAAGAAAAATACTGTTGTTATGTTTAGGATCGGTGTAATGTTGTAGTCGCATCTATTTTTTTGTTATCTGTAATTTCCAATCTCTGTACAATTTCTACCTTCCGCATACGCGGAATTCCGTCTGCAGATCTCCCCTCGTACGTGTATTTGTATATTTGTATATTTTTTGTGCGTGTAAAGTGTAACGTGTCAGTGTTCTTTTAAAGGGTAATTATCACAGAATACACGAGATATTTTCATTAAGCTTACAAGATATTAATCGAAGCGGAGAGTAGGAGGAAAAATTGACAGTCGACCTCGTCGACGGTCGCGATGATTGCGATCTGCGACTGGAAGGAACGAGTATCGAGGTAATCTGGATGTCCCCGTCGACGAGGCCGATCTGAGTGCCGAATTCGCCAGCCCTTTTGTATTAAGTAATGTACTTAGTATTAGGCAGCGGAGAAAATAGACACTTTTACACTTTTACAAATGAAGATGGTGGCGAGATCGCGGTGTGTTTTTCTTTCCTCCAGCTTGAATTTTTCCGAAATCATCAACGACAGATATAGATGCAGATGCTTTATAACCTCTGAAATGAATAATTGATCTCCGAATTGAAATTTAAAAAATCTAATATATTTTCATCTTATATCATTCCATCAAACGGAAGATATAAAAATCGTGTGCTGATAATCTCCCATTTTTCTTTTTAAAAATATTTAAACAAATTAAACTTAGCGAATACAAATTATTAATTTCCGATTCATTAATGTTGATTAATTTTTCTTAATTTCAATTTTCTTAGATTCTTAAAGAAGTAGATTCGAAGACTGTTAGAATTCTTCCATTCATAATCTTCGATGTATCCAAATTTGATAAGCATCTGCAACTGAAATAATCATTCACTCTTTAGATGACTCTCGTCTCTCTTTCTCTATCTGCCGATCGAAAATCCCGCGCTCGCAGCTACATCAGCAGTTTTAGACACTATACACAATACGTAAGTATAATCTAGACGTACTACGTAGTAGAAACTTTTGAATATAATAGCGAATATAATCTCCGGAGTTGTGTTGTACCTGTCCCGCCCGACTTAGCAGCCCTGGGCTGGACATTAACTGGATTCATCGGATACGAGGTCACGTGCCTTCGAGTTTCTCTCACGGAAGGATCCGACCGAAGCTTCGTGCGATCGTAGTACAATAGATGTGGTGAAGAGAACACCGATCGTTTTCCATCCATTTTCGCCGTTGGTCTGATAAGAGAGATCAGCGAGAACGCAATAGATGTTTCTACGGACGGGCGAACGTCCGCTGTGCACACGAGGCAAGATGAACAAGACACGCTGAAGCTAGACGGTAGCAATAGTTGTACTAATAATAATAATTCAGTGCGCCTCGTGTTGTATTCGGAAATAGGCGTTGCCGTAAAAAATAGCGATAGCTAAAAAGGAATCAAAAGCTACGGTATAATTACTTGCGCGTGCTACAAGATTACAGATAGCGCTGTCAAAAATTACGGATGTTACTCGGATAGCTCGAATATTATCCAACTCACAATTTTGATAATATCTCAAAGTAACTGGCCCTTAGATAATACTCAAAGTACCCGAGTATCCGAGTATCGATAGCATCAATTACAGGAGTGTAAAATTCAATTTTGTAGGCTCGCTCGCTCGCCAATTCATAGAACGAGGATTCGCGTTTGCAGCGTGTCGGGCCTGCCTCTGTTAACATGTGACTCCTGGAGGCGCAGGATCAACGTGTGTACATCTTCCGCTCGCAACGATCTGGAATAGTTACGTTGCTTTCGCGTAACTGTCGAAGCTTTCGGGCGGATCTCGATATCATTTGCAACAGCAGCAACAGCATCAGCAACAGTCAGACTCTTACGATCATTTCTGGTATAATCTTACGAATAAGAACGTAATTTACAATTACAATGCCTTACTAACTTTTTTCTGTTTTTATTACTAACGGCACGCCGCTGCGTGACGTCACAGGGCGTGCCTATTTGGTCGTACGCAATGCTACATTTAAACTGTATATTTAGAAAAAACTTCTTCGTCTCAACAAGGTTTTCACGTATCTACAGTAAACTCGTCCTCCCGAACAAACGGTCTAGAAACGACGCGGTCGTATCGCGCGCGTGTAAACGTAATGTGTGAATGTGTATGTATGCGTGGCACGTAAACTTTGCGGTTCCATGTACGCATCGATTTCGTTCTGTGTTTCTAGCATATGCGGCCGCGTCACGATCAAGGACCCATCATACGTGGACTCGCTTATTCGTCCTCTTCCATTTCGAAGTCAGTCTTTCGGCGAACGGCGGCGCGTCCGATCGAGAGAGTCTCTGTCGCCTTCTGCGCGAAGCACCGTACTTGAGTTCTTCGCGGTGTTAATCTCTCGTCCTATCTTACGTTACGAATATTACCAAATATATTGCGTACTGGCAGCACTGTTTTCACGTTTCGCGTCTTTGTCCTAGCGAACACTCTCTCCTTCGTATCTTCGTCTCCCTTTGCGTCACGCTTACGACACATCCACGAAGAAGAGTCCGATGTGTCTTATGTAGTACTGGAGTGTCGTTGTCGAGCTCCGCTTCCTCCGATTATTTTAGTTCTTTATAAATGCAAGAGGGAGGAATCACCCTTTTTTCATTATTGTAATAGTACGCAGGACGAACGCCAAGTCGAACGCGGGGTTGATCTAGCGCGTCGTCCTATCTCGAGATCTGTGGAAGATGATAGTTCCCGGTGCGTCGTCGCTGTCCAGGGACGAGATTGAAACTTTATGTGTGTATATGTGTGTGTGTATGAGTCTCGTAAAAAAGGGAGAGGAATTACGCTCGACTGAACTCCACAGCGCGAGGAAAGATGGAGAGAAGAAGCTTCGCGGTAAATCAAATCCCGTTGCTAGACTTGTCCCTTCCTAGGTCGTGTGCCTCTTAGCGAAGAAAGGCGGAAGGGTTGGGGCGATCGTTTTCGCCGGATGAATCGCGCGAATTACTCTCTCTCGCGGAATCGTGAAAGGTTTCGTTCGCTTGTGGCACCGAAGGCATCAAATGCTAACCCCTTTTGGACGGCCTCCTGCTTCTCTTTCTCCTTTTCTTTCTGCTCTTTTTTTTTCTTCTCCTCTTCGGGCTCTTTCCAAGCTCGAAGTACTCGAGTCGCTTCGCTATCGGCTTATTAATACAATGTATCTCCTCAAGTGGGATTCGGTAGCAGTGTCTCCTGCCTGATGTCGCTCTTCAGCTTCACGAACTCCTTGGCGATCTCGTCGTTGTTGCGCTGCGAGAGAATGCGCAGAATCGTCCAACCGGTCTCGTCCATCTGTATACGCTTGCCGAGCGACAGCCAACACGCGCACGAGCCCTCCTCGACGATGTCCTTAAGCTGCATCACCGCGACTCCGACGAGCCTATCTTCCCTCGCGAAGCAATAATCCTTCACACAGATATGCAACTCGTAGAAGTCTAGCTGTTGTTGCTCGTTACCGATCATACTAAGAACAAAGATAAGGCAAAAGTTGGAGAAACTTCGTGTCTACGAAAATATAAATTAGTAATTATTGATAAATTAAATTCTGCGTCGAAACTTACAAGTCAAAGCTCTCGTTGAATTGCGGCGACCAGTTATTGCTCTTCGATTTCGTCGATTGTTTCCTCTTCTTGCCAGTAAGATGCGGTCCAATTAGATTCACCTCAACGTACGGCCTGAACATGCCTGATGCCAATTGCCACTTCAGATCGTTCGCGGCCACAACTAAAAAAATAAAAGATTTTTTAAAATTTAATTATCGACGAATAAATTATTAATTAGTATTATCAATTATCAAAGTTATACGATTAATTAAACAAATTCTATAAGAGTGAAATCGTACCTTTGACGGTGACTTTCTGCTCTCCCGTTCCCGGATGTGTAAAGAGATCCACCTGAATGCTCACTTCACCCACCGAACCCTCGTCCGAACCGGCGGTATCTGGAACTTGAAGAGTTTACAATTAAAATTTCCGCTCGAGTACGAAGATCATGAAGCTAGAATGGCATCTAGATACTACGCGGACTTCGTCTGATTCTATCTGAGATGCTATGATCTGAAACTAAGGCTAAGAGAGTCTATTTTTTATTTCTATTTCTAGAGCAGATTACATGCTCTGATAAGGCAGGTCAGGTACTTGTCAGCGTAATTATCAGAGAAGACGAAGTCAGTTTCTTCGTGAAATTTTTCACGATTTAGTCACATGGTGTGTGCCAAGAATTATAAATTTTATTGATTTCACATTTTAAAAAATTAATCATTTTCTTTTGTATTCGGAAAATTTTAGTAACACTCTCCGAAAATTCAGTGCATATGATACAAAGTGTCCATGGTGCAGACGATCGATCGATAAATTAATCAATCCGTGAATCCTTTTTTTAGGTGTTTTTGTTCCTTCAAATGTTCGGAGGAACAACGTGGCACTAGATGTGAATATATCACCTGCTTGAGATCGTGTATGGTGATTTAATGATTAAGTAACAAAGTTTTCTTGATATGTGTATGTCAGAAGCATTGTATTGAAGAAAATATGAGGCCGAAAGAGGCATTTTGCTGGTCGATAAAGTTCTCAGTAGTAGCAGCAAGAGTGGCGGCAGTTATAGCAGCAGCGGCAGTGATAACAGCACAGCTTCCTAACACAGCTATCGTTGTCGAGACGTTTTTATAGAGCATTTTTCTTCTTTAAGAATATAACGAATTGACAAGAACATAAAGATTTAAAAAACATCTGATTGGCCATTTATATTTATTAAACGACATCATTTGAAATTATTTTAAAATTGCTAGTAGAGATTATACTGTGGAAGAAGACAAAATGCATCGAAAGACGTCTCCACGATTAACTCACTACGACTTAAAAGACTCTCCGACACTTCCAGCGACCTTCTAAAGTCTGCTCTGGTGGTACCTTGTCGGCTCTCTCGACGAAGAGAGGGCTTGCTCTGGCGAAGGGGTTCCTCGAGGCTTTCCATACCCTCGGCTCCTTCCCCTTCGTCACCTCTCTCGCTGCTCATTGAACGCTGACGCTGACGTAGCGTTGATGCATCGTTCAGCGGCACTGTCCCGACAATTTTCATTACGTCGTAATGTGAGTGTAAATACGCACACGCCGATATATACCGACTCTTCGCGCGATAGTTGCACGACGGAACGTGTAATGTGTGTCATTAGAATATATCGCTTGTGTCTAATTAATTCATGTGTATTCCTGATTAAGTAATTCATATGTCTCGCTTTTATAGCGATTTTTGTTTAGCAAGAAACACATATAAAAATAATATTATTTTTATTTTTAACATATAAAAATAGTTATTATTTTTACGATTTATAAATTTTTTAATGTGCTAAACTCAAAGTGACGTACCTTGATTGACTTGCGAAGTGACAAAGGTCTTGATGAGGGTATCCGTTGTCTGCGTGTATAAGCTCAAAGCGTAACGGAGGCTCTGCAGTTCCGGCGACTTCTCCAGGAACGTCTTCTTCAAGCCGTTACCGCCGGCGTGGAAGTACTGTTTAATCGTGTCCAAAGCAACTTCGAGAACAGCGCACTGCTTCGGCGAAAGATTCTTCTCCACTTCCTTGGAGATATCCTGAATGAATAAGAATGCTTAATACTAAGCGAATTTCCTTCAGAAATGTAGATAATTTAATTTATTCAAATAATTTTTATGGCTTGAATAATGTATTTCTATTACCATAACTCCACTGAGAGCATTTTTAACATCAGGTTTCCCAGCCATATGATTCTTAAACAGCTTCGACATATCTTCTATTTTGGCGTTCGCAGCGAGATTCTTAGCGTTATCCGTCAGATTCTTGAACATCATCTAAGAATCAAAAATCATAAATCATAATACACATGTCACTTAATAAAATTCAACTTTTTTTCAAAAAGATTTAATACGTACGTTCTTATCCGTCATAGGTGGTAAAACGACGGTCTTTTCTAAAATTCTCATGACTATCTTCCACAGTTCTTTCAATAATCTCTTCAATACCGTCTTTTCGCATGATTCAGCATACAAAGATAGGCTACCGTCGAGTAGAACCATAAGCGGCCTCAGAACATCGTCGGCCTCTACAGTTACGTTATTTCTTTGCGCCGGTTGCGATAGAGTTACCTGTCCTCCGCCTTTGATAGCCAACAGAAGGTCTCCTAATTCCTTAACGGAAACGGTTATTCGCGGTTCTAAACTGTTCGCGAATTGTATAGCTAAATCGTCTAAAGCTCCATTCAGTTGTTGTTGCAGCTCCTTCAATATATTCGCCGCGTCCTCTTCTAGCTTATCACCGCCCATTGACTCGAACATTTTTTCTAATTGAACCCGAAGTTGTTGGATGTTGTTCATCAAAATACACGCCTGTGGAATAAAATAATTTGTAATAAAGTCTATCAATAACTTGGCTCGAATGTTCGCAAATTGTCGCTGGATTTCGAGCACGTACAATTCGTTCTTCCTTCAAATGGCTAGGGAATTCCTTCTTCACTATATCCGCATAAGCTAACAGAACTTTAACGATAGTCTTCGCGAATCTCTTCATGTATCTCTTCCAGATCTCTGGGTCTGAACATTCCAGCCTCGATACTACATCGAAGCACTGCGTCAACTGTGTGAAAATATCGACAACGGAGACACTGAAGAGCACATGCTCGCTGCTCTTTTGGAACTAAAAAAAAGATTGAAGAATCATTAAAGAACGCTGCTGCATTACTGTATCGAGATTCGTGAATAAAATGTAGCGTAATATTACTTACGCCGTCCTTTTTATCTCTACTAAAGGCACCGTGGAGATATTCTAATGAGACGTCATCGTTCTCATTGAGCCATTGCATGACGAAGGGTTCGAACCAGGCCGGATATTCTGGCACGGCGCCCTTATATGGCGGCACGTCCTTGACGTAGGTGGAGTGCAGCCACTTAACTGTGAAGTGCAAATTCATATAGTCCGAGGATTTGCACAGTCTATGCTGCTCGTGCTCCTCCAGGGCGTACTTCATGTCCACCGCGAACAAGGACCACGTCGTGGCACACGACAGTTGACCGATGTTGAGTTCCTGAGGGAATTGATTTAACACGGGCGCATAGCTGTTCTTGTCCTCGTCGTTTACCATGACTATCAGGGAGATTAGCTTGTGCCAGAATTTGAGCGAATCCAATCGCGGTCCATGATCGTCCATGTCTCGCGCGGCTTCGATCGGATCCACTTGGAACTCTCGATTGTACATCTCGAAACAGTTCTCGAAAAGGAACTGATAAGTCGAACGCAGACATGCCTTCACACAATCCTTCACGACGGTACTGGCCCGTGGCGGGCTTGACAGTTCCTGAACTTTCATGCGGAAGAACGTAATGCTTGTCAGCAGGTCCACGGTGCTCTTCAAATCCATCAGCTTTTCCTGGCTCGAAGCTGGAAAATTGTTCCTGTACATTGACAGGTCGATCCTGAGGGAGTTGTGCAGCTGATCCAGTAGCTTGACGAATTTTTCTTTCTACAATGAGAATCATTTATTTTAGCTTCATTTATCAATGATATGCAAGTAATCAATATTAGCTTCTTTTCCTGTCTAAGGTTTCTTTTTTAAAAGTCGATAAATAGACGTCGATTTTTTTTTATGTTGCTATGAGAATTTTTGGTCGATATAATATCTGCATATTTTTACTATGGAACTTTTTCATTGAATTTTTTTCTCTTTTGGTTTCTGAAGATTTTTAACCGTACCGAATTTCTTTCTATTCAGAAAGTTTGGCGTAATATTTTCAAAGAGGAACATCATGCATAATTCAAAACTTTAAGAAACATACTTTCTCACATACATCAATTCTCTTCCAGAATTAAGAGATTTACGAATTTAAATTTCAAGCAAAATTTCGATTCACATATCGTTTCTCTGTTATATGGGAATTGGCGAGAACATCGATTCGTGTGGAGGTGTGAGAAAAGAATTTCCATATTCTCCGCACGGCAGGAAAATTCATTTGCTCGGTCTTGTCGGTTAAACTACAGATGGTTAAAAAAGAACGTGGTTGAAGAGAATCTTAATTAAAATCTTAATTAAGTAACGTGCACAAGGTCTTTTTATTAGTTTCTTTCTATCTTTCAAAAAGTATGCTAAGGGGATAATAAAAAATGCAATCGTAAACACGGTGTGACCTTGTCATTTTTTAACGCAGGCATGGATTCGTGACTTAAGAAGTTTTTGGGTTAAATATAAGCATTTCTCGTTTTATTGTTAGACTTTACAGTCTTTTGCAATCAACACGACGAAAAGTTAAGTTACTGATTCTTGGAAGAAATCCGTTTTAATCCACTAAATGACCGATTTACCAAGATTTAAGCTTTATTTCAAAACGTCTCGGCAGAGAATTGGCTTAATCCCTCTCAAAAGTTTGCAAAGTAATTATTTAACCAACGTTATATATGTATATTCGCGTCGGTTGATCCCTTTATTCCTGGTGACCCGGTGAGAACGGAATTGATAGAGGGTCGAAAAGTGCGTCCTTGTGCAAGTCAACTCGCAATCATCAAGGATATGAGAAGTAGCTCGGGATAACGTATAGCGCTGGCTGACAGGAAATTGCACGAGTATTTCTCTCGCTTCTCTCGCCGCCGGGTTCCAGCATTCGCCATCCCTCACTCTTCTACACTTGAAGTGGAGATACCACGGCGCAATCTTCAACATCCGGCACTTACCCCGAAGTTACTGGCGGCGAATCTATCACTGGCCGACACGGCCGGACTGGCGGTCGTGTGGGCGTAGTACGCGTTTATGTTCGCCAGGAGAGTCGACATAACGGCCGGCACGCCTGGACACAGGTACTTAGTTGAGAGGCAGTGGAAGTGCCTGGAAAATACGAAATCACGAAATCGCATCGAAAAACCATTCATCTTAATTCTTTCTATTGTCTCAGAGTTATAGCGTCTTAATTTAATCTCAAATACGTGATTTTCATTGAGTGAATTTTCATTCAATCCTTTGAGAGCTTTCTAGCAAAAAATCTTGAAAGAAATTTTATTTTCTGAGAGTTTTCGGGGTAGCTGAATGCGATTCTATCCTGAGAATTTTAAAATTTAAATTTTAAAAAATAATCTGATTATAGTGAAATTCGATTTTAAGAGTTCCTAATATCGCAGAGCTTGAATGCCTGTAGAAATGTTCAAAAGGGTAATAACCTTCACTGGGGAAGGAGGATTTAATGGCATAGGGCTCAGAGTTTGAAAGTTAGTTTGAAAATCAGTACTAACTGTTTATGTAGCATTGATGAGTTTCAAATAAAGCAAAACTAGAAACTTAATATTATTTTGCAATAAAAAATTCTTTGAAAAGCTAGTTTTATGCTAATCAAATTTTTAAAAAATTTATCTATTATATTGGATCCACCGTTTTGAATTTTTTATTTTTGATTTCGAAGAATCAAATAAAGCATTATTAAAAATTATCCCATAATTCAAGTTTCATAAAATCGAGCTAGCAATTTAAAAAATAAAAAGAGATGTGTTTAAACGAGCACGCCCGTCTACAAAAGGTTAATTTCTATTTGATTTAATAACGAGAATAAATTGATCTGTAATGACAAAATCGGTAGCTTTCAGATAACGACTTGGATTAATGATTAATTACGAATGCGTGGCTTCGATACTCACGTCATCGCCTGATAGATGCTTTCGATGCCGTAACGCATGGCGAATTCGTCGACGAGCTCTTCGCCAGGAGGATCGAAATAGACCTTCCAGGCGTCATCGCCCTTCGCCTGAGGCAAGCTGACCATGCCGCCGTTCTCCTCGCACAGACTG